>FWWL01000113.1_pt1 | contig 15151 bp, 17 predicted proteins | sample 2228331 | NCBI WGS metagenome assembly FWWL01 (sample SAMEA103939775, study PRJEB20133) | metagenome
CTTGTCGGTCACGATGCTTCGGCATCGCTCCCTCCGCACTCCTCGCCCTGCGCCAAAATCCGCTCCGTCTCGACCCCGCTCTGATTGAGTGCAGACCCTAGTTGCGGTAGGGGGCGCGGATGCGTCTTCCTACCGTAGCGATCATCGGCCGACCCAATGTCGGCAAATCAACCCTGTTCAACCGGCTTGTCGGCAAGCGCCTTGCGCTGGTCGACGATCAGCCCGGCGTTACCCGCGACCGGCGGGAGGGCGACGGCGACCTGCTGGGGTGTCCGTTCCGCATCATCGACACCGCCGGGTTCGAGGATGAAGACCCCGCGAGCCTGCCCGGCCGGATGCGCGCGCAGACCGAGGCAGCGGTGCGCGAGGCTGATGTCGCATTGTTCATGATCGACGCACGCGCGGGCATCACGCCGCTCGACGAGGAGGTCGCACGCTGGCTGCGCAGCTCCGGCACGCCGATCGTGCTGCTGGCGAACAAGGCCGAGGGTCGCGCGGCCGAACCCGGCATTCACGAAGCGATGGCGCTTGGCTTGGGCGATCCGGTGCCCTTCTCGGCCGAGCATGGCGAGGGCATTGCCGACCTGTTCGAAGCGCTACGCCCCTTTATCGACCGTGAGGACGAGGAATTCGAGGAAGACGAGGACGAATCGCCCAACGCGCCGCTCAAGCTGGCGGTCGTCGGTCGCCCCAATGCCGGCAAGTCAACGTTGATCAACAAGCTTTTGGGACAAGACCGGCTGATCACCGGGCCGGAGGCGGGGATCACGCGCGATTCGATCGCGATCGAATGGCTGTGGACCGACGAAGACGGCAATGAGCGTCCGGTGCGCCTGATCGATACCGCCGGCATGCGCAAGCGCGCCAAGGTTCAGGAGAAGCTGGAGAAGCTGTCGGTCGCCGACGCGTTGCGGGCGGTGGACTTCGCGGAGGTCGTGGTGCTGCTGCTCGATGCGACCAAAGGGCTGGAGGTGCAGGACCTCAAGATCGCCGACAAGGTGCTGCAGGAAGGCCGCGCGCTTGTCATCGCGCTCAACAAATGGGACGTGGCCGAAAATCAGTCGAGCCTGTTCAACGGCGTCAAAGGCGCGCTAGACGAAGGACTCGCGCAGGTGAAGGGCGTGCCGCTGCTCACTGTGTCCGGCGCCACCGGCAAAGGGCTCGACACGCTGATCAAGGTTGCGTTTGAAACGCGCGAGGCGTGGTCGCGGCGCATCACGACCGGCCAGCTCAACCGCTGGTTCGAACGCGCGATCGAGGCCAATCCGCCGCCTGCGCCCGGTGGCAAGCGGATCAAGCCGCGCTACGTCACCCAGGCCAAGACCCGCCCGCCCAGCTTCATCCTGTTCGGCACGCGGGTCGATCTGCTCCCGCAAAGCTATGAGCGCTATCTGGTCAACAGCATGCGCAAGGAGTTCGGCTTTGGCGCGGTGCCGGTGCGCCTGACGATGCGTCCGTCGAAAAACCCGTTCGACAAGGATTGATTGGGCGCGAGCCCGCTCCACAGGAAAACGGTTTCCTGTCAACCGGACGTTTACCCACTTACCCATATCTGTGATTGCAACGGGTTGCGTAAGCTGGAGGTTGATGTGGCGACGCTCGATGGGGACCGGCTGGTGGACTGGACGGCGTTCGCGCGTGCCCGGACGCAGCTTGGCGCCAATTTCGTGCGGATCCTGGGCTATTTCCAGGAGGACGGCGTCAAGTCGGTCGCGCAGATCGAGGAGGCGATGCGCGCTCACAATGCTGCGGCCATGGTGCTGCCCGCGCACACGCTGAAGGGCGAATCGCGCCAGTTCGGTGCCGAGCCGCTGTCGGAATGTGCCGCCGCGATCGAGGAAATCGCGCGCCAATGCGTCGAGAGCCGCGACGATCCGAGCGAGGCGCTCAAGCTGGTCGTCGAGCTGCGCCCGTTGTTTCAGGCGACGCTGGCGTTGCTGGAGCGCGAAGCCAACCCGCTGGTCGAACGGCGCCCGATGTTCGGACGCCGCCCGGCCGCGTAGTTCAGGCCTCTTCCGGCTTGGCGTTGAGCTGGATGTAGTTCTGGATGCCCATCCGCTCGATCATCTCGAACTGGGTTTCGAGCGTGTCGACATGTTCTTCCTCGCTGTCGAGGATGCGCTGGAACAGGTCGCGGCTGCCATAATCGCGGACCTTCTCGCAATGCTCGATCGCGTCGCGGAGCAGCGCCACTGCTTCATATTCCAGCTCCAGATCGGCCTTGAGCGCCTCTTCGACCGTCTCACCGATGCGCAGGCGGCCGAGCAGCTGGAAATTGGGCAGACCGTCGAGGAACAGGATGCGCTCGGCGAGCATATCGGCATGCTTCATCTCGTCGATCGACTCGTGCCGCTCAAACTCGGCGAGCTTCTTCACGCCCCAATGGTCGAACAGACGATAGTGCAGCCAGTACTGGTTGATCGCGGTCAGCTCGCCCTTGAGCACCTCGTTCAGATAATCGATGACCTTGGGGTCGCCCTTCATGTCGCACCTTTCGCGTTCGGATTTCGGACGCGAGTATAGCGCGGGCAGGGCGCTTCAGACAGTCAGAAAATGGCGGATTTCTGCGGGTTAGCGAAGATGCGAACGCTACGCAGCAGCGCGCTCGGCATCGATAATGGCTCGCGCAAACGGGACGCACTGGCCGCACTTGGCCTGACGCCCGAGCGCGCGATAGGCCTGGCACGCGCTGATCGCACCGTCGCGCGCCGCAGCGCGGACATCCTTCTCACGAATGGCGTTACAGACGCAGACGACCATGTGACCCTCTCACTCGACATAGCCAAGCTAAGGCGAGTGAGAGTGATTCGCAACAGTTATTGCGTGGCGTTCGCAATCAGCGGGCGAGCGCCCCGCCGGCCATCTCCTGGAGCCGTCCGCGCGCCAGGCTGCGCCACAGCCATTCCAGCGGGCCGTAAGCGAATCGCTCAAGCCACGGCTTCGACCACAGCAAGATCAGCGCCCACACCGCGAACACCACCAGATAGACCTTGGCCCGCGACAAGGCGCCGTAGAAGCCAAGGCCATAGCCGTAAAAGACGGTGGTGCAGATGACGCTGGTCATCAGATAGTTGGTGAACGCCATCCGCCCCGCTGCAGCAAGCCGGTCGGTCAACAACCCGCCCGGGCGCATCAGCAGCACGATCAGGCTGGCCCAGCCCATGATCATCAGCGGGCGGATCGGCGTGGTCAGTACCATCGCCGCCGAGGTCACCTCGAACAGCCCGAAGTCAGACCGGATCATCCATAGCGCGAGCGCCGCATAGGCCGGGATGCCGATCCCGAACCCGATGACAACCCAGCGCCAATAGCGCGACCGCTCCCACTGTCCGGTCAGCATGCCGCTGCGATACGCGGCCATGCCGAACAGCATATAGGCGAGAGTTTCCCAGCCATATTGGATGAGCCCGCCGAGCGGCAGCCATTTCGTTTCCTTGAACCGGTCAACGGCGATGCTCCACCAGTCGCCGCGGTACAGCGCTACCTCCTTGGTAAGCCACGCGCTGGAGGGCTTGCCGAACGCCTCGTTCAGCCCTTCGGCGGCTTTTGCCATTTCCGGCTGGCCAGGGGTCAGCTCCGCCATGGCGACGAGCAGCGGGATGATGGCAGTGACGATGAACTGGGGCACCAGCAGGATGCAGCCGACGATCAGCAACGTCTTTACCCGCGCATTACGGAAGAAGAAGGCGATCATGCCGATCAGCGCATAGTGGCTGAGGATATCGCCGAACCAGATCGCCCAGAGATGGACGAGGCCGAAGACGAGCAGCCAGATCATCCGCGCATAATGGACCATGGCCGCGCTTTCGCCCTTTGCGGTTGCGCGCTCGATCACGAGCAGGGTCGATGCGCCGAACAGGAAGGAGAACAGGCCGCGCATCTTGCCGTCGAACAGCACGAAGTTGCCCAACCATGCGGCAAGGTCGATCCCCTGCGATCCGCCATACGCTGCCGGGTTGAAATAGGCGGGCATCGGCATCGCGAAGCCAATGATGTTGAGCAACAAGATACCCAGCACCGCGACGCCGCGAACAGTGTCGAGCGTCAGATGGCGGTCGCCCGCCATGGTTGTGGTCATGCAATGTCTCCCCCCGTGTTAGCGAAGGAATACACCTGTCTGCGCGCCAGCGCCAGCCTCGTCAGAGCCAGCTGGCGATCTGCTCCAGCGGCTTTTTGTGCAAGGCGTGAACCGGGATCGTTGCGTCGGGTGCAGGATGGCCGACGGCAACGATCATCGTCGGCTTTTCGGTGTCGGGGCGTGCGCAGACGCTGTTGAGGAACTTCATCGGATTTGGGGTATGCGTCAGCGTCGCCAGCCCGGCCGCGTGAAGCCCGGTCAGCAGCAGTCCGGTGGCGATGCCGACGCTTTCGGTGACATAGTAATTCTGGAAATCGTCGCCGGGATTGAGGCCCCCACGGCGCTGACCGAAGATGACGATGAGGTAGGGTGCGATCTCGAGATACGCCTTGTCGGCATCGGTGCCGAGCGGGGCGAGCGAGCGGAGCCACTCCTCGCCCGCCTTGCCGGCGTAGAATTCGCGCTCCTCCGCCTCAGCGCCTGCGCGAATCGCGGCCTTGCCTGCTGCGCTCTCGACCACGGCGAAATGCCAGGGCTGGTGGCTGGCGCCGCTGGGCGCGCTGCCGGCGGCGCGGATTGCCCATTCGATTGCTTCGCGCGGAATCGGGGTCGAGGCAAAGGCGCGGCAGGAGCGGCGGGTGGCGATGGCGTCGTGGAAGGCGCGGGCAGCGGCGATCCTCTGCGCATCGTCCATCTCGGGATAGCGGCGCCACGCGACCGAGGGTACGTCATCCATTTGTGCGCAATTCCTTGCGGATCATCAGCTTGAGCCCCGACCAGGTTGCGTCCACCGCACAAACCTTCACGTCGACCAAGCCGAGGGGCAGGGCGACCTCACGGATCGTATCCTCGCTGATGTCGGTATCGACCTTCGCGGCTTTCTTGGGCCAGGATACCCAGATGAAGCCGCTGGGCGCGATCAGTTGGCGCAGGGCGTTGAGCTCGCGGTCCAGTATCGCACGCTCGGTCACGAAGACATGCGCCGCGTCGATCCCGGTGCAGGGCGCGGCGAGCACCTCAAGGCCAAGGTCATCGACCTGCGCCTCTTCCCGCACGCTGGCGGGCATATCGGCGATGAACAGCCGCATGCCGGGTTTGAAGCCGAGCTTGTCGGCGAGCGCTGTGGTCGAATAGCCGGCGGTCATTGGTCCCTCCTGCAGGTCGAAGCGTCGCCCAGTCAGGCGAGGCGGGCAGGAGGGTGACAGATTTAGGCCGTCGGAAAAAGCCCGGCCCCGGGCCGAGCCCGGGGCGATGGTTCAGTCGAGTGTTTGATGGGGTCAGTTGTCCATCAGCGCCGGGAAGAAGCCCTCATGCGCGCTGCGCAGATCGTCGATCGTGACGCACCAATCGCCTTCGTCGAGTTCGAAGATCAGCCGGTCCTTGATCGTGCGGCCCATCGGATCGGCGGGGACATCGGCGGCTGCAGCGGCGGTGAGGAATTCGGTCAACGCTTCATCGGGGACTGTGACGATGTAGAGACCCTGATCCTCGCCGAAGAAACTGCCCGCGATGCCGAAGGGCTGGGCCTGATCGATCGTCGCGCCGATGCCGCTGGCAAGTGCCATTTCGGCAAGCGTGACCGCCACACCGCCGTCGGACACGTCATGAACCGCGTTGACGAGGCCGCGGGTGATCATGTCGCGCACGAAATCGCCCGTGCGCTTTTCGGCCTTCAGGTCCACCGGCGGGGGCGGGCCTTCTTCGCGGCCATGAATTTCGCGCAGCCAGATCGACTGGCCGAGATGGCCCATGCGCTCGCCCACCGCGATGATCGCGTCGCCGGTCGCCTTGAACCCGATCGTCATCGACTTGGACCAGTCGGCGAGGATGCCGACGCCGCCGATCGCGGGGGTGGGGAGGATCGCCGATCCGCCGCCAGTCGCCTTGCTCTCGTTATAGAGCGAGACATTGCCCGACACGATCGGGAAGTCGAGCGCGCGGCAGGCGTCGCCCATCCCCTCGAGACAGCCGACGATCTGGCCCATGATCTCGGGCCGCTGCGGATTGGCGAAGTTGAGGCAGTTGGTCACCGCCAGCGGGGTCGCGCCGACGCTGGTCAGGTTGCGCCATGCCTCGGCAATCGCCTGCTTCCCGCCTTCGACCGGGTCGGCGAAGCAATAGCGCGGGGTGCAGTCGGTGGTCATCGCCAGCGCCTTGTCGGTGCCATGCACACGGACGACCGCAGCGTCGCCGCCGGGGCGCTGCACGGTGTCGGCGCCGACCATGTGGTCATACTGTTCCCAGATCCAGCGGCGCGAGGCGATGTCGGGCGAGCCCATCAGCTTGATCAGGTCGGCGGCGATATCGGTCGATTCCGGCTCGTCCGCGAGGTCAGCGGGTTTGGGCGTCGCGACATGCGGGCGGTCGTAGAGCGGCGCTTCGTCGGCGAGCGGGGCGAGGGGGATGTCGGCGACGACATCGCCCTGCCACTTGAGCACCATGCGGCCGGTGTCGGTCACGGTACCGATCACCGCGAAGTCCAATTCCCATTTGCGGAAGATCGCTTCGGCAAAGGCTTCGCGGCCGGGCTTGAGCACCATGAGCATCCGCTCCTGGCTCTCCGACAGCATCATCTCATACGGCGTCATGCCGGTTTCGCGCTGGGGAACATTGTCCATCACCAGCTCGATCCCGACGCCGCCCTTCGACGCCATCTCGACGCTGGACGAGGTGAGGCCCGCCGCGCCCATATCCTGGATCGCGACGATCGCGTCCGACGCCATCAACTCGAGACAGGCTTCGATCAGCAGCTTTTCGGTGAAGGGGTCGCCGACCTGCACGGTCGGGCGCTTCTCGTCGCTATGCTCGTCGAAATCGGCGCTTGCCATGGTCGCGCCATGGATGCCGTCGCGGCCGGTCTTGGACCCGACATAGACCACTGGATTGCCGATGCCCGCCGCGGCGCTGTAGAAAATCTTATCGGTCTGGGCGACGCCCACGGTCATCGCGTTGACCAGGATGTTGCCGTCATAGGCCTTGTGGAAATTGACCTCGCCGCCGACGGTCGGAACGCCGACGCAATTGCCATAGCCGCCGATGCCATGCACCACACCGGAGATGAGGTGCTTCATCTTCGGGTGATCGGGGCGACCGAAGCGCAGCGCGTTCATGTTGGCGATCGGACGCGCGCCCATGGTGAACACGTCGCGCAGAATGCCGCCCACGCCGGTCGCCGCCCCCTGATAGGGCTCGATATAGCTCGGGTGGTTGTGGCTCTCCATCTTGAAGATCGCCGCTTGTCCATCGCCGATGTCGATCACGCCGGCATTCTCACCGGGGCCGCAGATCACCCACGGGGCGGTCGTCGGCAGCTTCTTCAGATGGATGCGGCTCGACTTGTAGCTGCAATGCTCAGACCACATCACCGAAAAGATGCCGAGTTCGGTCAGGTTCGGCTCACGCCCCATCGCGTGCAGGACGCGATCATATTCCTCGGGCGACAGGCCGTGCTCGGCGACGATTTCGGGTGTGATGGCGGGAGCGGTCTGGGTCATGGCGCGCGCATAGCGGGACGTGCGCGGTTCGTCATCCCCTAAGGGGCAGCGATCGTTCACGCGGTAGGTGGGTGGTTGCGAACTGAAGCAGCTGATAGGCTAACCCTGAGACACAAGGGGGAAGCAAGGTGAACCTGCTGGAACATTGGTATGTGAGCCGGTTCAGGCCCGTGGCGGGTGGGTACCTGTTCGAGCAGTGGGGCTGTGACGTTCACTTCAGCGCAGCGGCGGTGACGGAACTGCGCGCCGAATGGCGGCGGATATGGTTGAGTCCGTGGCTGTGGGGCGGCTGGCTGGCACTTGGCGTGGCCGTTCCGGCGCTACTCTACGCGCGGGGCGCCGTCGCCGGGGCCATCGCCTTGGCAGGCGTACTTGCTCTGATGCTGGTTGTCACGCTCGCGCACACGCATTTCCGCGTTAACGACCGTGCGCAGCAGCGGGTGTCGATTGCGGAGGTGCGAACGCAACGCAGACGCGTTCCCAGGGCTCTGGAATCCGTTCCGTTTCTAGCCCTGGCTGGAGTAATGTCGCTCGAGGCAGAGGGTTGGTGGGCGGTCGGCTGGCTGCTGGTTGCCATCCTCCACGCCGCTATCATTCTTGTCTCGCTATGGCGCTGGTGGCGCGCGCGGTCAGTGGCCGCCTAGTCGCCGCAGCAGTCCGCCCTTGGTCATCGCTTCGAACGGCGATTCATCGCCCGCATCGAGGATCTGGTTCTCTGCCAGCCATTCTTCGACGCTGTTCAGGTCGGGCACCTCATAGGGGCGCAGTGTTCGCCCGGTGACGCGCAGCGCGTCGACTGCGGCGATCAGCGACCCTTCGCGCTCTATCCGCTCCGCTACGGTAAGCGAATCGGTGCCGAGATGTTCGGCGAGCAGTCCGTTGCGGATCGCGGCGATGCGGGTCGCTTCGTCCGGCGTGCGCGCTGCCAGTGCCACATCGCACTCAGTGTCCAGGCCCAGCGAACGGTTATTGAAGTTGGACGATCCAACCCGCAGGAAGCGGTCGTCGATCACCAGCACCTTGGCGTGGACATAGATCGCGTCGCCCGCCGCGGTGTAGGGGTGGTAGAGGCGGAGGCGGTCGTGCGGATCGCGCTGCTTTAGCGCCTGAACCAGCCGCGCGCGCGCGGTGTCCATCGCGGTCTGCTCCAGCCAGCCGTCGGCGCTGCGCGGGTTGACGATCACGAACTCCGGACCGTCCGGTTCGGCCAGCCGCTTGGCAATCGCCTCGGCAATCGCACGTGACGCGAAATACTGGCTCTCGGCATAGACGAAGCGGCGTGCGGTCGCGATCAGGTCGAGGTAGAGGCGCTCGATCTCCTGCACCGGGGCCTCGTCGTTGAGCTCCGGCTGCGTCCGCGCGACCGCGACGCGGATGTCGGTAAAGTCAGGCGCGAGACCCTCGGGCCAGCATTCCCGATCCACTTCAGGGCGCTCGATCCGGTGCCCGCCGGCGCGGTGCCAGCGCTCACGGCACAGATCGCCCAGCATCGCGGCCGCCGGGCCCTGGATCGCCGTCGTCGCGTCGTGCCACGGCATATAGGCCTCCCCGCCGGGGTTGACGCGGCCAGGATCGCCATCGGCATGGCCGCGCGTGTCCCAGCGGCCGAGCGTCATGTCGATCCCGCCGCAAAAGGCGATGCAGTCGTCGATCACCACGATCTTCTGATGATGCGACGCCCCGGGTGGGTGGGTCGAGTCGAGCTTGAGATGGATGCGCTTGGCCAGCTTCCACTCGACGAGCGTCTGTAGCGTGCGTCCCCGCAACAAAGATGCGAGCGCGCCGATGTCCCAGCGCAGGATGTGGACCTCCAGCTCCGGAGTCTGCTCCGTGATCCAGCTGATGAACGCGCCCACTTCGCGCGGGGCTTCAGGATGGTCGGGCGGGTCCTCATGGGTTAGCAGGATGCGGGCGTCGAAATCCCACCCGATCAGCAGGATCTGCTTCTTGGCCTTCAGCATCGCCGTGCGGGCGATGCGGAAATAATCTTCGGCATCGACGATGACCGACAGCCGCGTGGCCTCAGCCGTGCGCCAGCAGTTGCGGCCGGGCTCTAGAAGCAGCGAGTCGTCAGAACCGGCGGACATGGCGTTGGCGATACAGTTGGCGGGACAAAAGGTCACGCGTTCACTAGACTTTAGCGAAAGGCTTGGTAACCAGACGCCATGGATGCGACGCCGCAACGCCTGCTCCCGATCCACGCGCGCTGGGAATGCGATCTCAGCGACGATTCGCTCACATGGAGCGATGGTGTGTCCTTCTCTGTCGGGATCGAACGCGGCACGCCGGTCACACGCGAAGCCATCGTCGCGATGTATTCGGCCGAATCGCGTGAGGAACTGCGCCGCCTGCGCGCCGCCGCGATTGCCGAGTGCGGCAGCTTCACCTTTGAGGCCAAGATTCGCCGTCCGGACGGTCAGTTGCGCTGGATCCGCGTGACCGCCGACGTCGAAGCGGAAAACGGCGTCGCACGCTATCTGTACGGGACCAAGATCGACGTCACCGACGAGATTATCGCGATGTCGCGTGCTTACGCCTGAGGCGTTCCAGCGTCCGCATCGTGCCCGGCATCGGGCCGCATCTCGACCAGATTGACCTGAATCCACTCGACCAGATCTTCTGCGCGGCGCGCGGCTTCGATGCCCAGCGGGGTCAGGCTGTATTCGACGTGCGGCGGCACCACCGGCAGGCTGTGCCGCGTCAGGAGGCGATTGGCTTCGAGTTGTGTCAGCGTCTGTGCCAGCATGCGCTCGCTGATCCCCCTGATCCGACGACGCAAGGCGCTGAACCGCAAGGTGCCGGGCTGCAGCGCGACGAGCACCAACAGCCCCCAGCTGCTGGTAAGCTGCCGCAGGATCGTGCGGGTCGGACAATCCGGCGCAAACACGTCGCCCCGGGCGAGCATATCGGCCATGCGCAGGCGATCCGACATTTTTACACTTACCTTTTTGTGCGTACTTATGTTTGGTAAGTGTCGGCCTAGATGGATGCGGTCAATACCTGATGAAAAGGAACGACCGATGTTCGCTGTTACCGGAGCTTCGGGCCAATTGGGCCGGTTCGTCGTCGATGCACTGCTGTCCAAAGTGGCGCCGGATCAAATCGTCGCGCTGGTGCGCGCTCCCGACAGCATGAGCGACCTTGCCGCCAAAGGTGTTCACGTCCGATCATTCGATTATGACGCGCCGGAGACGTTGGTCCCGGCGCTGGCGGGGGTGAGCCGATTGCTGCTGATTTCCGGCAACGCGATCGGTAGCCGCGTGCCCCAGCATCGTGCCGTGATCGACGCGGCGAAGGCGGCGGGCGTCGCGTTGGTCGCCTATACCAGCATCCTGAACGCCGATCGCTCCCCGATGCTGCTCGCGGCAGAGCACAAAGCGACCGAGGAAATGCTGGCGGCGAGTGGCATCGACCACGCGCTGCTGCGCAACGGTTGGTACACCGAAAACTATCTGATGGGCGCGGGTGCCGCGATCGCGCATGGCGTATTGCTGGGCAGTTCGGGTGACGGAGCCATTTCGGCGGCGGCGCGGGGCGATTATGCGGAGGCAGCGGCGACGGTGCTGGTACGCGGGCTGACCGGCACGTTCGAACTGGCAGGTGATGACAGCTTCACTCAGTCGGAGCTGGCTGACGCCCTAGCCGCAATTTCGGGCAAGTCGGTCGTGTATCAGAATCTGCCGCAGGCGGAGTATGCCGCTGCGCTGGAACAGGTGGGTCTCCCCGGTCCTTATGCCGCAATCCTGGCAGACAGCGACGCGCGGGCGGCGGAGGGCGCGCTGTTCGACGCCTCGCGCACGCTCAGCCAATTGATCGGTCGCCCAACGACGCCGTGGCGCGAAACGATTGCAACGGCGCTTGCGGGCTGAAGCTAACGGTGCGGGACGTCAGAGGATTTCCCGCACCCGCTCAGGCGGACGGCCCAGCCGCACCCCTTTGTCGGTTTCGACCAGCGGGCGTTCGACCAGGATCGGGTCGGCCACCATCGCGTCGAGGATCGCGTCGTCCGACGCATCCTTGAGCGCCTTTGCCCCGGCCTCCGCGGCGCGCAACCCGTCGCGCGGGGACATGCCGCCCTTGGCATAGAGCCGGGCGAGTTCCTCGCGCGATGGTGGCGTCTTGAGATATTCGATCACCGTCACGGTCGCGCCAGCGTCCTGCAGGATCGCCAGCGCCTCACGCGATTTGGAACAGCGCGGGTTGTGCAGGATCGTGGCGTTCACGCCGCATCCTGCCTGGCCAGCCACTCCTCCAGCCACTTGATCGTGTAATCGCCCTGCTGGAACTCCGGCACGTCGAGCAGCGCCTGATGCAGGGGGATCGTGGTCTTCATCCCGTCGCCCGCGATCACGAACTCTTCGAGCGCGCGGCGCAGGCGGCGCAGCGCACCTTGGCGGGTCGTGCCGTACACGATCAGCTTGGCGATCATGCTGTCGTAATAAGGCGGGATCTTGTAGCCCGAATAGAGGCCGCTATCCACGCGCACGTTCATGCCGCCCGGCGCATGATATTGCGTGACCTTGCCCGGCGAGGGGGCGAAGGTGCGCGGATCCTCGGCGTTGATGCGGCATTCGATCGCGTGACCGCGGAACTGCACATCCTCCTGCCGCAGCGTCAGCGGATGGCCCTCGGCGACGCGGATCTGTTCGCGGACGAGGTCGAGGCCGGTGATCGCCTCGGTCACCGGGTGCTCGACCTGCAGGCGAGTGTTCATCTCGATGAAATAGAACTCGCCATTTTCCCACAGGAACTCGATCGTTCCCGCGCCGCGATAACCCATGTCCGCCATCGCCTTGGCGCAGATCGCGCCGATGCGGTTGCGTTCTTCGGTCGACAGGACCGGGGAGGGGGCTTCCTCGAGCACCTTCTGGTGGCGCCGCTGGAGCGAACAGTCGCGCTCGCCCAGATGAATCGCGTTGCCATTGCCGTCGCCGAACACCTGAATTTCGATGTGGCGCGGGTTGCCGAGATATTTTTCGAGATAGACGGTGGCGTCGCCGAACGCGGCCTTGGCCTCGCGACCCGCCTGCTGCATCAGCGTCTCAAGCTCGTCCTCAGACGTGCAGACCTTCATGCCGCGCCCGCCGCCGCCCGATGCGGCCTTGATGATCACGGGATAGCCCGCCTTGGCAGCAATCGCCTTGGCTTCGTCAAGGTCGCTGATCGCGCCGTCCGAGCCGGGGACGAGCGGCAGGCCGAGCGCACCAGCGGTGCGCTTCGCCTCGATCTTGTCGCCCATGGTGCGGATATGCTCGGGCTTCGGCCCCACGAAGATCAGGTTATGCAGCTCCACGATCTCGGCGAATTTGGCGTTTTCGCTGAGGAAGCCATAGCCTGGGTGAATCGCGTCCGCGCCGCTGATCTCGGCAGCCGAGATGATGTTCGGGATGTTGAGATAGCTGTCTGCAGCGGCCGGCGGGCCGATGCAGATCGCCTCATCCGCCAGGCGGACATGCATCGCGTCGGCATCGGCGGTGGAGTGCACCGCGACCGTCTTGATCCCCATCTCATGGCACGCGCGATGGATGCGCAACGCGATCTCGCCGCGATTGGCGATCAGGAGCTTCTTGATCTCCGGCACGGGCTTACTCGACGACGACGAGGGGCTGGTCGAACTCGACCGGCTGGCCATTGTCGACCAGCACCGCTTTGACGGTCCCGCCATGCGGCGCGGCGATAGGGTTCATGACCTTCATGGCTTCGACAATCAGCAGGGTGTCACCCGCCTTAACTTGCTGGCCGACTGCGACGAACGGCTTGGCGCCGGGCTCAGCGGAGAGATAGGCGGTGCCCACCATCGGCGACTTGACCGCATTCTCATGCGCCGGCGTGATCGACGCGGGGTCGGACGGCATCGCTGCGGGGGCCGCAGCGGGGGCGGGGGCGGCCATCGGCGCGGGCGCGGCATAGGCGACCGGCGCAGCGCTGATCTTGCGCGCGACGCGGACCTTGCGGTCGGCGTCCTCAACCTCGATCTCGGTCAGGTTGGTCTCGTCGAGCACTGCTGCAAGCTGGCGCACCAGCTCGATATCCACGTGCATGCTCTTTTTATGATCTTCGCTCATGCGACCTCAAATGATGTACGGTTCGCGCCGGATCCCGGACCGGCGCGCAGGAAAAGGCGGCTATTAGTCAAGATGACGCGGCTTGCAAACCGCTCGCCGCATCAAAGTCGCGCCGCCGCTTCGAGCGCGAGCAGATAGGACTGCGCGCCAAAGCCCGCGATCGTGCCCTTGGCGGCGCGGCCGACATAGCTCAGATGCCGGAATTCCTCGCGCGCGTGCGGGTTCGACAGGTGCACTTCGATCACCGGGGTGCGGATCGATTTGATGCAATCGTGCAGCGCGATGCTGGTGTGGGTAAATGCGCCGGCGTTGAGCAGCACCGCCTTGGCCCCGCGTGCCTGTGCCTCGTGCATCCAGTCGATCAGATGCCCCTCATGATTCGACTGGCGCACATCGACGGTCAGGTCGAGGTCGCGGGCGCGGTCCTCCAGCATCCCGGCAATGTCGTCGAGCGTGTCGGAGCCGTAAATTTCCGGCTCACGCGTCCCGAGCAGGTTGAGGTTGGGGCCGTTCAGAACAAAGATCGTGTCGGGCATCGGGGCACTCGCGAAATGATGGCCGTGCTGTAGCGGCGCCAGGGCCGAAGGTCGAGGCTTCAGCCCGCAGCGGAGGGTGCGCCGAACAGCGTAAAGCTTGCCCAGGCCGCCGGATCGTTCGCAAAGGTGTTGCGCGCGTCGAGCTGGGCCAGGCGCAGCGCCTCTTCCGGGGGCTGGCGCTTGAGAAAGGCGTGTTCGGCGAAATGCAGCATCAACAGCTGGGTCGCGGTGTCGCTGACGTTCCACAGGCTTGCCACCACCTGACCCGCGCCCGCCGAGATCCAGCCGCGTGCGACGCCATAGGTGCCGCCGTCGAAGGTTTTCCCCAACGCAGTCTGGCACGCGCTGAGAATGACCAGCGGATGCCATGCCGCCCATGCCTGAAACCGCGGCGTGCGCAGGTCGCGGCCATAAAGATGTCCGTTCGCCAGTGCGACGAAACTGCCGTCCATCGGATTGACCGAATTGGCGAGGCCATGGGTGGCGAGGTAGACGATGCTCGCCTCGCCATAATTGTCGATTCCCGCCAGCACCCGCTCCCGCGTCGCGGCTTTGCCGGTCAACAGCCGCGTCGGCGGCAGGCCGAAGACCTTCGCAAAGGCCTGCGCTTCCTCCGCCGCGCCGGGCAGATCGCTCCATTCATAGGCCGGATCGGTCGACAGATCGGGGTTTCCGACGACGAGCGCATTGCGCGGATCAAGCCGTGTGTCGAACGTCCGCTGCGGATCAGCCAGCGTTTCGATGTCGGGCAGGATCACAGTCGACCAGCGATCAGCGAGCATCGCATCGCCCAGCGGCAAGGCGGCATAGGGCGCGGAACCGGTGTCGCGGGCCGGGAGGATCAGCAGCCGCCCGCTTCGCTCGGCCAGCGCAGCGGCGATCGCGCCGGGCAGCAGTGTGTCGCGGGCGCGGGCGAAGTGCGCGCGCGGGTCGGTGGGCGCAGCGAATACCGGCGGCGGCGGGCGCGGCGACCCGCGC
>FWWL01007312.1_pt1 | contig 15151 bp, 10 predicted proteins | sample 2228331 | NCBI WGS metagenome assembly FWWL01 (sample SAMEA103939775, study PRJEB20133) | metagenome
ATTCGTGTTGCGCATCCTGGGTATCGAGGAGGGCGGTGGCGGCGGTGGGGTAGAAGACCCTGGGCTCGTATTCCAGGGCGACTTCCAGCCAGCGGCCGTTGGGGGAGAGGGTGATGGGGAAGGCCGGGTAGCCGAGGTCGGGCAGCTGGCGGATCTTCTGGCCCGGCATCGGGAGGGGGGTCCAGCGGCGGCCGGCCAGGTCGGGCAGGGGGATGGGGGCCTCGGGGGTGGCGGTGTTCACGATGGGGCGCCGGCAGGCGGCGGGCGCTGTGGGGGAGGGGGCGGTGGGCCGCGGCGGGATGGTGGGCAGAAGGACGGTGGGGGAGGGGGCCGCCGTCCGAGTGGCGGGAGGGGGAGTTGCCGTCGGGCGGGTAGGGATGGGGGAAGGGGAGATGCCCCCAGGTGACGCTCCGCCCACACACCCCACCAAAAGGATGGTTCCGAGCAGCAGCCGCACACGTGTCAAGCCTTGACCTCGCATCGTCCGTCCTCCGCGTTCTGGTTCAGTTCCGAGGGAAGCTGGCGCGCCGTTTAACAGGCGTAGCCGGCGTTGTAGTAATAACGATAGATCCCGGTGGTGCCGGCCGTGACGCCGTTACAACAGCACGGCGCCACTACCTCCCCCCCATACCGCCTCATCGGAACTTGCTTCTTCCCAAACCTCCAGCGAGGTGGGTTCCCAACGCCAGTCCGGGCGCGCCGCATCCAGCAGGCGCTGCATCGCGGGGTCCCGCAGGCTGCGGGCTTCCAGCCAGCCCTGCGCGGCCTGCTCCACGGCCTGCGCGATCTCGGTGCACTTCGAACAGCCAGAGTCGAACAGCAGATAGCGCCGCATGGCCTTCCTCCGTTCGGTGGTCGTGCCCGGTGAGGGCCCTCTCCATTTTATTCGGTTGGATGGATCTCATTGTCCCCCGCCATGGGGGATCCCTGTCCCTCACATCGGGGGACAGGGCGTTCCCAAAGGGGCCGGCAGCGGCGCCAGGGCTCGGCGGGCGGGACGGGCAGCGGCGCCAGATCCAGCAGCGGGGCGCGCAGGGGGTCCAGCAGCCCCCCCTGGGCCAGCCAGCGGGCCAGATCCACCCGGTCCGTCCGCCCCAGGCGCGCCAGCGCTCGCCGGAGATGGGTGCGGACGGTTTCCACCCGTCCGCCCAGCCAGGCGGCGATCTCTTTGTTGCTTAGGGTGTGGGCGGCGGCCCAGGCGATCAGCCGCTGGCGGGGGGACAGCCCCGCCCAGGGGTCGCCCCAGGTCGCCCACCAGGCCTGAACCCGACGGAGGGCAGCGGGGGTCCAGAGAGGAGTGCCCCCCAGGGCCTGCTGCAAGGCCTCAGCGAGCGCATCGCAGGGCTGGCGGAGGTCGAGGCAGCCGAGGGCGCCGGCGCGCCAGGCCAGGGCTTCGGTGGCCGGGTGGGGGCAGGAAGTGAAGAGCAGGCCACGGAGGGTCCTCCGGGTGGCACGGGCCTTGTGGAGCAGGCGCGCCCCGCTCTCGTCGGGGAGCTCAAAGGCGATGAGCAGGAAGGTGGGGGGGTCATCGGCGAGGCCGAGGCCGCCCGCCTCGGCCGTGGGAGCGGTCCAGGCCAGGGGGACACCCCAGGCGTCGAGGAGCTGCCGCCAGGCGATCCGGCGAAGGGCATCGGGATCCACCAGGCCGACGCTCATCTGGCCCCTCCAGGGTCCGTCGTTCTCATGGAAAATACCCGGGAGGCGGCGCATCGGTTGGGGGTCGGGGAGCCCATCCGGCGGTGGAGCGGCGCGCTCCGGTGGCCGACGCCAGGCGCTGGGGAATCATCTTCGGATCCGGGCCCCCCGTCCGCGGCCCGCCCCGCCTTGCGCCCGCGCCGCCGGGGCGATCCGAACCGCTATGGACATCGTAATCGGCGGGCAGGCGCCGCACAAGGGGATTTTCCGCAAAAAATATTGCGGATTTCCACAACGCCTCGTTGTGGAACTCCACAAGGGAGGCGAGGGGAGCGGCAGGCGCCCACCCATCGCCCCCATTCCCAACCGTCTCCGGCCGGCCTTCACTCAGGGGGTAGGAGGTGGCCCATCCGTCGCTGGATGAGGCGGGTGGCGTAGCGGGGGCTCAGGCGGTAGAGGAGGTCCATGGTCCGGGCGTCCCGGCCCACCAGCACCCGGTAGGCGTCCTTCCCCATCGCCTCCAGGATGATGCGGGCGGCCTCGGCGGGTTCCAGGATGGGGATGTTCGCCCCGGCTTCGCCGCCGGGGACGACGGTGACCCCGGAGTGCTCTGCGATCCGTGTGCGCATCGCGCCCGGGAGAACCAGGGTAACCCGCACGGAGGTCCCCTGGAGCTCCGCCCAAAGCCCTTCGGTGAGGAGCTTCAACGCCGCCTTGGAGGCCCCGTAGATCGTCTGACCCGGAACGGGTAGAAAGCCTCCCATGCTGGACACGTTGACGATGTGGGCTTCGGGGCGGGCGAGGAGACGGGGCAGGAAGGCCCGGATCATATACAAGGCGCCATAGAAATTCACCCGCATCACCTGCTCGATGGCCTCATCCTCTAGGTCCTTCAGCCGCCGGAAAGGCTGGATGATCCCCGCGTTGTTGATAAGGCCATCCACCGCTCCGTGGATCCGCTCCACCTCGTCCGGCAGCGCCTCCACGCGCGTTCGGTCGGTGATGTCCAGGGGGTGGAGGCTCAGCGCCCGGGCGAGGGCGCCGGCTTGTTCCCGGGTCTCCTCGAGGCGTTCCGGCCGGAGGTCCACTGCGGCCACCCGGGCCCCTCGACGGAGAAGCTCCAGCGTCAGCGCCTGCCCCAGACCGCTGCCGGCGCCGGTGATCACAAAGACCTTGCCTGCAGGTTTCATGGACCCCTCCTCAAATCAAATGGAGTTCGGAGAAGTTTGGAGGAAGCATGCCTGGGGTGCGTTCCTCAATTCTCGGCATCACCGACTATGTTAGCATGTCGAGCAGCGAGGCGTTGCCCCCCCGCGTCCCCTGCTGGGCTCCTTGAGGAGCCTGCCCCGCTCGGGCTCGCGCGATCGCCGCCCCCGCTGCTTTCCCTGCGCGGCCTTGACGCCCCCTCCGCCCCCCGCGTAAGATAAGGGTGAGCCCTCTTCCATTCCCGCTCCGATTTGAGATCGAACGAAGGAGAGGCCCATGTCCGATTTCCTATTCCGGGGTTCGCTGGCGGAAGTGGATCCGGATGTGGCTGCCCTGATCCGCTACGAGCACGAGCGCCAGATCCGCAAGCTGATCCTCATCCCCTCCGAATCCTACGCCCCGGCGGCCGTCCGCGAGGCGCTGGGTTCGGTGTTCCAGAACCTCTACGCTGAAGGCTACCCCCACGAGCGCACCCGCACCCAGACCGAAGCGGAGCTGCTGGACTACGAGGACCAGCTGGGCTTCTACCGGCGCTACAGCGATGCGCGCTATTACAAGGGCGTGGAATACGCCGACATCGTGGAGGCGCTGGCCCGGCGGCGGTGTGCTGAGGCCTTCGCCACCCCCGAGATCCCCCCCGAGCGGATCTTCGTCAACGTCCAGCCCCTCTCCGGTGCACCGGCCAACAACGCGGTCTACGAGGCCCTGCTCCAGCCCGGCGACACCGTGATGGGGATGTCCCTCGTCCACGGCGGCCACCTCACCCACGGCTCCCCCGTCAACCGCTCGGGCAAGCACTACCGCATCGTCTGGTATACGGTGGACCCCCAGACGGAGCGCCTGGATTACGATCAGATCCGGGAGCTGGCCCGACAGCACCGGCCGAAGATGATCATCGCGGGCTACACCTCATACCCCTGGGCGCCGGACTGGAAGCGGTTCCGGGAGATCGCGGATGAGGTGGGGGCGTATCTGTTGGCCGACATCGCCCACACCGCCGGGATGGTGATCGCCGGCGCCTATCCCAACCCCCTGGGCTACGCCCATGTGGTCACCTTCACGACCCACAAGACCATCATGGGCCCGCGCGGGGCGTGCATCCTCACCACGGATCCGGAGCTGGCGAAGAAGATCGACCGGGCGGTGTTCCCCGGGGAGCAGGGCGGGCCCCACGTGAACGTCTTCGCCGCCCTGGCGGTGGCCTTCAAGCTGGCCCGCACCGAGACGTTCCGCGCCCTGCAGCATCAGATCGTCCGCAACGCCCAGGCCATGGCCCGGCGCCTGGCCGAGCGCGGGCTGCGCATCCCCTACGGGGGCACCAACACCCACCTCCTCTTAGTAGACTGCAAATCCGTGCGGGGGCCCGACGGCACGCCGCTGATGGGGGACCCGGCGGCCCGGGTGCTGGATCTGGCCGGCATCGTGGTGAACCGCAACACGATCCCTGGCGACACAGGGGCCGGGGCGGCCAGCGGCATCCGCCTGGGCACCCCCTGGATCACCCAGCGGGGGTTCCGGGAGCCGGAGGTCGAGGCCCTGGCGGACATCATCGCCGACGTGCTGTGGGCCTGCCGGCCCCACCGCTACTACGTGGGTCGCGACCTGGTCTACCGCACCAAGGTGGAATTCGATGTCCTGGAGGAGGCCAAGTTGCGCGTGGCGGAGCTCGCCGCCCGCGCCGGCGCCGATGTGGAGCTTCCACGGAGCGGCTACCCCCACTACTGGTTCGTCACCGACCGCCTCCCCGCCGCTGAGGGGAAGGCCGTGCTGGAGATCCGGGGGGACCGGGCGGCCGAGTTCCTGGACGCAGCCCTCACCCAGCGGGCCGTCGCCCTGAAGGTCGGCGAGGGAGCCCCGACGTTCATTATGGAAGCCGACGGCCGGATCATGAGCCCGGCCTATGTGATCCGGGATGGCCCGGAGGCCTTCCGGCTGGTGGTGCCGGAGGAGCGGGCCGGTCGGGTCGTTGCCTGGCTGCGCGACCTCTCCGACGGCTACGTCCGCTTCGATGAGGACATCTGGGCGAAGCTCCCCGGCCCGCTGCGGGTGCGGGAGATCCCGGCGGAGGACCCCCGGGCGGCCTCGGCGCGCGCGCAGGCCCGCTTCCCGGGCGATCTGGGCGAGGCGGCGGCCGTGGCGCCCCACAAGCCCTTCTTCATCGGCTTCCGGGCGGTGGACGCAGTGCACCGCGACCGCCTGCGGCCGTTGCCGCCCTTCTCGTATTCGGAGCCGGAGGGCGCCCCCCTCAAGCGGACGACCCTCTACGAGCTGCACCGCGAGCTGGGCGCGAAGATGATCCCCTTCGCCGGCTGGGAGATGCCGGTCTGGTATACCGGCGTCAGCGACGAGCATCGCGCGGTGCGCACGGCCGCCGGCCTCTTCGACGTCTCCCACATGGGCGTCCTGGAGGTCAGCGGCCCCGGCGCCCGGGCGTTCCTCGATCGCGTGACCACCAACGACGTGATGGCCCTGAAGGTCGGGGAATCTCAATACACTTATCTCCTGGATCCCGAGGGGCATGTCCTGGACGACCTCATCATTTACGCCCTGGCGCCGGATCGCTACATGCTGGTGGTCAACGCGGCCAACAACGACCGGGACTGGGCCTGGCTGAACGCGGTGGCCCGGGGCGAGGTGCAAATTGACCGGGAGCGGCCGTGGGCGGCGCTGACGGACGAGGTGAGCTTGCGGGATCTGCGGGATCGCCGCTGGGGGGAGGATTGCCGGGTGGACATCGCCCTGCAGGGCCCGCAGGCCCTCCAGATCCTCCAGAGCCTGGCCGACGGCGAAGTCCAGGGCCGGCTGGCGGCCCTCCAGCGGGGCCAGGTGATGCGGGCGGAGATCCAAGGCTTCGACCTGATCATCTCCCGCACCGGCTACACCGGCGAGCGGATCGGCTACGAGCTGTTCGTCCACCCCGATCGGGCGCCGGCGCTGTTCGAGCGGCTGCTGGAGGCGGGGCAGCCCTTCGGCCTCAAGCCCTGCGGCCTGGGGGCCCGCGACAGCACCCGGACGGAGGCAGGGCTTCCGCTTTACGGCCACGAGCTGGCCGGGCCCTTCGACCTCACCCCGGGCGACGCCGGCTTCGCGTCCTTCGTGAAGTTCTACAAGCCCTTCTTCATCGGCCGGAAAGCCGCCATGGCCCGGGAGGCCCAGCGGACCATGGAGGTGGTTCGCTTCCGGATCCGTGAGAAGGGCGTGCGGATGCCCAAGCTGGGGGATGCCGTGGTAGACCGCCGGGGGCGGGTCATCGGCTATGTGACCAGCTGCGCGCTGGACACCGAGGGGCTCCTCACCGGGATGGCCTGGATCGAGCGGTCGCACCAGGCGGAGGGAACGCCTATCGGGATCGTGGTGGGGAGCGCGGCGCTGCCGGAGCGCCCGAAGGTGGGCGATCGGCTCACCGTCCCCATCCCGGCCGAGGTGGTCAGCCGCTTCATGGGCCGCTGAGGGAGCGAAGGCGATGCCTTCCCCGTTCCCCGGGATGGATCCGTATCTGGAGCATCCGGCCCTCTGGCCAGGCCTCCACAGCCGCTTGATTGTGGGGCTGGCCGATTCCCTGGGGCCGATCCTCCGCCCCCGCTATTACGTGGAGGTGGAGGAGCGGGTGTATCTCCTCGCGCCGGAGGGGGCGCGCCCCTTCCCGGGCCGGCCGGATGTGGTCATCGCCGCCGCGGCTCCGGGCCCTCCGCCCTCCCTGGAGGCGATCCCGGCCTCCTCGGGCGCCCGGGTGGTAGAAGTGCCGATGGCGGAGGAAGTTCGGGAGCGCTATCTGGTGGTTCGGGAGGCGGGGACCCATCGAGTGGTGACCTGGGTGGAGATCCTGTCCCCGGCCAACAAGGCGCCGGGGGAAGGGCGGCAGATCTTTCTGAAAAAACGAGAAGAAGTGTTGCGCGCTCCCGTTCACTGGGTGGAGATCGACCTGTTGCGGGCGGGGGAGCCGATGCCGGTGGTGGGAGACGGGCGGGATGGGCACTATCGGATCCTGGTCAGCCGGTGGGAGCAGCGGCCGCGGGCGTTGCTGTATGTGTTCACGGTTCGGGATCCGATCCCGATCTTCCGGTTGCCGCTGCTGCCGGGGGATGAGGAGCCGGAGGTGGATTTGGGGCGCCTGCTTCAAACGGTCTATGAGCGGGCGGCTTACGATCTGCGGGTGAACTATGAGGAGGAGCCGGTGCCCCCCCTGGAGCCCCCCTTCGCCGAGTGGGCAGACGCCCTGTTGCGCGAGAAGGGCGTCCGAAGCAGCCGGGCGAGGCGATAGGCCCGCAGCGGGCGCGCCCGTCAGGCTGGTGTCGGAGCGATCCTGAGGAGTGCAGCGATGCCTTCCCCGTTCCCCGGGATGGATCCGTATCTGGAGCATCCGGCCCTCTGGCCGGATGTGCACAACAGCCTGATCGCGGCGCTGCGGGATGATCTCGCCCCGCGACTGCGCCCCCGCTACATCGTCGCGATCGAGGAGCGGGTTTACCTGATCACGCCGGAGGGAGCCGGGTGGCCGGCGCGCGCCGATGTGGCGGTGACGCGGGCTCCGGAGACCATCCCGGGGGCGGGCGGGCCCGCTCCCCTCGCCGCCGGCGCCCGGGTGGTGGAGGTGCCGCTTCCGGAGACCGTGCGGGAGACCTACTTGGAGGTGCGGGCCGCCCACACCGGGGAGGTGGTGACGGTTGTGGAGATCCTCTCGCCGACGAACAAGTGCCCGGGGGAAGCCCGCCGGCTTTATGAGCAGAAGCGAACGCTCCTGTTGGGCAGCCGGACCCATCTGGTGGAGATCGACCTGTTGCGGGCGGGGGAGCCGATGCCGGTGGTGGGGGATGGGCGGGATGGGCACTATCGGATCCTGGTTAGCCGGTGGGAGCAGCGGCCGCGGGCTTTGTTGTATGTGTTCACGGTTCGGGATCCGATCCCGATCTTCCGGTTGCCGCTGCTGCCGGAGGATGAGGAGCCGGAGGTGGATTTGGGGCGCCTGCTTCAAACGGTTTATGAACGGGCGGCTTACGATCTGCGGGTGAACTATGAGGAGGAGCCGGTGCCCCCCCTGGAACCTCCCTTTGCCGAGTGGATGGCGCGGCTCCTGGAGGAGCAGGGGTGCCGTCGCAAAGCCTGGGGCCCATAACCGGGGGCTGAAGCGTGGGCCTGGGCCCTCGGCCGGTGGCCCCTGAGGATCCTTTCTTCAACTTCCAACCGAAAAGGGGGTGCGCGATGAGCCAGGAGATCACGGTCAGCGTGATCAAGGCGGATATTGGGGGCATGGTGGGCCACTCGGGGATCCATACGGATCTGGTGGCCCTGGCCCGCCAGCATCTGGAGGACGCCCAGCGCCGGGGTGTGATCGTTGATTACTATGTGACCTGGTGCGGGGACGATCTCCAGCTGATCATGACCCACCGCCACGGCGTTGATAGCCCCATCGTCCACGGCCTGGCCTGGGAGACGTTCGAGCGCTGCACCGTCAAAGCCAAGGAGATGAAGCTCTATGGGGCCGGGCAGGACCTCATCGCCGACGCCTTCTCGGGGAACGTGCGGGGGATGGGGCCGGGGGTGGCGGAGATGACGTTCGTCGAGCGCCCGTCGGAGCCGATCATCATCTTTATGGCGGACAAAACCTCGGCCGGCGCATGGAACCTCCCGCTCTTCCGGATGTTCGCCGACCCCTTCAACACCGCGGGCCTGGTGATCTCCCCCGCCCTGCACGCGGGCTTTCGCTTCGAGGTCCACGACGTCAAGGGCCATCAGCGGATCTTCTTCAACTGCCCCGAGGAGATGTATGACCTGCTGGTTTTCATCGGGTCGCCGGGCCGCTATATGATCAAGGCGGTCTACACCAAGAAGGGGGAGATCGCCGCCGTCTCCTCGACCGAGCGGCTCTCGCTGATCGCCGGGCATTACGTGGGGAAGGATGACCCGGTCTGCATCGTGCGGGCGCAGGGGATCTTCCCGGCTGTAGGGGAGATCCTGGAGCCCTTCACCATGCCGCACATCGTCGAGGGCTGGATGCGGGGCTCCCACTACGGGCCGCTCATGCCCGTCCCGCTGCAATACGCCAAGTGCACCCGCTTCGACGGCCCGCCCCGCGTGGTGGCCTTGGGGTTCCAGCTGGCCGATGGCCGCTTGATCGGGCCGCGGGACATGTTCGATGATCCGGCCTTCGATGAGACGCGGCGGCTGTGCAACGTGATCGCCGACCACTTCCGCCGCCACGGCCCCTTCGAGCCCCACCGCCTGCCGATGGAGGAAATGGAATACACCACCCTCCCCGAGGTCGCCGAGCGCCTGGCCGGCCGCTGGGAGCCCCTGCCGGAATCTCAACCGGCCATCGCCGGCGGGGACGGCAGCGCAGCCGAGGCGGATTAGGGGAACCGGGCAAAGGGGGGCGCGGGAACGATCCCCCGCGCCCCAGTTGTTCCCTAAGCCCCCCGAAAAAGTCGTTATCCCTCAACGAAGAGGATGGCGGAAGGCCCCGTCCTTCCTTCGCGAAGCTGGGAGGTCCACAAAACCCCGATCGTTCGACGAAGCTCCCGTTTGCCTTTCCCCTCTCGCCGGTCCATACTCTTTTAAGAACCATCCAATCCCCCACCGGTTGTGGGGGGTGGAAGGCTGTTGGCCATGGGGATCCCTCCCAAACGATCCAGATCGCCTCAGCGGCCTCCGCAGGCGGGGCGACGAACCTTCCTTTCGCTGGCTGTTGGGATCGGGCTCCTGGCCCTTCTGGGCCTGGAGCTGGCCCGGGGAAGCCCGGCCGCCGTCGGCCGTCCCCAGCCGGAGGCCTCCTCGATCTGCTTCTACCGCGATCCCCTGGACAGCCGGGTTCATTGTGTCCCCCGCGCGTTCCCCCAGGCCGCCGCTACGATCACCGATCGGATCTCCCTCCGCCTCCAGGCCCTGGCCGCCGGGCCGACGCCTGAGGAACGGGCCGCCGGGCTCTGGTCGCCGTTGCCCGCCGGCGCCCGCGTGGCCAGCTTCCAGTGGGCCGGGGAAGTGCTCACCCTTTACTTGGAGCTCCCCGCCGAATATCTGGAACGCGCCACTGGGAGCGAGCCCACCCTCAGCGCGTGGACGGTGGATCAGGCCGCCTATCTCTTCCAGCGGCACCTGGAGCCTTTCGGCGTCCGGAGCGTGCACCTGATGGCCCGCAACCCCGCCGACGGCCGGTTCTACGCCCTCTCTTGGTTCCTCCACGAGCCCCCGCCGGCCAACAAACCCGCGGAGCTGGCGAGGGCCACCGGAGAGCGCTGGGCGCCGTTAAGCGCCAGCGGCCAGCCCCCGGCCTACAGCCGTCCCCAGGCCCCGGGCTTCCTCAGCGGGAAGGCGATCTACCTCAGCGCGGGCCACGGCTGGTATTGGTATGCCCCCGGCGGCCGCTGGTTGACCCAGCGGGGGAACACTAACGGGATCGTGGAAGACCTCAACAACGCGGAGACGGTGAATCAGTTCCTGATCCAGTATCTCTATAACGCCGGGGCGGACGTCTGGCCGGTCCGGGAGCGGGACATGAACCTGTGGGAGGGGATCGCGGACAACGACAACCCGCAGGTCTATCAGGAGCAAGGCCCGTGGTCCCCGGGGACCCTCCCCGGTTACAACGGCGGCACCTACCGCACGGCCCTGACGGCCCTGGGGACGGCCACCGCCCAGGCGGTCTGGACGCTGGTTCCCCCACGGGATGGCCTGTATGCGGTTTACGCCTGGTATGTCAGCGGCTCCAACCGGAGCACCGACGCCCAGTTCCTGATCGAGCACGCGGGGGGCCGCAGCGAGGTCCGGATCAACCAGCAGGGCCACGGCTACACGTGGCGCTACCTGGGCACCTTCCCCTTCCGCGGCGGGCAGCCCGCCCGGGTGATCCTCACCAACCGGACCGATCGCCCGGAGAACCTGAACCGGGTGGTGGTGGCGGACGCGATCCGGATCGGCGGGGGGAGGGGCACGGTGGCCGGCGACGGGCCGCCGCCCAGCCCGGGGCCGAGCGGGCGGCCCCGCTGGGAGGAGGCGGCCCGCTACTGGGCGAAATACCAGGGGGCCCCGCCCTCGGTCTACGATCCCTTCCAATGCTCCACTTTCAGCGCATGCGGCGATCAGATTGATGACGTGACGGCGCGGCCCCGCTACGCGGAGTGGGAGCGGGAGCCCTTCGATGATCCGGTCTACTTCTCGCTTCACACCAACGCCTACAACGGGACCCTGCGGGGGACGGAGTCCTACGTCTATAACAACAGCGATCCGAACTACCAGCGCACGCCGGGGAGCCTGGAGCTCCAGGACGCGGTGCACACCCAGGTGATCCAGGACATCCGGGCCGGATGGGATCCCAACTGGATCGACCGGGGGAAGAAACAGGCCAACCTGGGGGAGCTGCGCCTCCTCTCGACCATGCCCGGCGTCCTGATGGAGGTGGCCTTCCACGACAACCCGCAGGACGCGGCGGCGCTGAAGGATCCCCGCTTCGCCATGCTGGTGGCCCGCGCGATCTATAAAGGGATCGTGCGCTATTACGCCCAGCGGGACGGGCGCCCGCCCGTGTTCCTTCCGGAGCCCCCTCAGGCCCCCGTCGCCCGCCAGACCGGCCCCGGCCAGGTGACCCTTTCGTGGCAGCCCTCCCCCAGCGACGGCGGCGTGCTCCTGGGCCACCCCGCCACGGCCTATAAGGTCTACACCAGCCCCGACGGCTTCGCCTGGAGCGATGGGGTCGTCGTGAACGGCACCTCCTATACGCTCTCCGGCGTGCCCGAGGGGACCACCCTGTTCTTCCGCGTGGCCGGCCTCAACGCAGGGGGCGAATCCTTCCCCACCCCGGTGGTGGGGGTGCGGGTGGGGCCGTGGGGCGCACCCCGGGTGCTGATCGTGGACGGCTTCGACCGGCTGGATGCGGCCATGCGGCCGGTGGAGGACCTGGGGGGAAGCCTCGGCATGGTGACGCGCATGCCCATCGCCCGCATGAACGGCTTCGATGCGCTCGCCGGGGTGGGCCGCGTCCTCTCGCTGCCGTTTGACGGCGCCACCGATGAGGCCGTCTCGGGGGGAGCCATCAGCCTGTCGGCCTATCCGGTCGTGCTCTGGCTGCTGGGCGAGGAGGGGTTCTCAGAGCCGACCTTGGACGATGGCGCGCGGGCGCAGCTGCGGGAGTTCCTGGCCAGCGGCGGGCGGCTGATCGTCAGCGGCTCCAACGTCGGCCAGGACCTGAGCCAGCGGGATCCGGGCTTCCTCCGCGAGGCGCTCCGCGCCGGCTTCCTCGCCGACGACGCGGGAACCCGCACCGTCCGCCCGACCTCCGGAGGGCTCTTGGACGGCATCGGGGAGCTGGCCCTCGACGATGGGATGATGGGGAGCCACCGCGTGACCACGCCGGATGTCCTGGCCCCTGGGCCGGACGCCCAGGTCCTGATGCAGTATCCGGATGGGCGGGCGGCGGCGACGCGGTATGGGACGCCGTGCCCGCAGGTGGCCGTCTTCGGGTTCCCCCTGGAGAGCGCGTGGCCGCAGGCGACGCGGGGGGCGCTCCTCTCCCGGCTGCTGGGGGCGATGGCCGCCTGTGGGGCGCCCCCGGAGACCGCCATCAACGCCCCGTCGCCCAACGCTCTGCTCAACCAGATCCCGGTTATCGCGGGGACCGCTTCCCCGGCGGACATCACCGGGGTGCAGGTCGCGTTGCAGCGGGCGGCGGATCAGCAGTGGTGGACGGGGGCCGGATGGGGGGCCGGGCCGGTCTGGCTGACGGCCACAGGACAGCTTTCCTGGTCCTGGACTCCGCCCTCGGATCTGGCGGATGGGATGTATGGGGTGCTGGCCCGGGCGGTGCGGGGGACGGCGGTGGATCCCACGCCGGCGGCGGTAACCTTCACCCTCGATCGCACGCCGCCGGGAGTGCCGACGCTGATCACCCCCACGGTGACGGCCACCTACACGCCTCTGATCCGATTCGAGTGGGCGCCCACCGGGCCGGAGCGCCCTACAGGCTACGTGCTGATCATCAACAGCGCCCGCTTTACGGTGACCACCAACGTGTTCCTGGCCAACCTTGCCCCGGGGACCTATGAGTGGACGGTGGCCGCGTTCGACGCCGCCGGCAACCTCTCCGGGACGCCGCCGCCGGTCCGGTTCCAGGTGGGCGCTGAAGGGCGGGGGTTCTCGCTATACCTGCCGTTCGTCACACGAGGGGAAGCGAGCCCCCCGCCCCCGCCGCCGCCCACGTGCGAGGAGCGACTGCGCAACGGGGGCTTTGAAACGGATCTGGCCGGGGCATGGGAGATCCTTAACCTCACCGCCCCCATCGCGCGGGTCCAGCGCCCGGTGTATGAGGGCCAATGGGCGGTCCGCCTGGGCGATCTCCAGGCGAGGCAGGCTTCGTATGCCACGCTCTGGCAGCGGGTGAGCCTGGATGGACGACAAGCGACGTTGACGCTATGGCGCTTCCCCCAGATCCAGGATGCGGGGGATCGCTTCTACATCGGCTTCCGGAACGCGCGCAATGAGTGGGTTCCCCTGCTGGTGGACCAGGCGAACACGGGGGCATGGGGGCGGGTGAGCCTGGATCTCACGCCCTATGCGGGCCAGACGATCACGTTGACCATCGGCGTTTACAATAATGGGAGCGGGTTGGGCAGCGCAGCGGTGATCGACGGGGCGAGCCTGCAGGTCTGTCGCTAAGCGGTGGTCCCAGGGATTTCGACAACGCCCGGCCTTGTCGCAGGCGTTGCGCTTGGCAAAGGGCGAGCGAATCCCATGGGCGGGGCTTTCCATAGATTTTAAAAACCGGGGGTGGGTCGCTCGATGAGGGCGCAGACCGCTTGGCTGGTGATCCTCCTCAGCGCGATGGCCATCGCCATGCTGGCCACGCCGGTGGCCCGTGCGGTGGCCTTCCGGATCGGGATGGTGGATCATCCCGCTCCGCGCAAGCTTCACACCCGGCCGATGCCCCTCTTGGGCGGGGCGGCCCTCTACCTCGCCGTGCTGATCGCCCTGCTGGTCCTGGAGGACCGTTATAACCTCCCGCAGTTGGCCGGGGTCCTGGTGGGGGCCACGGCGATCTCCTTCTTGGGGATCTGGGATGACCGGTGGGGGCTGCGGCCGCTGATCAAGCTGGCCGGTCAGCTGGCGGTCGCCGCCGTCGTGATGGCCACTGGGGTGATGGTCACCCTCTTCCCCTGGCCGATCCTGAACGTCCTCGTCACCTTGCTCTGGCTGGTGGGGATCACCAACGCCTTCAACCTGATCGACAACATGGACGGCCTCTCGGGGGGAATCGGGGCAGTCTCAGCGGCTTTCTTCCTGCTCCTGGCGGCCTTGAACGGCCAGTATCTTGTGGGGGCGCTCTCGGCCGCCGTGCTGGGCGCGTGCATCGGCTTCCTGCGTTACAACTTCAACCCGGCTTCGGTTTTCATGGGGGATGCCGGGAGCATGTTCCTCGGGTTCCTGATGGCCGTCCTGGGGATCAAGCTGCGCTTCCCCGGCAACGTCGCCTTCGTCACCTGGATGGTCCCGGTGCTGGTCCTGGGGATCCCCATTTTCGACACCATCCTGGTGATCCTCTCACGGCTGCGCCGGGGCCTGAACCCGCTGACCTCGCCGGGGAAGGATCATCTCTCCCACCGGTTGGTGCGGGCCGGGCTCACCCATCGCGAGGCGGTTCTGGTGCTGTATCTGGCGCAGGCGACGTTAGGGGGGTTGGCCCTGTTCATCGCGATGGCGGGGGCTTTGGAGAGCTATCTGATCGGGGGCATCGTCGGGGGGTTCGCGCTCTGGGCGCTCTGGCGCCTGGAGCGGCCGCCCTTCTGGGGGTAAAGACCTTTTCTGAGCGCCCCTTTTCGTTGCAACGATGTGGCCCTCGAGGGGTGCAAAGACGGCATCGGCCTGCGATCATCCCGCGTCGGAGTCGCAATCCGGCGATCGAGCGCGATGGCCAAGAGGCTCACGCTGTTCATCATCGGAGTATTGTTCCTCCTGGGCCTATGGGCCGGGGCCTCGCAGCTCCGCCCGGCCGCTCGTCGGCTGCCCCCCACCGCATCCGCCCAGGTGATCCTGGTCACCCGTTCCCCCACTGCGGCACCGACGCTCGTCCCTTCCCCGACCCCCACTGCGGGCCCGCAGCGGATGGTGGTGGCGGGGACGGGGGGAGTGGGCCTGCGGCTTCGGGAAGGCCCGGGAGTCTCGCATGCGGTGATCACCGTGCTCGCCGAGGGGACTCCCTTGTGGGCTTTCCCGGAATCGGTCGAGGCCGATGGCCTGCGCTGGCGTTGGGTGCGGACGGAGACAGGGGCGTGGGAGGGTTGGGCTGCAGAGCAGTATCTGGCCCCCGCGGCCCCTTGATCCAGGGCTT
>FWWL01007316.1_pt1 | contig 15146 bp, 14 predicted proteins | sample 2228331 | NCBI WGS metagenome assembly FWWL01 (sample SAMEA103939775, study PRJEB20133) | metagenome
GCACAGGGTTTGTGCCGTCAGAATTCATTACCCAAATCTGTGGTCCTCCTCTCTCAGACTGTGATGTAAACGCAATCTTTGTCCCATCTGGAGAAAAACGAGGATAATAGTCCATTGCGTTATTGAACGTGAGCCTGTGGGGATTTGTACCATTAGAATCCATGATGAAAATTTCTGATGAAAATGTCTCCCGGAGATACCTGATATGGACAATTTTACTACCATTCGGTGACCAATTTGGCGTCCGAATTTCGCCTTCTAAAGGTTCATAGGTGATTCTACGTTTTTCTGAACCATCAGACCTCATTATCCAAATGAAATACATCCCATTTGGACTTTCAGAATTGGAATCATATGCAATCCATTGTCCATCAGGGCTCCAAGCAGGATAAAAGTTGCGACCCTCAAATGTGAGTTGAACAAGGCTGTCACCACTTAGTTTTCGCTTATAAATCTGACCATTCTCTTCAAAAACAATCCATTGTCCATCAGGAGACCATCTCGGTGATCCAGCCAAACCACTTGCATACCAAAGTCGCTTGTTCTCCCCACTTGGCTCAATAAGATAAATACCTCTTTTCTCTGGAACAGTATCAGCATGAACATAAGCAATCAACCTCCCATCAGGTGACCATGCAGGTTCAAAATCTGTTAAACGGAAATCAAATGGACAATAGGCACAGGGTGGCTTCTCCTCTTCAGGTTCAACCAGACCCCCCTTATCCTTGCACGAACTCAAAAACATTGAGAAAGCAACCAAAACAGCACAAACACCTAAGAGCCATCTCCAAATTCTCTTCTCCCAAACCATTTTTGCTCACTCCTTTAAACTTTTGTTTTTCGCTTCCCCATTCAAATCATTTATCCCAATAAAACTCAATACGCTAAAACACACTATCAAGTTATAAACACTCAAAATAAATATACAAAAAAATTTCATTTTGTCAAGACCCTGATTCTTATCAATCCACCCTACGTGGGAGCAATACAATAATCTTCAAAAATATATCCCAGTTTATCAATCAAAATAAAGCTCCATAGGAGCGGTATGTTAATAGAACTATTTTCGCCACAATTTTGAGGAAAGACGGAGCCCGATTCTCATCAAATGTGAAAGTAAACAAACATTGTGGAACAAGTGAAGTATGTAAGTGAAAGTGAGTTCAAATTTTACTATGATGCGATTAAAATCTCACATTCTTACCTGTGTTGTTGACAGCAGATGGGTCAAGCTTAATTTGTGTGCTATTTTTTCGCGATTTTTCATCGCTTATCATCTCCACTTCCCATTTGATGTTATGAATATGTCAGGGTCATAACCCATAATAGGGGAAACCCGCCTCTCACTTCCAGGTTTATATGGATCAACAATGTAGATGCGGATACTTTGGTTGTAGGGATCATCATTCTCGTCCTTGGTAAACACAACAAGGCTTCCATCATTAGACCAATGTGGACAATCATCATTCCTCCCACTTGTTATAGCCTGCATAGTATTGTACTGATCCTCAGATCGCAAAAGATATATCTTCCTATCAATTTGATAAGGACCAAGAAATATCAAGATGTCGCCATTTTTCGGTGAAATCTCAAATCCACGTTCATCAATCTTGTTCCTCGTTACCCGCTTTACAACTTCGCCAGTTGAAATATTCAGTAAAAATATCTCGCCTGTTGCCCCCTCTCTGCGAACAGGAATACCCCAAATATAGAGATGTAAACCATCAGGATGCCATTGGACATCGCACAAATTGTAGAACATACTATCCCCCTCAAAAACTTTACTTTTTGGAGAGATCTTTACATCAAACCATCTCCCATTCGTATCTATAATGGTAGTTGCGAAAATGGCGCCGAGCGCTCCGCGAAAACAGAGTATCTTATCACCCGTAGGGCTCCACCTTGGTCGAATCGCATAACCACCAACAGGTGTAATTGTTCTCTTACCACTACCATCGCTATTCATCACAACAATATGAGACTCATCCGGACCCTGACTCTCCGAGTAAACTATCTTGCTACCATCTGGACTCCATCGAGGTTCGCTCGCAAACCCGCGAAAACGCCCACTGCCAGGCGGACCTGAAACATCAAGAGTTTCATCCGGAAAACTAAGTTGTGTAGGTTCGCTGCCGTCTAATCTCATCTTGTAAATGAATGAGCAGTGGTAAATTGTGTCAGTTTTAACGAATACAATGAATCCGTCTGGCGATGGATTCGGTTCAATGGGACTGCCTTTGTCACAACTGGGGCTCGAGAACATAAGAATAAAAAACAAGATGTAAATAAAACTTCGAATGATATTTCGATGCAGACCACCCCCGCAGAACCTTAAGTTGTACAACAATTTTTTCTTTTTTACCAAATTCATGGGTTCTCAAAAACATCGTATTTTAAATGGGTTTAACCTCATAATTAAAATAATAATTTTTTTCATTTTGTCAAGTATACGAACATTGTGGAAAAGTCGGGAAGACCCCAAGTCGCAATTCAAAACGATAAATGTTTCAAGTTTTGAGAAATAAAATCAAAATTTGTCATCTTTTCTGTCCTTGATTTATTCCTTTGTATTGTAACTGATTTTGCAAAGTATATATGGGTTAAACGAAATCTCAAAAATTTTTGAAGTTTTTCGAGTTTTAATTATTTTTAAAAAAAATTTAATCATCCTGCTGGATGAGAAAAGTTGTTTCTTTCATCTTTCTTCTTTTCGTTTCGCTTCAAGAGATTTTCACGCAAAGCTATTTTAAACCAGTCGAAATAGCAAATGATACGCTTGCAAAAGTGGGGGATAAATCTATAACCGTTCGAGATTTTATCGAAAGATATGAATTGACAATTTGGCGCGGCAAAGAGAAGAAAACTCAGGTTGAAAAGAATAAACTTGAATTTTTGTATTCGATGATAGCGGAAAAACTCCTTGCGCTTGAAGCACTTGAACTCGGTCTCGATAAAGATCCCGAAATACAGCGTGCGATCAGACAAACGGAGCATCTTCTCGTCCTCGATGCGCTCTATAAACAAGAGATAAAAGACAAGGTTAAAGTTACTGAAAAAGAAGTTCTTGAGGCATTGCCTAAGTTTAACACTGAGGTTGAGATTCGATACATCGTTGCGGAATCTAAGGAGAAAGCTGATTCTTTGTGGAATTTGCTGAGGCATGGGGAGGATTTTGATTCTCTTATTGTAAAACTTGGTCAGGAAAATAATGTCGAAAAATTGCGATGGGGTGAAATTTGGGAACCGATCGAAAAGGTCATCTATGATTACCTACAAGTCGGGGAAGTATATCAGCCTATCGAGGTTGATTCGTTATGGTATATAATAAAACTTGTTAATAAAACATCCAAGTTTGGTTTAAGTTCTGAGCAAATTGAAAGCGCTAAAAGTCAAGTTAGAAAAATAATTCAAACGCGAAAAGAGAAGGAGAGATTTGTTGAATTTGTTAAAGAATTTGGCAAGGGAAAAATTTTAAAAGTAGATGCACATCTTTTAAAACTTCTTTATAAAGAGATAAATGACATCGTCGAAAGGAAAAAACTCGTTCGCAAATCCGAAAATGTCTCGGTTTATCCACTCGCTTTTCTAAGGGACGATTTTCTCGCTGTAAAGATAAGGCTTGCGGATTATCTTGATCATTATTTTTTGAAGGCGGATAGTTTTAACAGGACGCTTGATTATGTCATAGACCAACTTTCGCTTAAGGGGTTCGTTCTTCATTCGGAAAGACAAAGTGTTGGGGGTGTTTTAAATAATCTTTTAAAAACGATAATAAATGAAGAATTTCTCGCTTTTGAAGGTTATAAACGCGGACTTGACAAATCGCCCGCGGTTTTGAAGGATATGGAGATGTGGAAAGACGCTTATCTTGCGTACGCGGTTAAAAAACTTTTTCTCGATTCATTGCAATCAAGGCGTAAGATAACTGCTGAGGAACTTTTGAAAGGTTATTCTTCAGACGGTGAGATTTGGGAGATAAAAATTCAGGAAATTTTAGTTGATGACCTTAAACTTGCGGATTCGCTTTTGAGTTTGATCAAGTCGGGTTATGATATGGGAGAACTTGCGAGGAAATTTACGAAGCGTGAGGAAGTTAGAGAGAAAGGCGGTGTGATAGGATATGTTCTTTCGAATCAATTTGGTGAGATCGGTCAAATTGCTGGCTCACTTGAGATAGGTGAGATTTACGGTCCACTGTATACGGACTATGGCTATTCGATTTTTAAACTGCTTGACAAAAGAAAACCGAAAGATACGCTTCGCTTTGTAAATTATGATACCTTCAGCTTTGTTTTGAACAAATTCATAGGTTCGCTCGCAGATAAGTATACGGTTAGCGTCAATCCAGAGATTTTGAAATCTGTTGAGGTAACTTATATAAATACGATCGTCGTTCGTTTTCTTGGTTTCAACAATAGAATCATTGCGGTCCCATTGCTTGAAAGGAATGTAGATTGGTTGCTTTTTATGCGGAAGAAAAAATTGCCTTTGCCGTAATTTTTTAAAATTTGATAAACTTTTTGTTTTAAAATTTGAATTTATCCGACAGTTTTGATATATTTGCAAAGAGTTTTGTTGTTTGACAAAACAAAAGATGAAATTTTATGCTAAATGAATTTGCGAAGGTTTTACTGTTCTTAATCATTGGTTCGATATTTGTAGTTGTAGCCTTAGCTGTAAACCGCTTGATTCGCCCCCACAGACCAAACCCCGAAAAATCCACCATTTATGAATGTGGAGAAGAGCCTATCGGGAATCCATGGGTGAGGTTCAACATAAGGTTTTATACGATTGCGCTTATATTTTTGATTTTTGATGTTGAGATTGTTTTTCTATTTCCATGGGCTGTGATCTATAAAGAACTTGGTCTTTTCGCGTTCATTGAAATGGTTGTCTTTCTTTTAATCTTGATACTTGGATATGTTTATGCATGGGCAAAGGGAGATCTCGAATGGGACAAGCCAAGACCGAAGTATTTAGAGGTTGAACGCAAAGAACTTGAACAAGTGCAGTTATAAAAGTTTTAAATGAGAAAAATAAAATTTGGAGATTTCAAATGGGACTTTTAGATAAAAGATTTGAAAATGAAAATATTGTTATAACCACCGTCGAAGATGTTTTAAATTGGGCGAGATTATCATCTTTGTGGATGATGCAATTTGGGCTCGCATGTTGTGCTATTGAGATGATGGCAGCTTCCGCATCGCATTTTGATATTATGAGATTTGGAGTGATACCGAGGTCATCCCCAAGACAAGCTGATTTGATGATAGTTGCTGGGACTGTGACTTTGAAGATGGCTTCGCGTGTTAAGAGGCTTTATGAGCAAATGCCGGATCCAAAATATGTAATTTCGATGGGAAGTTGTGCAAACTGCGGTGGTCCATATTGGGAGCATGGTTATCATGTTTTAAAAGGTGTTGATAGAATCATCCCTGTCGATGTTTATGTTCCGGGTTGTCCCCCGAGACCAGAGGCATTGCTTGAGGGGATAATTAAACTTCGTGAGAAGATAAGACGCGAGAGCCTTGTAAAGAAGAAACTTCCACCAATTTATGTTGAAGAAAAATAAAGTTTTAGGGAGAAAATGCAAGCAAATGAAATTTTTGAGAAGATAAAATCGAAATTCGAAGATGCAATAGTTGAATTTAAACCAGACGCAGTAGTTGAGCCTTACCTTGAGGTCAAGCCGGATAGAGTTAAAGAGATTTGTGAGTTTCTGCGAGATGAGCCTGAACTTGCTTTTGATTATCTTATGTGCCTAAGCGGAGTCGATTATGGAAATGGAACGCTTGGCGTTGTTTATCATCTTTATTCGATGAAACATTCACATCGATTTGTTTTGAAGGTTAAAGTTCCAGTTGAAAATCCCGTTGTTCAGTCGGTTGAATCTGTGTGGAAAAGCGCAAATTGGCATGAAAGGGAAGCTTATGATATGTTTGGGATCGTATTTGAAGGTCATCCTGATTTAAGAAGAATTCTGATGCCTTATGACTGGCCTGAAGGAAGTTATCCATTGAGGAAAGATTTTCAGGTTCCGGAATTTTACAACGGTATGAAGGTTCCATATTGAAATAGATTAAAAAATAAATGATGGTTTGGTTTAATGGCTACATTTGAAATAACGACTCGTTCCGTAAAGGGGGATTTAAAGACTGATACAATGATTTTGAACATGGGTCCGCAACATCCATCCACGCACGGTGTTTTACGGCTTGAACTTGTTGTCGATGGTGAAATAATTGTCGATGTGATTCCGCATATCGGTTATCTTCATCGCTGTTTTGAAAAACATGCTGAACAGATGACGAATTATCAGCAAGTTATACCGTATGTGGATAGAATGGATTATGTCGCAGCGATGGGCAATGAACTTGCTTATGTTCTTGCGGTTGAGAAGTTGATGGGGATTGAGGTTCCAGAAAGAGTTCAATATATTCGTGTTATAATGGCGGAACTTCAGAGGATAGCAAGCCACCTTCTTGCAATTGGAACTTATGGATTAGACCTTGGTGCTTTTACCCCATTTTTGTGGTGTTTTAGAGAAAGAGAAAAAATTCTTGATTTATTTGAGATAACATGTGGAGCGAGATTGCTTTATAACTACATCTGGATCGGTGGACTTTCGCATGATTTGCCGTCGGAGTTTGGGAAAAAACTTAAAGATTTTTTGAAAACTTTTCCAAAGGCTTTAAAGGAGATAAATGACCTTTTGACATTTAATAAAATTTTCATCGATAGAACCGCAAACGTTGGCGTTCTCCCTGCAGATGTTGCAATCAACTACGGTTGTAGTGGTCCGATGTTGCGTGGCTCGGGAGTTAAATTCGACATTAGAAAAAATGAGCCTTATCTTGTTTATGATAGATTTGAGTTTGATATCCCTGTTGGGGAAGGGAAGATGGGAACAGTTGGTGATTGCTGGGATAGATATTATGTTCGTGTGAGGGAGATGGAGGAAAGTTTAAAGATAATAGAGCAGGCGTGGGAACAACTTCCACCTGGCGACGTGCATTCTGCCATACCGAAGAAAGTTAGACCTCCGCAGGGTGAAGTTTATTTCAGAACAGAAAATCCGAGAGGAGAACTTGGATTTTATATCATAAGTGATGGACACACATCAAGTCCATTTAGAGTTAAAGCAAGGGCACCAAGTTTTGTGAATTTGTCCGTTTTGCCGGAGATATCAAAAGGTTATATGATTGCAGATCTCGTAGCTATACTTGGAAGCGTCGATATCGTGCTTGGTGAGGTCGATAGGTAAAATTTTAAAAACAAATCAGTTTCGAAAATGCCCGAGATTTTAAATATGCTAATAGCTTCGCTAATTCCTCTTCTGTTTATACTTGTGTATGCAATTGTTATCCTTTGGGTTGAGATAAAAGTCGCATCCCATGTTCAAGATCGTTTGGGTTATATGTATACTGGTGGATTTCACGGATGGGCACAGCCGATAGCTGATCTTTTGAAACTTTTGACGAAAGAACATATAACACCTGTAAGCGCAGATAAAATTTTGTTTACACTTGCGCCGATCCTCGTCTTTGCTAGTTCATACGCTGCATATGCAGCTTTGCCGTTTACATCTACATTTATCGCTTCAAATTTGAATGTTGGGATATTTTATATAATTGCCATAACTTCGTTCGTTGTCATAGGAATTTTGATGGCTGGATGGGCTTCAAATAATAAGTATTCACTTTTCGGGGCGATGCGTTCAGTTGCTCAAATTGTAAGTTATGAGATTCCAACCGCTTTATCTATTTTGACAGTTATAATTGTTGCTGGAACTTTGAACCTTCAAGAGATATGTGAGATGCAGAAGGGTGGGATATTCAACTGGATAATTTTCAAATACCCACCGTTTATGTTTATAACTTTTTTGATTTATTTCACCGCGTCACTTGCCGAGGTTAATAGAACTCCGTTCGATATCCCGGAGGCGGAGTCAGAACTTGTTGCGGGTTATCATACGGAATATACTGGGATGAAATTTGCAATGTTTTATCTTGCTGAGTATGCGAATATGTTTCTTGTCTCGGGAATTTCTGCAATACTTTTCTTTGGCGGTTGGAATAGCCCGTTTGGAGAATTTTTATCTGGACCTGTTTGGGGAGTTTTCTGGTTCGTTTCAAAAGGTTTGTTCTTTGTGTTTTTGCAAATTATGTTAAGATGGACTTTGCCAAGGTTAAGGGTTGACCAGTTGATGTATGTTTCATGGAAAGTGTTGACGCCGATTTCATTTGTGAATATAATGGTCGTCGGTTTATGGGCAATTTTAAAATAAAACTCGTTTTAAGATGAAGCAATACTTCAAAAATATATTCATCGCGTTGTGGACAATTTTAATCGGTTTAAAACTCACCTTCAAACATCTTTTCGTCAGAGCGGTTACGATTCAATATCCAGATGTAAAATTAAAACTCCCTGAAAGGGCAAGAAACCGTCTTTATGTCAATATAGATGATTGCATTGGATGTAAACAATGTGAGATGGCTTGTCCGGTTGATTGCATCACAATTGAGACGGTAAAGGCTTTGCCAAATGAAGATTTAGGTGTTACATCGACTGGAAACAAGAAACGTTTATGGGTTACGAAATTTGATATAGATATAAGCAAGTGCTGTTACTGCGGGCTTTGCGTTTATCCATGTCCAACCGAATGTATCTATATGACAGATGTTTATGAATTTTCTGAATACAAAAGGCATAATCTGATCTATCATTTCAGCAACTTTACTCCTGAAGAAGCGGAGATGAAGAAAAAGCAAGTTGAGCAATTTGAACTTGAGCAAAAGATGAAGAAGGCTGTAAAGCCATCTGAACAAGCAGTGGTTTCAAATCCCGGAGATTCTGAAACGAAATCTTAAAAACAAAAGAATCTATAGTATGAGTTTATTTGATGTTGCATTTTATTTGCTTGCGATCATAACAATTGGTTCCGCAATTGTGGTCGTCAGCGCGAGAAACATAATCTACTCCGCCTTCGCTCTTCTTTTCACATTCTTTGGGGTCGCAGGTTTGTATGTGTTGCTTAATGCTGACTTTATTGCTGTGACACAGGTTTTGATATATGTTGGTGGAATTCTTGTCTTGATAATTTTCGGTGTAATGCTTACTACAAAAGTTTTTGATGTCCCCGTTAGAACCGAAACTTTACATGTTGGTCCAGCAATCGTAATAACGGGTGCAATTATGGGAACTCTCGTCGGGGTGATCTTGAAAACGAGATGGTTTAATGTCTTCAACGTGCAGTGGGAAAATACGACGAAGAAAATAGGAGAAAGGTTGATGACAGATTTCCTTTTGCCGTTTGAAATCGCTTCGGTTGTTTTGCTTGTCGCTTTGCTTGGCGCAGTTATAATTGCTCGAAAAGAAAAATAAAGGTGGATTTTTATGCAAGTTAATTTATCAATGTTGAAAAATGTCGGGCTTGAACATTTCCTGATCGTAAGCGCAATACTTTTCTCGCTTGGAATTTATGCTGTTGTCACGAGGAAAAACGCGATAATGGTTTTGATGGGAATTGAACTAATTCTAAACTCTGCGAATATAAATTTCATCGCATTTTCAAAGTATTCAACCGGTGATATCACAGGGCATCTCGTTGCGATATTTGTAATAATTCTTGCTGCAGCTGAAGCTGCGATCGCAATTGCAATTGTTTTGAACATATATAAAAACTTCCTCACAGTTAACATTGACGAAATTGATAATTTAAAACGTTGAATGAATATGTTTCCCTTTGGGAAGGATTTTAAAAATAAAAAAGTTGAATTTGCATGGCTCAAAATACATTGATTTTGCTCTCAATTCTTGCTTTGCTTTTACCTTTGGGCGGATTTTTGATTTTGATATTTTTCGGGAGGAGATTGCCGAGGCAAGGTGATGTAATTGAGACTGGGCTTGTTTTGGGTTCACTGGTTCTTTCGTTTATCGTTTTCTTTAATAAAATTTTAAACTTTCCCGAACCGATCGAATGGAAATTTGATTGGGTTAATTTCGGATTTGTTAAAGATTGGGGGGAGATGAAGATTACGCTTGGGATTTTAATTGATAATCTATCAGCGACAATGCTTGTTGTCGTGACCGTTATAAGTTCGCTTGTTCATATTTTCTCGATCGGTTATATGAAGGATGATGTCAGATATTCGAGATATTTTGCATACCTTGGGTTTTTTACATTCTCGATGCTTGGAATTGTTTTGACTAATAACTTTTTCACGATGTATGTTTTCTGGGAACTTGTAGGTGTTTCTTCTTATCTTTTGATAGGTCATTGGTATGAGAAGAAATCTGCGTCTGACGCAGCTAAGAAAGCGTTTATTGTAAATAGAGTTGGGGATTTCGGATTTTTTGTTGGGATAATGATAATTTGGGCGAGTTTGAAAACCTTTAATTTTGGAGAAGTTTTTGCGGGGATTGAGCAAGGAAAATTATCTGGAGATCTGCTCACAGCTGCGGGCATACTTGTTTTTTGTGGTGCGATTGGCAAATCAGCACAATTTCCTCTGCATGTTTGGTTGCCCGATGCGATGGAAGGTCCAACGCCTGTTAGTGCTTTAATTCATGCTGCGACGATGGTTGCAGCTGGAGTTTATCTTACTGCGAGAACCTATGCGATGATGAGCGCTGATGCCCTCACATTTATTGCATACATTGGCGCTATAACTGCATTTATTGCTGCGACGATCGCTATCACGCAAACAGATATAAAGAAGGTTCTTGCTTATTCAACTATTTCGCAACTTGGATATATGACGATGTCGCTTGGTTCGGGTGCTTATGTTGCTGGATTTTTCCATCTTGTGACACACGCTGCTTTTAAAGCTGGACTCTTTCTTGGGTCTGGTTCTGTAATCCATGCGATGCATCATGCTTTGCATAAAGTTCATGATCACCACACTGATCCACAGGATATACGCAACATGGGCGGATTGAAGAAGAAAATGCCCATAACTTATTACACTTTTTTAATCTATACGCTTGCGATTTCCGGGATTCCGCTGACATCAGGATTTTTGAGCAAAGATTCTATTCTTGCTGGGGCTTTTGCGTTTGGGAAATTGAGCGGGCATACATTTATACCTTTGATTGGTTTCTTCGTTGCGGGGTTAACAGCGTTTTATATGTTTAGGTTATTGATATTAACATTTCACGGCGAGCCAAAAAGAAAAGATCTCTTCGAACATATTCATGAGTCTCCAAAAGTTATGACTGTTCCGCTTCTCATACTCGCGATTTTATCTTTGTGGTTTATCTTTGGACCTAATCCTTTTGACGCAAGTTCAACTTGGGTTGAAAAATATATTCATAAGCCGAAAAGTGCTGTTCCAGTTGAGCAGCAATTTAAATTTAATCTCCCGATAAAATCGGAAGAAGGGGTTGTGATAACTGAATATGATCATGCTTTACATGAAGCACATACCCCAGCGATGTTGCTTTCTCTTGGTATGGCTGGACTTGGGATATTGTTTGCGTTTTTGACATATCAATGGGGTAAAATAAGCGCTGAAAAAGTTGCAAATGCGATTAGACCAGTTTATACATTTCTCAAAAATAAATGGTATTTTGATGAACTTTACGCAAATACTTTCGTGCTCGCAACGCTTGGGATATCGCGATTTGCGAGATGGTTTGATCTTAAGGTAATTGATGGAATTGTTGATGGCTCTGCTTATTTGACTAAGTTATGGTCTTTTTCAATTGGTAAATTCGACTGGAATATAATTGATGGTCTTGTGAATTTGCTCGCTTATGTGACTGGGTTTTTTGGCTATGTTACGAGATTGCTACAAAATGGAAAAGTTCAAACATACATCATCTATGTTGTCTTTGCTGTTATAGTTCTGTTCTACATTTTCCTTGGTTGAAAAATTAAGTTTCAAAAACAAAATAAAGTAAGGAAGCATAAATGCAAATACTTGGCATTGGAATTTTAACTTGGATTGTATTTTTGCCGATTTTGGGAATGATATTAGTTTTGCTTGTTCCAAAGGGAAGGGAGGTTTGGATAAAATGGATTTCGGTTATCACCACAGGAATTCAAGTTATACTTGCTGTTGTTTTGCTTTTGAATTATCGATATGATCTTGCAGGAATAAATACGCTTGAAGGGTTTCAATTTGTTGAAAAATATCGTTGGATCGATGTAAGCGGTGTTGCTTGGTTCGGGAGAATTGTGATTGAGTATTTCCTTGGCGTTGATGGTTTAAGTATGCCGATGGTTGTTTTAACTGCTTTGATTTGCTTCATTGGTTCGATTGCGTCATGGGAATTGCCGAAGACGAAAGGATATTATGCGCTTTATCTTTTGCTTGACACTGGAATGATGGGCGTATTTGTAGCGCTTGATTTCTTCTTGTTTTACATCTTTTGGGAGGTTATGCTTTTGCCAATGTATTTCTTGATAGGAATTTGGGGAGGTCCAAGACGTGAGTACGCTGCGATAAAGTTTTTCATCTATACTTTGCTTGGTTCTGTTTTGATGCTTCTTGTTATGATCGGGCTTTATTTCAGCACAAGCGTAATTGACCCAGTTACGGGCGAGAAGATCCATACTTTCAATATGCTTGCTATGATGGATCCGAAAAATTACGAGCCTGGAGCGATCTTTTCAGGATTGCACACAACCTGGAGATACATTGCTTATATTGCGCTATTTATAGGATTTGCAATAAAAGTTCCAATTGTACCATTCCATACCTGGCTTCCTGATGCGCACGTTGAGGCTCCAACCCCGATAAGTGTAATTCTTGCTGGTGTTCTTTTGAAGATGGGAACTTATGGAATGTTAAGGATAAGTTTCCCGATATTCCCAGACGGTATGTTAAAATATGCTTTGCCTTTAGCAATTCTTGGATTTATAAATATCGTCTACGGTGCGCTTGCAGCGATGGCGCAGGAGGACTTTAAAAAGCTTATCGCTTACTCAAGTATAAGCCATATGGGTTATGTTGTGCTTGGAATGGCAGCGTTGAATACTCAAGGTGTAACCGGTGCAATTATGCAGATGTTTAATCATGGGACGATAACCGCTATGCTATTCTTGATCGTTGGAGTTTTGTATGATAGAGCGCATACGCGTGGACTTTATGAATTTGGTGGGCTTGCGAATCAAATGCCTAAGTATTTTGGAATTGTTATAATTGCTTTCTTTGCTGCGCTTGGTCTTCCCGGATTGAGCGGGTTTATAAGCGAGGCTTTTGTTTTCCTTGGAGCGTTTCAAACTTATAAATGGATCGCTATTTTCTCCGCAACCGGAGTTATCATAACAGCCGGATATATTCTCTGGACAACTCAACGTCTTTTCTTCGGGCAATTGCCAGATAGATGGAAAAATCTTCCCGACATAAACGCGCGCGAATTAGTAACATTAGTTCCGCTTGCAATTATAGTTATCTTCCTTGGGGTTTACCCAAGTCCGTTAATCAATTTAATGAATGCATCGGTTAATCACCTTGTGAGATTCGTCTCTGAAATGGGACAAGCAGGAGGGATGCAAATTGGAATTTTACCATAAAAAATTAAATCTGGTGAGACGAGATGGTCGAGCAGTTTGGAATAGAATTAATACAGTCGTTGAAAAATTTCTTACCTGAAATCACCTTAACCTTGACTTTGGCTTTTGTAATTATTTTCGATTTGATTCTTGGGAGGAAGGTTCGCAATATCGGAGCTTATATTTCGCTTGTTGGATTAGCTATCGCTTTCTTTTTCACCGTGAAACAGTATGGAGGAACGTATCAGATTTTCAGGGCGATGTTTGTTGTTGATCCGTATTCAACATTTTTCAAATTTGTATTTCTTCTCTCTGCTTTTATAATTATTGTCTTTTCATTGCAATCGTATGAGTTGAAGGAGACATCCGCTCGTAGAAGGCTTGGTGAATATTACTTTTTGATATTGAGTTTAACGCTTGGCGCATTTTTGATGGCTGGTTCAGTGAATCTACTAATGATGTATCTTTCGCTTGAGTTGGTGAGCATAAGCTCGTATATCCTTGCTGGTTACATTAAAGAGTCGGAGCGTTCAAGCGAGGCATCGATGAAATATGTAATTTATGGCGCTTTATCCTCTGGATTGATGCTTTATGGGATTTCTTTGATTTATGGTTTGACCGGCGAGATAAATATATATGCAATAAATGCATCTCTTTTATCGAGCGGATATAGTCCAATTGTTCTGTTGATTGCGTTGATACTTATGCTTGCGGGTTTTGGTTATAAAATCTCCGCTGTTCCGTTTCATTATTGGACTCCTGATGTATACGAAGGTTCACCTATAACTGTTACTGCTTTTCTTTCTGTCAGCTCGAAAGCTGCGGGGTTTGCGATGCTTGTAAGATTTTTAAAAGTGAGTTTTATTGATAGGACTGTGACCGCTGGGATCGAAGGTGCGTGGGCTGTAATTCAGGGATTGCCTTGGACGGAGATAATCGCAATTCTTTCGGCTTTAACTATGACGGTTGGGAATATAATTGCTATATGGCAAAACAATTTGAAGAGAATGCTTGCATATTCGAGCATAGCCCATGCGGGATATATTTTGATGGGTGTTGTCGTTGCGCAAAATTTGGGTATATCTGCAATGTTGATTTATTTCCTTGCTTATCTTTTTATGAATCTTGGTGCTTTTTATTGTGTTATGGTCGTTGCTGAAAAAACTGGAAGCGAAGATATAGAAGTTTATAAAGGTCTTGGATATAGAATGCCATTTCTTGGCGTTGCTTTTACAATTTTCTTGGTTTCTTTGACGGGAATTCCTCCAACATTTGGATTTATAGGGAAACTTTATCTTTTCTCGGCACTTATAAATGCGAAGGTTATCTGGCTTGCGGTCGTTGGGGTTTTAAATAGCGTTGTCTCGCTTTATTATTACATCAGGGTTGTGAGAAATATGTTTTTAAGGGATCCCGAGTTGGAGAAATCTTCCATCAGTCTTTCTACCACGCATATTGTAGTTATGCTTATTCTTTTGATTCCGACTTTATTGTTCGGGGTTTATTTTGGACCAATTGTAGATTTTGCGCAAGGCTCTGTTGCGATGTTTGGACTGAGATAGTTCTTAACGAAATTTTAAATTTTTCTAATTGAAAAATTAATTTTGAGTTTTTAAATTTTACTTGAGGCGAAGGTTAATTCGCC
>FWWL01005897.1_pt1 | contig 15144 bp, 13 predicted proteins | sample 2228331 | NCBI WGS metagenome assembly FWWL01 (sample SAMEA103939775, study PRJEB20133) | metagenome
GGATAGATCCAGATGCAATAATAATCTCTCCAGGCCCAGGAAATCCAGCAAATACTCGTGATTTTGGTATATCTAGGGATGTTATACTAGATCTTCATGATAAACTACCCATACTAGGTGTATGCTTAGGCCATCAAGGCATAGTACATCTATTTGGAGGAAGGATAATACATGCAAAGATGTTAAGGCATGGAAAGACTAGTATCATAAGGCATAATGAAGAAGGCATATTTGCTAACATAAGTAATCCATTTAGAGCAACTCGATACCATTCATTAGTAGCAGATGGATCTAGTATACCAAGTGTGCTTGAGGTAATAGCAAGATCTATAGAGGATGATGAGGTAATGGGTATAAAGCATAAGCGATATCCATTGTATGGAGTACAATTCCATCCAGAATCTGTACTTACAGCCAATGGTAAACAATTATTATTAAACTTCTTATCTCTAGTTAAGAGATGAGTATGCTAAGATCAGCAATAGCAAAGATAGTTGAAGATAGGCTAGAGCCTAGAGATATAATCTTAGCCATGGATGAGATAATGCAAGGAAGGGCTGATGATATTGCTATAGGTGCGTTCTTAACTGCTATGAGGATTAGAGGTGAGAGTATAGATCATCTAAAGATCATGTATGACTCTATACTTAGATATGCAGTAAAGATAGAGCCAGAGGTGGATGATAGATTGATAGATACTTGCGGTACTGGAGGGGATAAGATCAAGACATTCAACATAAGCACAGCAGCAGCATTTGTTGCTTCACTTCATTGTTACATTGCAAAGCATGGTAATAGATCTAATACTGGCTATTCTGGGAGTGCTGACATACTAGAATCTCTAGGCTATGATCTCAATACTAAGCCTAGTGATGTAAAGGCATCTATAGAGCAACTAGGGATTGGGTTCTTATTTGCTCCAATCTTTCATCCTGCAATGAGGTATGTTTCAAATGCTAGAAAGGCTATAGGAATAAGAACTGCATTCAATATACTAGGACCAATAGCAAATCCATGTAATATAGATGCACAGATAGTTGGGGTTAGCGAGCCTAGCCTCCTAGAAAAGGTTGCAAGATTATTATTGAGCATAGATAGAGAAGAGGCTATGGTATTCCATGCAATTGATGGTATAGATGAGTTATCTACAACATGTATAAATAAGATACTATGGATTAAAGATAAGAAGATTAATGAGTTAACGCTAGATCCTAATGATCTAGATCTTACTAATGCTAACATTAAAGATATTAGCATAAATAGCAGGGAGGATGCTATAAGATCTTTCCTAATCGCATTGAATGGATATGATAAAGCAAAGAGGGATATAATTGCTTTGAATGCTGCAGCTGCACTTATCATTGCTCATAAAGAATCATCATTTGATGATGCTATAGAGGTATGTAAAGAAGCAATAGATTCTGGCAAAGCATATGCTAGGCTCAAAGAATTGATAAAGAGAAATGGAGATGTTACTAGACTTGAGGAGTTGGAGGATGACATCTTTAAAGAAGATAGTAGAAGAGACTAGAAAGTATGTAGATGAAGGCTACTATGATGTAAGCCTTAAAGTATACTATGCTAGATCCAAACTCTCCAGTGCAATAATGAATTGTAAGAAGATCCCTATAATTAGCGAGATAAAGTTTGCATCTCCTTCTATAGGAAAGATAAGGGCTTATAAAGATCCAGCAAAGATAGCAAGGGATATGATTGAGGGTGGTGCAGTAGGCTTGTCTGTATTAACAAATAAGGAATTCGATGGAAGGTTAGATTATCTGCTTAATGTTAGAATTGCTACAGATCTCCCATTATTGATGAAAGATATAATCATAGATAAGAGGCAGATAGATGCCGCATTTAGATGTGGTGCAGATTGTATACTATTGATATATTCTCTATTTAAAGATGATAGAGATAAGCTTATAGGGTTTATTGATTATGCCCATAAGAACGATCTTGAAGTATTAATCGAGGTCCATGATGAGCAAGAATTTCTAGATGTATTAAATGTAGATGCTGATATGATAGGCATCAATAATAGAGATCTATCTACTATGACTGTAGATATAAGCACTACTGAGCGATTATTAAAGAGTAATGATCTATGGAAGGATAGGATAGTGATTAGCGAGAGTGGAATCGATTCAATTGGAGATATAAGGAGGATTCATAAGGCAGGAGCGAGAGCATTCCTGATAGGGAGTAGTATAATGAAGAGCGATAATATCAGAGCAAAACTTGAGGAGTTAGTGAATGCTATATGATAAGGTATCCTAAGGATGGTAAGTTTGGAAGGTTTGGTGGGAGGTTTGTTCCAGAGACCTTAATCGTTGCATTAGAAGAGTTAGAAGATGCTTATAAAAGATTTAGTAAGGATAAGGATTTTAAGGATGAACTGGGTTATTATCTAAAGAATTATGCGGGTAGACCGACTCCATTATACCTTGCTAACAATCTCTCTAAGAGGTTTAATTGTAAGATATATCTAAAGAGGGAAGATCTACTACATGGAGGGGCACATAAGATCAACAATACACTGGCACAAGCATTACTAGCAAAGAAGATGAAGAAGAAGAGGGTAATAGCAGAGACTGGTGCTGGGCAACATGGAGTAGCTACTGCAATGGCATGTGCTGCTCTTGGCTTAAAATGCGAGATATACATGGGGGCAAAGGATGTAGAGAGGCAGAGGCTTAATGTATTTAGGATGGAGTTGTTAGGAGCAGAAGTACATTCTGTAGATTCAGGCTCACAGACTCTTAAGGATGCCATAAACGAGGCTTTAAGAGACTGGATTACCAATGTCAAAGATACCTATTATCTCTTAGGCTCTGCAGTTGGGCCACATCCATATCCAGTTATGGTTAGAGACTTCCAGAGTGTAATAGGCAGAGAGATAATCAAGCAGTTACCAGTAGAAGAGATAGGTGCTGTAGTAGCATGTGTAGGAGGAGGTAGCAATGCTATAGGTACATTCCATCCTTTAATAGATACTAGGATAGATCTTTATGGCGTAGAGGCTGGAGGAGAGGGTATTGCTAGCAAGAAGCACTCAGCATCATTATCTGCTGGAGAAGAAGGTATCTTGCATGGAATGCTAACCTATCTCTTACAAGATGAGCATGGTCAGATAATGGATACACATAGCATCGCTGCTGGTCTTGACTATCCAGCAGTAGGGCCAGAGCATGCTTATCTCAAGGATATAGGAAGGGTAAAGTATGTCAATGTTAATGATAGGGAAGCAGTAGAAGCATTCCTCATGCTAGCAAAGTATGAGGGCATATTACCAGCATTGGAACCATCACATGCCATTGCTTATGCTTTAAAGATTGCAAAGAAGTATAAAAGTATAGTAATAACTTTATCTGGTAGAGGGGATAAGGATGTCAACATCATAGAAGACTATATGAGGGAGCATGATGTTTAGCTTAGCAAAAAAGTTTGCTGAGTTAAAAGAGAGGAATGAGCATCCTTTGATAGGTTATACAGTTGCTGGATATCCATCAACAGAAGAGAGCAGAGAAGTTATTAGATCTATGATCCAAGGTGGTGTAGATATATTAGAGATAGGCATACCATTCTCAGACCCAATAGCAGATGGGCCGACTATACAAAAGGCATCATTCATAGCTTTGAGTAGAGGCATGACTCCTAACCTTGCATTAGAACTCTGCAAGGAGGTTAAAGAAGAGTATGGTATACCATTAGCTATAATGACATATGCAAACATACTCTATAGGGTAGGCTATGAAAGATTTGTAGAGAATACAAAAGGTTATGTAGATGCGTTTATAATCCCAGATCTAGTTGTAGAAGAAGCGTTAGGATTGAAACGGTTGTTAGCAAAGAATGGGATGGATCTCGTTCTACTAGTATCCCCAAACACTAGCATAGAGAGGATAAAGATTATCTCTAGCATAGCAAGTGGTTTCCTGTATCTTGTATCTGTATATGGTATTACTGGAGAGAGAGAAAGTTATGAGGATTATACTAAGCAGGCTATAAGAAGGGTTAAGAAGCATTCAAGGATACCAGTTGGAGTGGGATTTGGTATCAGCAAACCAGAGCATGTTAGATTCATGCTAGATGCTGGAGCAGATGCTGTAATAGTTGGTAGTGCATTCATAAATGCTATAGAACAAGGTCTTGTAAAGGTTAAAGAGTTAGCAAGTGCATTAAAGAATGCTTGTAAGATCTGCTAAATGTTTAGAGAGTTAACAAGGAGGGAGAGGACAAAACTTAATAGTTTATTCTCATACTGGCAAGTCTTTGATCATTTTAAGGATAAGAAGTTCTTGGTCAAGGATAAGCAGATCTTTATGATAAATGATCATAAAGAGTTTGTACTAAAGAATGATCCCATTGCTGCTGGTATAAAAGTATGTGAGGTAAAGAAGCATCTCCATCTATCATTAGCAATACTCCAGTTATTTGTAGATAAGAATTGTAGTAAAAGGGTTAAAGTAAATGATCATGCAGAGCAGTTATTCCTTTATGGTAGAGATATATTTAGAGAATCTATAATTGAGCATACCAGAGATTTTCATGCTAATGATGAGGTTATAGTAACTAACAAGTATGGAGAGGCATTAGGCTTGGGAAGAGCAGTCTGTGATCATGATAAGATGAATAAGGAGATAGTCATAATCAATCTTAGAGATCTAGGCATATATTTGAGGGAAGAAAAGTATGAAGAGATAGCTAAGATAACAAAAAAGTACTAAGTCCTCCAGATCATCCTTCTTATCTTTTCTCCTACTTGCTCTATCTTATGCTCTCTTAATTCCTTCATATACTTTTCAAATGCTTGCTTCCCTTCCTTCTCATATACACTAACCCATTCTTCAGCAAACTTGCCGCTTTGTATCTCTTCTAGTACTTGCTTCATCCTCTGCTTTACGCTATTATCTATAACTCTTGAGCCTCTAGTTAAGCCTCCATACCTAGCAGTCTCACTAACCCTCTCATACATACCACTTATCCCATTCCTTTGTATCAGATCTACGATAAGCTTTAGTTCATGCAAGCATTCAAAGTATGCTATCTCTGGCTTGTATCCAGCCTCTACTAGAGTCTCAAATGCATTTATTATTAGAGCATGAGCACCACCACAGAGATCAACCTGTTCTCCAAACCAATCTGTTTCAGTCTCTTCTTTAAACGTAGTCTCTATAACTCCAGCCCTTGTACAGCCTATCCCTTTTGCTAAACCTAGGCATCTCTGCCAAGCTCTCTTGGTATAATCTTGGTGTACAGCAACTATTGCTGGCGTACCAAAATTCTCTAGATATAATTCTCTAACTCTCTGTCCAGGTGCTTTTGGAGCAACCATTATTACATCTACATTCTTAGGAGGTTTTATCCATTGCCAATGTATTGCTGCACCATGTGAAAAACTCAATGCATTGCCTTCTCTAATGTAAGGCTCGATCTCTTGCTTATATACCCTTGCCTGTTCCATATCTGGTATTAAGATATGGATTATATCACCTTCTTTAACTGCTTCACTAACGCTCCTAACATCGTGTCCTTCTCTCTCTGCTCTCTCCCAACTCTTGCTATCCTTCTTTAAACCAATTATAACCTTGATACCAGAATCCCTTAGATTGTTTGCTTGTGCATGTCCTTGTATGCCATAGCCTATGACTGCTACAGTCTCATCCTTGATCTGATCTAAACTGACATCAGCATCCAACCATATCTTTGTCATAAACCTACTTCCTCTTAGCGATATTAAAAGCATGCTATTAACTTTGCTATCTCTTGCCTTTTAATGCGTATCTAGTCATATCTCTAATAAGAGCATGTAGGAATATACTATATTCATCATCCTCAAACCTTATTATAGAGATTTGCTCCTCACTAGCAAGGGCAAGAGCTTGCAAATGATGGCATCTCTCATTCTTTCTAGCATAAGTATAGTAATAGCCTTTGCATGAGCAGAAGTTTACATCTAGATCCAACCAATACTCCTCCTTACTAACTATAGTAAATATCCTCCTCTTGCTAGGTAAGAAGAGGTGCATCTTTATATGCTTCCCCTCTAATAGCCTATCTATCTTATGCACAAAACAACTTTATGTATATTCAAATAATTATCTTTATGGCAAGTATAAAACCATTAAATCCATCTCCAGCTCTATTGTTAGCAAATAATGATGAGCGATATATAGTAATAAGCGATCTTCACATAGGATTTGAGGATAGATACAAAGGCATCTATATAGATAGCAATTACATCTATGAGATGCTTGATGAATTGAGAGATTTAGCAGATAAAGCAAAGCCTAGAGCCTTTATAATACTAGGAGATATTAAGGATAGCATTGCTAGCATAAGTAAGAGTGAGTGGAGGTTAATTCCAGAGTTTTTAGATAAGGCTAGGAGGATAAGTGATATAATAATCATACCAGGGAATCATGATAATAACATAAGCAGATTGGTTCCTAATAATATACAGATTGTGAGTTCTAGAGGTATGCAGATAGATGATACCTTGCTCATTCATGGGCATACATCGATAAGGAGTTTAAATGTTAAGAAGGTAGTTATGGGGCATCTCCATCCAAGGTTTGTTAAAGAGGGTAGTGTATTGGATGGATCTAGGGTATGGATATTCCTTAAGATGGAGAATGGATTGGATATAGTAATCATGCCCACATTCAATAGATACCTTAGCCTAAATACAAGGTTTGAGAATTCAGTAATCTCATTCTTAAATAGGGATGAGATAAAAGAGTGTATGGTATTAACTCTAGATGGATCTATAATAGGCAATAAAGATATGCTCGAGTATATCTCAATCTAGTTTTGTGTATGGCTTTAATAACTCTATACTATATTTGCTAGTCCTTAACCATTGTAAAGTCTTTACAAAGGATGTAGCTGCTTCTAATGTAGTCAACACTGGCAATCCTAGTTCTACAGCCTTCCTTCTTATAAGATATTCATCATCGAGCATATTAACAAACTTCTCATGAGTTAATGTTGATGGTATATTTATTATTAGATCTATCTCTCTATTGTATAACAGATCTACAATATTGGGTTTCCTAGAAGGTTCGCTTATCTTATAAACCATCTTTACATCTTCAAATCCATTCTCGATCAAAAAGTCTGCAGTATGCTCAGTAGCAAGTATATTAAAGCCGAGGGATTTTAATATAGATACTATAGGCAAGATCTTATTCTTCATCTCTAATCCTCCTACTGTTATCAATGCTGATCCCTTGCTTGGTAGGTTATAATTTGCTGATATCAATGCCTTTGATAATGCATCGTAGAGTGTAGAACCAAAGCATGCTACCTCTCCAGTAGACTGCATCTCTACTCCTAAGATGATGTCAGCACCTTCCAACTGCATGAATGAGAAGTATGGCACTTTGACAGCAAAGCTAGATGTCTTTAGCCATAAATCATCTATGCTATTGGGTACATCTTTGTTGAGGATGAATCTTGTTGCAATTTCTATTAGATTTAGTGTAGTAAACTTGGATACAAATGGCATGGATCTAGAGGCTCTCACGTTACATTCAATGACATATACATTATCATCCTTGATCAAATACTGTATATTAAATGGACCTTTTATATTTAATGCCCTTGCTATCTTGATAGTATAATCTTTGATATCTTCAATATTCTTCCTACTTAACCTCCATGGAGGGATTACCATCATGGCATCGCCAGAATGAATCCCAGCACTCTCTATATGCTCTATTATTGAGCCTATTACAACTCTAGAACCATTTGCTACAGCATCAACCTCTACCTCTAAAGAATTGGTAAGGAACTTACTTATCACTACTGGATACTCCCTACTAACCTTTGCTGCCCTCATCAAGAATTCTTCTAGTTGCTTATCATTCCATACAACACGCATAGCAGATCCACTAAGCACATAAGATGGTCTTACAAGCACTGGATACTTAACCTTCTCAGCAAATTTCCTAGCCTCGTTTATATCAACAAACTTTTGCCATGGAGGCTGCTTTATATTTAGTTCATCTAACAATTTGCTAAACTTTGTTCTATCCTCTGCTCTATCTACATCCTCTGGAGCAGTACCTACTATATTGCAATCATGCTTTGCTAACAATGGGGTAAGATTATTTGCTATCTGCCCTCCAACACATGTTATTATCCCTCTAGCATTCTCCTTCTCATAGATATCTAATACCCTCTCTAGTGTTAGCTCTTCAAAGTATAGTCTATCGCATATATCGTAATCAGTAGATACGGTCTCTGGGTTACAATTTATGACTGCTACCTCATTATACTTTCTTATACTCCATACCATATTTACTGTAGCCCAATCAAATTCAACACTGGAACCAATCCTATATGGACCAGCACCAAGAACTATATATGCCCTCTTTTCTATCTTTATATCATCCTCATCTCCTCCATATGTCAAGTAGAGATAGTTAGTCTTTGCTGGCCATTCTGCTGCCAATGTATCTATCTGTTTTATTACTGGTTCTATTCCATTCTCTTTTCTAAATCTTCTGATATCATCTTCGCTCATATTGAGAAGCCTTGCTATCGCTTTATCTGAGAAACCAATCCTCTTTGCTTCTTTAATTATGCTAACATCTAGACCTTCTTTCAGCCTCTTAGCCATCTTTACTATCCTCTCAAACCTTGCTATGAACCATGGATCTATAGATGATAACTTTGCTATCCTTTCTACACTCAAGCCATGCATCAAGGCAGCAGTTATTGTAAATATTATATCATTATCTGGTCTCACTAACTTCTCCTCTATCTCCTCTATATCCATCTCCTCATCACTTATCACGCTATCATAGCCTAGATCTAGCATCCTAACTGCCTTTTGTATTGCCTCTTCAAAGCATCTTCCTATAGCCATAACCTCCCCTACAGATTTCATTTGTGTACCTAGCTTCCTATTGATACGCTCAAATTTGCTAAAGTCCCAACGAGGAACTTTAACTACGATATAATCTAGAGATGGTTCAAAGCATGCAGTAGTCATCTTTGTAACCTTATTTAATAACTCTGGTAATGAGTAGCCTAGAGCAATCTTTGCAGCCATGTATGCTAGAGGGTAGCCAGTAGCCTTTGATGCTAATGCAGATGATCTAGATAACCTAGGGTTTATCTCTATAGCACAGTACCTCTCTGAGTTTGGTTCTAATGCAAATTGTATATTACACTCTCCAATTATATTGCACACACTAGTAGCATGTAATGCAGCAGTTCTAAGCATATGGTATTCTTTGTTATTTAGAGTTTGAGAAGGAGCAACTACTATGTTATCTCCAGTATGTACTTTCATACCTAGCATATTCTCCATGTTACATATAGTAACGCTATTACCTTTAGCATCTCTCATCACCTCATACTCTATCTGTTTCCATCCTCCGATATACTCATCAAGTATTACTTGATGGACCATGCTTGCGTTTAAGCCTCGTTGCACAATATCGTATAGTTCATACTCATTCCTTGCAACTCCACCTCCTTTACCCCCTAGAGTGTATGCTACCCTAATCATAACTGGATAGCCTAGTTCCTTAACTATAGCGAGTGCATCGTCTATGCTATAAGCAACCTTTCCTTTAGCAACTGGTATGCCATTCTTTAGCATTGTAGTCATGAATAATTGTCTATCCTCAGTAACCTCAATACTTTCTATGCTAGTACCTAATACTTTTACACCATATTTCGCAAGTATTCCTTGCTTTGCTAACGCTACACCACAGTTTAGTGCTGTCTGTCCTCCAAACGCTAGCATTATCCCATCTGGAGTCTCCCTCTCTATAACTTTGGTAACAAATTCTGGTGTTACTGGTAGTAGATATACTTTATCAGCAAGCCTTGTATCAGTCTGTATAGTTGCTACGTTAGGATTTACTAGTATACTCTCTATGCCTTCTTCTTTTAACGCTTTTAGACACTGGCTACCTGAGTAATCGAACTCTCCAGCCTCACCTATCTTGATTGCTCCACTCCCTAATACCAATACCTTCTTAAGATCCAATCTTATCGCCCCTTGATAAGTCTATCAAAGGCCTCAAATACGAACATACAATCGTATGGACCTGGAGAGGCTTCTGGATGGAATTGTACTGCCATAGCTGGCTTATCTCTATGAATTATGCCCTCAACTGTATCATCATCAACGTTCCTAAACCATATATCAAAGCCACTCCTTTCAAGAGATCTAGGCTCTATACAATATCCATGATTTTGGCTTGTAATGTATACTCTTCCCTTATCATCAGCACATGGTTTATTCTGTCCTCTATGCCCATACTTGAGTTTATAAGTATCAGCATTTGCTGCTAGAGCCATGATCTGATTACCTAAGCATATACCTAGTATAGGGATCTCTTGATCTAAGAGATCTCTAGTTAGTTTTATAGTCTCGCCACATAACTTAGGATCTCCTGGCCCATTGCTAAGCACTACACCTTTAGGCTTTAATCTTTTAACATCATCTATGCTAGCATTATATGGTAGCCTAACCACTCTATAGTTTAATCTGAGTAGATTCCTAATTATACTATACTTTACTCCCGTATCTATCAATGCTATACAATCTTTATCTTTTGCTCCATACTCAATAACTCTACTTATCGATACCTCTTTAACAAAGTTTATCTCATCATATCTTGCATTCTTCTTCAACTCCTCAAATAGCTCATCTTCATCAATCTCATCATTGGATACCTTTAGAGCACCCATCATTACTCCCTTGACTCTCAACTTCTTTGTTAACTCTCTAGTGTCTATACCATGAATTCCTGGTATATGCTCTTCATAAAGCCACTCATCCAATGTCTTTATGCAAGACCAATGGCTAGCAAATGGAGATAATTCATGTATTATAAATGCACTTGGCTGAATATGCTCAGCCTCAAAGTACTTGGGAAGATTATACTCATCCTTGATATCATAACTAGGCACTCCATAATTCCCAACCATAGGATATGTTAGAGTTAGCATCTGCCCTTTATAAGAAGGATCAGTTAATGCTTCGGTATAACCTACCATGCCAGTATTGAATACAACCTCTCCTACTATCTTGCTAGGATAACCAAATCCTATACCATCAAGTATGGTACCATCTTCTAACACTAGTTTTGCATACAACCCATCATACTTTGCATACAGAGTGCTAATTTTAACCCTCAGAAGATTCTATCTAACTCAAATATAAGTATTATGCCATAGTCACCGTAAAATATAATATATACTAAAGTTTGATATAGTATTGTATTATCTTTAAAATGTTAGGATATGTGTTCGTGAGTACGTCTATTTTTATATATTTAGATTATGATATCTATTTAGATAAATTCTATATATCCATTATACACAATTTATAATGTTGCAGATAGTACAGATCTCAGATCTACATATAGGAGCTTATGATTCAAGAGTATTGTTACAAGCAATAAGCGAGATAAATAGATTGAGACCAGATGCTGTATTAGTTACAGGAGATCTTACGGAGAATGGATTGTTAGTAGAGTTTGAAAAGGCTAAGGAGTATATAGAGATGATAGAGGCTGATAATATTATAGTGCTGGCTGGAAATCATGATTATAGGCATACTGGTTACCTCTTATTTAAGAAGTTATTCAGAGATAAGCAATTGTATGAGTTTGATGATTGCTTGATTGCAAAGTTGAATACCCCAAGACCTGATAGGGATGAGGGCGAAGTAGGATATAGACAATGCTTATGGCTTGCTGATGTGTTTAAAGATAGTAGCAAATTAAAGATCGTGGCTATGCATCACCATCTAATTGCTGCTCCGGATACTGGTAGCGATAAAATAGTAGTATTGGACGCTGGTGATGTGCTACATACAGCATTAGTGTCTAAAGTCAATCTAGTCCTATGTGGCCATAAACATAGACCATGGTTATGGAACTTAGGTTCACTTATGATAGCATATGCTGGAACTGTATCTAGTGTAAAGATGAGGGGCTTCTTTCATAATAGTTATAATATCATAAATATAGATGGCAGAGATATAAATATAGATCTAAAGATAGTAAATGGAGATAGGGTGCCATTAGAAAAGATAGTTAGTATGAAAGAATCTACCGAAGAGTAATAAAATAATGGCTAGAGTTTTAGTGCCATCTTCAAGCCTTTGTATCTATTCCTTATAGTGACTTCAGTAACTCCAGCAGCTTCAGCAACATCCTTTTGTGTCTTATTCTCTCCATTGGTTACACATGCTACATATAGAGCAGCTGCTGCTAGACCCATTGGATCCTTACCAGCTGATATCTTTGACTTTTCTGCTTGCTCTAGTATCTTTAATGCCAATCTTCTAGTCTTCTCTGTTAACTGTGCCTTACTAGCAATCCTTGCAATACATTTAATAGGGTTTACTACTGGCATCTTAAGATCCAACTCCCTTAACAATAATCTATAACATCTTGCTATATCCTTCTTCTTTATATTACTTGCATTGGCTATATCCTTCAAAGTTCTAGGAGTCTCTGTATCTCTACATGCTGCATAGAGACTTGCTGCTACTAATGCTGATATGGATCTTCCTCTAACCAATCCCTTCTCCAACACCTTTCTATAGATGTAAGCAGATTTCTCTATAACCGCATCACTAACCGCTAACTTATCTTTTAATCTATCTAGTTCGCTAAATGCTTGTCTAAAGTTTCTATCAACGGGTTCGTGGACCTGACTCCTACTATCCCAAGTTCTTAACCTCTCTATGGTATTTTTCATAGATGCTGATAAAGGTTTACCAGATGCATCTTTATCTATTGGGCCTATGATAGTTGCTAAGCCCATGTCATGCATAGCCAATGATGTAGGAATACCAGTCCTGCTCCTATCCTCATGCTCTTCCTTTGAGAATGCTCTCCATTCTGGCCCTTGCTCCTCTATCCTATCGTTCAAAACATAACCACAGTTACCACAAAACATCTCTCCACTTGCGTTATCAGTAACCATAGGACCTTTACCACATCTTGGACATCTATTCCCTATTATGGATACATCTTTAACCATTTCTCCATATCACTCCTTTTAACCACTATTATTTAAGCTTTTAATCGACATATAAATATTTGCGTCCAGCCTCATTATAGATTATAAATAATATATATGATAAATTTGCTTTGCCCTTAGAAAGACTTATCAAAGGCGTTACTTATAATATCATATGATCAATCTAAGAAAGATACTAGTACCCATAGATGGCTCCACTCACTCTCTTGAGGCTGCAAGACATGCATTAAATATCGCTAAATTAAATAATGCTAAGGTAACACTATTACATGTTGCTGTAATTCCTCAGTTCCCTAGATACTTTACATCGCTTGAGAGATATGAAGAAGATATAAGGAGCGAGGTTAGGAGATGGTTTGATGCTATCAAGGATTTTGAAGAGGCTAAAGGTGTTGAGATAGAAGAGATCATCAATACAAGTGCATTATCCATAGTTGAAGGTATAATACATGTAGCAGAAGAGGGTAATTTCGATCTAATAATTATAAGCCCTAGAGGTAAATCTATGCTAAAGAGGTTACTGCTAGGTAGCGTTACATTAGGAGTTGTTACATACGCAACTTGCCCAGTGCTTGTAGTTAGATAGCAAGATTTATAATTTACTCTAAACATACTGTTAGTATTGTATAAAGTAATAATACTTATAATTGTTATAGCGATCTTTGTAAGTATAGATAGTATACATGCTATTGAGTACAAACCTTATAAAAGCATACTATATGGCTTTATAATAGATTATCCATCAGATTGGCTAGTAGAAGAGTATCCATACTATAGCCATTCAAAGGTATCATTCATAGAATCTGCTATGGATGATGAGTATAAAGAGTTCATGCTCATAGGAGTTGAAGAACTAGGTAGAGAGTTAACATTGGAAGAGTATTCAGAGTTGATCATTAGGCAACAGAATAGATCGTTAAAGAATCTTACTATAATAGATCAGAGTGATTTCATGTTTGCAAATAGCAATGGTAGGATGATTCAATACAAAGGTATCGATGTTAACATTAGCATTAGAGGCGATATAATATTTACAATTATAAACGGGATTGCCTATATGATTTTAACTGCTTCTCAGGAGTCTAAATATGAAGATTACAAGTCTATCTTTGAGCATATGATAAACTCTTTCAAGATAGATAAGAGTATAATCCCAAAACCTATCTCTAAAAGGTATGTAGATGATGGTATAGATTTGATATTTCCAGATGGTTGGAAGGGTTTGATAAGTAAGATAGATAATGATACTATAATAAGGATGAAACCTAGCCTTCAATCAGATACTTTAATGAACATAATTGTAACAGATATAGCATCCATAGATCATTTTAGTGATCAGATCAAGGATATGCTTGATGATAATTGTAACATCAAGACAGCAAACTTTATAAATATAAATGGGAGCAAGGCTTTAGAGATTGAGCATGCATGTATCAATAATACAAAGGTATTGCTCTTTACTACTAATACCAAATTGATAATCTTTGAGCTAGTATCTAGCAATGAGTATGATATAAGATCTTTTGATGATACAATCAGACTCTCTAAGATTAGCAATCTAACCAATGTTAACGAGTATCTCGATGATAAGTTAAATGGATTGCCAGAGAGGTTAGATGAGATAGAGGATATAAACATTCCTAAGGATTGGAATGTATTCAAGCGAAGGTTAGATGGTATAGATGTTATATATACAACTCCTAATGGTTCTAACTTTGTTAATAAGAATTATACCAGCATATCTATCATTAAAAGTAAGTTAGATATAAACTCTCTATTAGCCTTAAACAATCTTAATGATTATGAGTGTAAAACTAGTATAATTCATCATATATATAGAGATCATACATTAGATTATAGGATATTTTGTAACAAAGAAGGTTACAAGGCATATCTTGAGGTTTTGAATACAAAGATTGATGGCAAGGAATCTACTGTAAGTTATCTAACTACGTTTGAAGATGGCAAATATGATGATGCGTTTAATACAATACTCGAAGATATTATAGATCCTACTCTTCTATTCTCAATTAAAGCCGTAGAATCTCCTACGCTAATAAATGATGAGTATAGAGTTATTATAAATAATACCATACATTCTATAAGGTATGCCTATTT
>FWWL01007319.1_pt1 | contig 15143 bp, 20 predicted proteins | sample 2228331 | NCBI WGS metagenome assembly FWWL01 (sample SAMEA103939775, study PRJEB20133) | metagenome
AGCCCGGCCAGAAGGCGGAGGAGGGTGAACTTGCCCGCCCCGTTGGGGCCGAAAAGCACCGCCACCTCCCCCTCCCGCAGGGACACGTCCACCCCGCGGAGCACCTTCCTCCAGCCAAAGCTTTTCTCCCCCCCCCGCGCTTCCAGAACGCTCACGGGGACCGGCGCCTGCCCCGCCGCCTGGGCCTGGCCTCGGCCCGGGCGGAGATCTCGGCCAGAATCTCGGCCCGCAGGGTCTCGTAGTCGGATACCCCTATTTTACCCATCCGGTAGTCGTACTCGAGCTCCCGGAGCCGCAGATAGAGCGCCTCCTCCTCCGTTTCCCTGGCCCGGCGCAGGGGCCAGAGAGCCAGAACCGCCCCCGCCACCACCACCCAAAGCCCCACCCATATCCAGGGCACGAGGGGGTTCCAGAAAGCCTGGAAGCTGGCCGTGGTGCCGCCCGCGTCCCAGCCCCCCAGGATGAGGTAGATATCCCCCGCTGGACTGGAGCGGATGGCCGCCTCCGTGGAGGGCCCCATCTGCTCGAACTTGGGGTAAAACCGCCTCTCCGGCCGGATCATCCCCACCACCTTATCCCCCCGGCGCAGCTCCACGTTGGCCCAGACGGCGTCCACGTTGTCCCTGATCCCCTCTTCAAGACCGAGGTAGGTGAGGGTGTAGGGCCCCACCGTGGCGCTCTCCCCTAGGCGAAGGCTGAACTTGTGGGAGAGCTGGTAATAGCTTGACCCCACTACCCCGAAGGCGATGAGCGCTATCCCCAGGTGGACTATGTATCCCCCGTACCGCCTCTGGTTTTTGAGCACAAGGCCACCCCAGGCCCGGGGAAGGGAGATCCCCAGGGCCTGCGCCCGGACGCGGGAGGCCTGCCAGAACTCCCGGGCTATGGTGCCCACCACGAAAGCGACGGCAAAAAACCCCAAAAGAGCTCCGGGGCGCCTCACCCCCCCCACGGCCAGGAGAAGGGCGAAGGCCAGGGCGAAGAGAAAGGGTCCGGCCAGGAAGCGGGGGAGGCCAGCGAGCTGGGTCCTTCGCCAGGCCAGGAGGGGACAGACGGCCATGAGGAGTACCATGAGGAGGAAGAAGGGACCGGTTACGGCATTGAAATAGGGAGGCCCGATGGAAACCTCCACCCCCCAGAGCTTGGTGAGGAGGGGAATCACCTCCCCCACGAAAACCACGGCGGTAATGGTGGCCAGGATGAGGTTGTTGGCCAAAAAGGAAGCCTCCTTGGAGAGAAACGATTCCAGATCCCCCTTCCCCACCAGCATCCCGTACCGGTCGAGCACCAGGTAGAAGGAAAGGGCCAGGATCAGCCCGATGAAGCCCATAAACCAGGGGGCGATGTCGGACTGGGCAAAGGCGTGGACGGAGGAAAGAATCCCGCTTCGGGTGATGAAGGTGCCGAAAATGGTGAGGGCGAAGGAGAAAATAATCAGCAGCATGTTCCAGTTTTTCAAAATCCCTCTTCTCTCCTCCACCATGGCGGAGTGGAAAAACGCGGTGGCAGTGAGCCAGGGCATAAAAGAGGCGTTCTCCACCGGATCCCAGGCCCAGTACCCTCCCCAGCCCAACTCCCGGTACGCCCACCACCCTCCCACCACGATGCCCAGGGTGAGGAAGGTCCAGGCAAAGATGGTCCACCGACGGGTGAAGCGGAGCCATTCCGCCCCCGGGGATCGGGTGATGAGAGCGGCCATGCCGAAGGCGTACGGCACGCTCATCCCCACGTAGCCCAGATAGAGGAGGAGAGGATGGCCCCACATCCCGGGGTCCTGGAGAAGAGGGTTGAGGCCGTTCCCGTCGGCGGGCGGGGGATAGATACGGGAGAAAGGGTTGGCCACAAAAGAGGTGAGGAAGGAAAAGAACACCGCCACCAGGGAAAGCACTCCCTGGGCCCAGGGGAAAAGCTCCTGCCCCTTTCCGCTCAGGGCCAGAGCCAGCATGTAGCCGGTGAGGATCCAAAGCCAAAGGAGCAGAGAGCCCTCCTGGGCGGCCCAGAAAGCTCCGATCTTGTAAAGGGTGGGAAGGTTCCGTTCGGAGGTGGCGGCCACGTAGCGGACGGAGAAATCGTCGGTCAAAAGGGCATAAAAAAGAGCCAGGGAAGAAAGGGTGACGAGGCTGAAAAGGGCGAAAACGCCTCCCCGGGCAAACCTGATGGCCGTTTCGTTCCGCCACCGGGCTCCGTAGAAGGAAGCTCCGCCGACGCCCAGGGAAAGAAGGAAGCTTAGGACCAGGGCGGCATGACCGAGGGAGGGCACTTTTCTCTCACTTTCCTACGTTCTCTGTGCTGATGTATCGGGAGGGACACTTCACCATCACGCTTTTGGCCTGAAACTCATCCCCTTCCCATCTGCCCGCCACCACCACCTCGATGTCGTCCTGCAACGTGTCCGGCTTGAGACCCTGATAGGCCACGGGCATCTCCTTGCCGTTCTCCCGGATGACGAAGCGCAGATCCAGAGCCACCGGATTCCACCTGATGCTCCCCGGCACCACCTTGCCTTTGACCTGGACGTGCCGGGAGCCGAGTTCCGCCCTCTGCATAACGTATTGATCTACGGGATAATAATAGGTCATAGCCCGGGGAAGGTTGGCGATCACCAAAAGGAAAACGGCCACTAAGAGAAGCCCGCCCGCCAAAAGAAGCTTCCTCTGCGCGGTCACTGCAGGGAGCATTATAGCACAAGCGGACCCCTCATAGCACGAGCGGCTCCTCCCGGATAGTCACCGCCCCCTCCTCCTTCTCTATGCGGAAGCCGCGCAGGAGGAGGGAAAACCGCCTCTCGTCCCCCCGCAAACAGGCGAAGATCCCCTGCCCCAGCCAGAAGCCGGAGGGAAGGGGGAAGGAGGAATCGGGGGGAAGGAGGGAGAGGATGAGGTAGAGACAGGGGTAATGGGCCTCCCGCACATCCGTCTCCGAAGGCCAGGCCCGGCCCCGGGGATGGGAGTGGAAGATGGCGGCGAGTTCCAGCCCCTCCCGGTCCAGTTCGCGGAAGACGGCCAAAAGCTGGGCCGGCGGCACCCGGTAGCGGTCCTCGGCCTGAAGTTCGTTGTCGGTAGGGTAAAACCTCAAAAGCTCCCCCTTTCTCCCCGCCACCAGGCCGCAGGCCTCGAGGGGGTAAGTCTGGAGGGCGTGGCGCACCATCTTTTCGTAAAGGGGGAAAGGGAGGATCACTCCTTTTCCTCCATGAGGCTTATGTACCTCTCCCCGGTGTCCGGGAAGACGGTCACCACCACCTTCCCCGGACCCAGTTCTCTGGCCACCTGGAGGGAGGCCCAGGCCGCCGCCCCGGACGAAAACCCGCAGAGAATCCCTTCTTGGCGGGCCAGGAGGCGGGAGGTAGCCATGGCCTCTTCGTCTGAAACCGCGATCACCCGGTCGTAGACGGAACGGTTCAGCACCCCGGGAACGAAGCCGGCCCCCAGTCCCTGGATGCGGGTGAACCCCGGCCGCCCTCCGGAGAGCACCGCCGAGCGGGCCGGTTCCACCGCCACCACGAGGCAATGAGGCACCGCTTCCTTGAGCACCTCCCCCACCCCGGTGAGGGTGCCTCCGGTACCCACCCCGGCCACGAAGGCGTCTATCCGCCCCCCGCTATCCTCCAGAATCTCCCGGGCAGTGGTGCGCCGGTGGATCTCCGGATTGGCCGGATTCTCGAATTGGCGGGGGAGAAAGTAACCCCGCTCCCTGGCTATCTCCTCCGCCGCATACACCGCGCCGGACATGCCCTCTATGGCCGGGGTGAGGTGGAGCTCCGCCCCCATCCACCGGAAGAGGGCCTTCCTTTCCTGGCTCATGTCCTCGGGCATGGTGAGTATCAACCGGTAGCCCCGGGCCGCTGCCACCACGGCCAGCCCGATCCCCGTGTTGCCGCTCGTGGCCTCCACTATACCGTCGCCGGGCTTGAGGAGCCCTTGCCTCTCCGCCTCTTCCACCATGGCGATGGCGATGCGGTCTTTGACGCTGCCCCCGGGATTGCGGGACTCTATCTTGGCCCAGATCTCCGCCCGCTCCCCGGGCGCAAACCGCCGCAGGCGCACGAGAGGGGTCCGCCCGATGGTCTCGACTATGCTATCGAAGACGGGCAACCCGGAAAGCGCCTTTCCCCGCCGCTCCCTCCGGCCATGGCCGGCACGAGGGCCACCTCATCCCCCGTCCGGAGCGGAGTGTCAAGACCCTGCAGGGTGCGTATCTCCTCCTCGTTCACGTAAACGTTCAGATACTCGAGGAGCTTGCCCTCGCCGTCGAAGACGTGACGGCCGAGCTCGGGAAAGCGGCGCACCACCTCTTGCAAAAGCTCCCCCACCGAGGAGGCCTCCACCTCCAACCGGGCCTGTCCTCCCGTGTGCCGCCGGAAAGGGGTAGGGATGTAGACTCCGACCGGCATTTCGGGTCCCATTTTAGACTGCCCCCCGACCGAGGTAAAGGTCGAGGAGCTCCCGCACCTCGGCCAGGGCTTCCTCCTCCTTTCCCTCTTGAAAGGCCTCCTTCAGGCACCCCCGCAGGTGGCCTTCGAAAAGGATGAGGGCCACCCGGCTCAAGGCTGCTCGGCAGGCCGCCACCTGGGTGAGGATGTCCACGCAGTACCGCTCCCCCTCCACCATCTCCTGCAGCCCCCGCACCTGACCCTCTATGCGCCGGAGCCGGCGGAGAAGAGCGGCCCGGTCGGTGTAAAGGCTTAAAGACTTGCCGTGGTGGCGGCAGCGGCCGGAAGCCACTCTTTCCCTACCTCCTCCCTCACCGCAAGGAGCTCCTTTTTACCCAGTTCCTCCGGCCGCTTCCCCCCCAGGGCACAGGCCAGGGCTTCCAGGGCGTTGGCCGCCGGGTGAAGACCCCGGAGAGAGGGGGAAGCGGTGAGGAGCCGGGAAAGCCCCCGGCGCTCTAAAAGCTCCCTCTCCTCCCGGCTGAGACCCCCGGTGAGCACGGTCACCCCTCCTAAATCGGAGGGCAGAAAAGGGCGGAGCAACCGGAAATCACCGGCGAAAAAGCGGAAGCGGAGCTTTCTCCTCTCTTTCCTCACCCTGTCCCGGTGGGGATACATCCAGCCAAGAGGCCAGAGACGCAAAAGGGGCATGGTGGCCCTCGCTAGGGCCCCGAAAAGGGAAAAGGGGAGGAGGAAAGGCCACCCCAGCGCGCTCCAGGCATCGGCCGCCATCACCCGGTAACCGCGCTCCTCCAGGGCCCGGGCGAGAGGATAGCGGTCCAGCACGGAGGAGAAAAAAACCTTCTCCCCCCGGCCCGGGGGCAGGGAAGAGACCAGCTCAGGTTCCACCAGCTCCTTCCACCTGGATCCGTCCCCCAAAGGGGTTTTCCGCACCGCCCGCCGCAGACGCTCCCCCCAGGGCAGGGGATAGCGGGCTTCCCCCCACCGGTAGACGAAATTCACTCCGCCCAAACCGATAGCCGCCACCTTCCCGTCGAGATGCTCAAGGAGATGGAGCGCCTTCCTTACGTCCCCCCCCGTGCCCTTTCTTTTTAGCACCACCTTCTCCCCTCCCACCGAGAGAAGGAAGGAGTAATCCCGGCGGGGGTCCCCGAGACTCACCGACACCGCTTCTAGCCGCAACCCCGCTTGGCTTCCTCCATCGCCGCCCGCATGAGGGAACCGGAGATGGCCCCCTCCACCCGGGCGCACACCCGGCCCTGGGCGTCAAGAAAGATGCTGGTGGGGAAAGCCCTCAGCCCCAGCTGCTCGTAAAAAACCTTCCCCTCCGCATCCAAAAGCACGGGAACCGTAAACCCGATCTCCCTTATAAAACCTTCCACCACCTGAGGGGGCTCCTCCACGTTCACGGCCAGAAAATGGACTTTGTCCTTCTCCGCCTGATAGAGCTTCTGTATCTCCGGCATTTCCTGACGGCAGGGACCGCACCAGCTGGCCCAGAAGTTCAGAAACACCGGCTTTCCCCGCAGACTCCAAAGCCTCACCTCCCCGCCGCCCATAAGGGGCAGAGTAAAGTCGGGGGCTATTTCCCCCACTCGGAGTCCCACCTTCTCCTCCACAGGGGAACGGAAAACCTCCCGCGAAAGAGCCAGGGAAACGAGGGCCCCTAGGAGCACTAGGGAGACGAGCAGGGGAACTTTCCCTTTCAGCCTATATCACCCAGCCGGGGACGAAGCGGCTGAGCACGCTGAAGTAGTTGAAGAAGATGAGCAGCCCCATCACCACCAGAAGCACCCCGCCGACAAAGCGCACCTTCTCCAGGAAGGGGCCGGGGCGGAGGAAGCTCCGGCCAAAAAACCCAAGGCTCAAAGCCACCAGGAAAAAAGGCACCCCCAAACCCAGGGAGTAAGCCAGCAAAAGCCTCCCTCCGGCCAGAACGGATCCGGCCTGGGAGGCCAGGATGAGGATGGAGGCCAGGATGGGGCCGACGCAGGGGCTCCACCCCAGGGAGAACATGCCTCCCACCAGCAGGGAACTCCAGAATTTCCCCCCACCGGGAAGGGAAGAAAAGCCGAATCCACGCTGAAGGAAAGGCAGAGGGAGAAAACCCATGGTGTGGAGGCCGAAGGCCACCACCACGATCCCCGCCAGCTGGCGGAAAAAGCTCAGGTTAGAGCGGAGAAAGGAGCCGACCGAGCTGGCGGTCATGCCGAGAAGAACGAAGACCAAAGAAAAACCCAGAATGAAGCCCAGGGAATGGAGCACGATGCGGAAGCGGGGGGAGGAAGCGCCGGCGGAGGAGCCGGCGAGGAAACTCAGGTAGCTGGGCACCAGAGGCAGACAGCAGGGGGAGAAAAAAGAAACCAGCCCCGCCGCGAAGGCCAGACCCCAGCTTAAAGACTCCGCTCCTCCCACGTCTCAGGCAAAATATTAGCCCTGTTCAGTCCGCCACGGAAGGAGCGAACACTTCCACCGGCCAGAAGCGGGAAAGATCCTGCCGCATCACCGCCACACCCCGCGGGGAGCGCCAGAGCAGGGTCACCCGGGCGGAAAGGCGAAGATGGAAGCGGCCCGGGCGGCGGAAGCGGAGAAGGAAGGACTCCCGGGGTTCAAACCTCACCCGCAGCACCTTCACTCCGGGAAGAAGGGGCCGCACGGACAGGCGAAAGGGACTCGGCCGGCCCACCAGCGCTCCCCGGGGTCCGGAGACCGAAAGCCCCACCCACGGGGTGGCCGGGGGACCCCAGGGCTGAGGACGGGTGCGGTAGGAACGGGAGAGAACATCAAGACTCTCCCCCTCCAGCACCGGAAGGGTCAGTAGGAGGGCGGAGGCAAAAAGCACCACCATCCCGGAAAGATATTCGCTCCTTCCCGCTGCTTTTGCGGGGAGAGCTACGTTTCGGGTGGCGCAAGGGCGCGGAGACCCAGGCCAGATATGCCTTACCTCCCACCGAGGCGGGACTGATAGATCTTAGCTCCTATTGACGCGAGATTAATAGAAAAGAAAATTAAAAATAGCATGAACTCCGGAGCCACCAGCACCAGGCAGGAGATACTGAACCTCCTCAAGGCCCGGGGGCCGCTGACGGTGGAGCAGCTTTCCCAGTACCTGGGAATAAGCCCCATGGGGGTCCGCCAGCATCTCATAGTGCTGGAGAGAGAGGGGCTGATCATCCCTGCCAAGAAGCGCCAGGGAACGGGACGCCCGGCTCACCTCTGGCACCTCACCCCCAAGGGGGAGGAGCTTTTTCTGCCCCGCCGCTACGGAACGCTGGCCGCCTCTATCCTCCAGGTAATGGAGGAGATGGAGGGCGAGGAGAAGGTAAGGGAGCTGCTCCGCCGGTGGATGAAGCAGAGGGGAGTGGAGTACCGCCGCTACCTGGAAGGCCTGCCCCTGGAAGACAAAGTTTTCCGGCTGGCCAAAATGCTGGATGAGGAAGGATTCATGGCCACCGCCAACCGGGAGGAAAAGGGCTGGTCCCTCACCCTTCACAACTGCATCCTCTTCCACATGGTCAATGCTTTTCCCTATCTATGCCAGCTAACCAAGGAAACCTACCTCACCTGCCTCGATGTCCCCGTGGAGCAGAGAAACTGCATCGCCCACGGGGGATGGTGCTGCTCCTACTTCATCCCCGCTCCCGGGCTCGGCTCGCCCAACGGGCAAGCTGAATCGATCCCTCATAAAGGAGGAAGAGAGGAAAAGCCAGAAGCAGTTGAGAAACTGGGTCCGGGGGCGTGAGCAGGGCGGCCAGGACCAAAATGGCCAGGTAGGCGTACTTGCGAATGTGCCGCAAAAAGGCCGGGGTCAGGATGCCCACCCGGGCTAAGGTATAGACGACCAGGGGGTACTCCCAGAGCAGAGCGAAGGGCAAAAGCAAGGAAAATACAAACCCCACGTATTTGCCCACCGAGAGGGTGGGCTCCACCTGGGCCAGCCGGAAATAGGAAAGGAGGCGGAGGCTGGCGGGGAGGAGGAAGAAGTAGCCGCTCAAGATGCCCCCGACCAGGAGGAGAAAGCCGGGGAGGAGCATTCTCTTCACGAAAATCCGCTCCCCAGGCCTGAGGCCGGGCCAGATGAAGGCCAGAGCCTCGTACACCCATACCGGGGAGGAAAAGAGAAGGGCTAGCACCAGGGCGGTGCGCAGGTAAACCCCGAATATCTCCCCCGGGGTGAAGTAGACGAAGCGGAGCCGGGCGGCCTCCGCGGGAGCCATAAGCCATGCCAGCGCCCCCGGAGCGGCGATCCACCCCGGCACCAGGGCGAGGGCGAAAGCGAAAAGCGCCACTATCAACCGGGAGCGGAGCTCCCGCAGGTGCTCCTCCAGCGTCATCCCCTTATCCTCTTCCTCTTCCAAGCTTCACCTCCCGCCTCTGGCAGCCGCTTCGAGTCTATCTCCCCTTTTTCCTGCATCGGCCCGCCCCCAGCCCGCAAAGCTTAAAAAGCGATGGCTGGTCGTCCTTCTCCGCTGGACCTTTTCTGGAAAACCCTCCTCTTCTATTTTCTTTTGGTTTTGGTTTTGAGGCTAATGGGGAAAAGGGAGCTGGCCCGGCTTTCCCCCCTCGATCTCGTGGTGACCATAATGGTAGCCGATGCCGCCATCATCGCCATCGAGGAAGACCGTTACCCAGTCTGGACGGGGATCATCCCGGTGGTCACCATCGCTCTGGCGGAGATAGGCCTTTCCTGGGGCATGATGAAAAGCGAAACCCTCCGGCGCTGGGTGGAAGGGACGCCTACTCCGGTCATCTGGCGGGGAAAGATAGAGGAAAAAAAGCTCCGCTCTCTCCGCTATAACCTAGATGAGCTTTTATCCCAACTGAGGGAGAAAAACATAGCTGATCCCCGGGACGTGGACTTCGCCCTTCTGGAGCCGGGAGGCAAGCTGAGCGTCGTACCCAAAGCGGAGAAAAGACCTGCCACCCCTCAGGACCTGGGGATTTCTCCTCCCCCGGCGGAGATAAGCATTCCCCTGATTAAGGACGGGATGGTAGACGAGATGGGGCTGCGGGAAGCGGGGAAGGACTTAAAGTGGCTTGAGGAACAGATCAAGGCCCACGGGCTGAAGAGCCCCGCGGAGGTTTTCCTCCTCACCGTGGACGGAGGGGGAAACGTTTTTCTCCAGCCTAAGGAAGGGAAGAACGGACCATCTCCGCCAGGAGAAGGTAGTTGAGGCTCGAGCGGCGGAGATCCTCCAGCTCCTCCGGGGAGAGCTCCCGTACCACCCGGGCCGGGACGCCCATAGCCAAAGAGCGAGGAGGGACCCTTTTGCCCTCGGGGAGAAGGGCCCCGGCAGCCAACACCGCCTGGGCTCCTACATCCGCCCCATTCAGTACCGTGGCCCCCATGCCTATCAGCGCCCCGTCACCCACCGTGCAACCATGCAGCACCGCCCGGTGGCCCACCGTGACCTTCCGGCCGATGATGAGGGGATATCCCCGATCCACGTGGAGGATTGCCCCCTCTTGGATGTTGGTCTCCGCCCCCACGATGATGGGCTCGAGGTCGCCTCGCAAAACGGCGGCGAACCAGACGTTCACCCTCTCCCCCAAATAGACCTCCCCGATGAGGGCCGCTCCCGGGAAGACGAAACTCGCCTCTCCCAACTCCGGACACCGGCGCCCTAAGGGAACGATGATGCTTTCCGGCATAGCCGAAAGCTAAATTTCCATCTTCCCCGGGGCTATTCCTTCATCATAGGCCGGGATTCTCCCGTGCTATTCCTCCATGTGCCGAGCCAGAAACCCGGCCGTAGCTTCGGCCAGCTTCCTCTCCGTCTCCCCTATCTCCCGGCCCTCCTCCCGCGAGGCCACGATCACCGCCCCCAGCGGATCGCCGGCCGAAATGACGGGCACGATCACCTCGCTCGCAAACTGGCACTTTTCCGCCTCCGGACCCAGAAGCCCCCCGGGATGCCGGTGGTAGTAAGAGGTGAAAAGGAGCACCTGACGCTCGTCCATGGCCTGCAGGACCACCGGGCCGATCTTCTTGCCCTGGAATTCCCGGGGTCCGGCTCCGGCCACCGCGATCACCTCGTCCCGGTCGGTGATCATCACCACCCCCCCGGTGGACTCCCAGAGGGACTCCGCCGCCGCCCGGCAGACGTCCACCATCTCCGCGAGAGCGGAGTACTTTTTCAAAATCACCTCCCCTTCCCGGTCCACGAAGATCTCGAGAGGATCCCCCTCCCGGATGTTCATGTTCCTCCGGATCTCGATGGGGATGACTATCCGCCCCAGCTCGTCTATCCTCCTCACTATTCCTGTGGCTCTCATCTCGGGCTTATTATGCCCCTTGAGCGCCCCGGCTCTTCAGGTAATGGCGGAGCAGCTCCTCCACCACCCCGTCCCGGGGCAGAGAGGCAGCCAAAGCCCGGGCATTCCGGTGGGCGGTGATGTAGGCGGGCTCCCCGGTGATCAAAAAGTAGGCCAGCTGCCGCACGGGATCATAGCCCCTCTCCTCCAGGGCTCTATAGATCTCTCCCAGGATACTTCCCACCTCTACCGGCTCCGGCTTTTCCCGGAGGATCCTGGTCTCCTCTCCCTCCACGGACCTCACCTCCCTCCTTTGGCGAAGCGCCCTAGGCGACGGCAGGGGGACGCCGTACGGAGCCACCCGGGCCCGGTTCCCCGCGGGAGCGCCACCACCGCCTGCCCGCCTGCAGGCCACTGACCGCCCTGGCGTAGCCGGGTAAAAGGCCGCCGGCCGGCCCCATCTTAAAAAAGGATCGCCCGGGACGTCCCCGGGCGATCCGCCGTTTCACCGCCTGGGCGGTGTGGTTTGGGCCATCTGCTGTTCCGCCTGCTGGATCAGCCGGCGGACGATATGCCCTCCCACCGCCCCGCACTGACGGGCGGGCAGGTCACCCCAGTATCCCCCTGGGGGCGGGGTAATGCCCACCTCGGGGGCCACCTCGTACTTGAGGCGATCTATAGCCTCTTGGGCCCCCTGCACGAGGACCCGGTTTCGCCGCTGACCCTGAGCCACGTTATCACCTCCCCGGCCGAGCTGGATCCGATCGGCCTACGCTTAGTCTCGCCCGGCCGGGAAGCGGAATGAAGAAAAAAAGCGGCGCCAAAGTCGCCTTCAGTCGTAGATAGCATCGCCTTCCGTAAGCGTAAGGCGGCGGAAACCGTCCATCAAACGCCGGGTTATCTCCCCCGGCTTCCCCGTCCCGATCCGGCGGCCGTCCACCTCCACCACCGGAACCACCTCGGCCGCCGTGCCGGTGAGGAAGCACTCCTCGGCGCTGTAGAGCTCGTAGCGGGTGAGCACCTTTTCCTCCACCGGTACCCCCATCTCTCTGGCCAGCTCCATCACCGTGTTGCGGGTGATCCCCTCGAGAATCCCCAGGTGGTCGGGAGGGGTCAGGAGCCTGCCCCGGCGGACTATGAAAATGTTGTCCCCCGTGCACTCGGCCACGTAGCCCTCCGGGCTGAGCATGAGCACCTCGGGGTAGCCGGCCAGATTAGCCTCTATCTTGGCCAGGATGTTGTTCAGGTAGTTTAAAGACTTGATGCGGGGATTCAAGGCCTCGGGAGCGTTCCTCCGGGTGGCCACGGTGACGATCCTCATCCCCTCCCGGTAGAGCTCCTCCGGGTAGAGCTGGATGGTGTCGGCGATGATGACCACCGTGGGCCGGGAGCACTTGCGGGGATCGAGCCCCAGATCCCCCGGTCCCCGGGAGACCACCAGCCGGATGTAGCCGTCCCGGATCCCGTTCCGGCGGCAGGTTTCCAGCACCGCCCGGCGGAGCTCCTCGAACTCCAGGGGAACGGTGAGCAGAATGGCTCGGGCCGAATCGTAAAGCCTCTCCATGTGCTCCCGGAGCTTGAACACCCGGCCGTGATAGGCCCTTATGCCCTCGAAGACTCCGTCCCCGTAAAGGAACCCGTGGTCGAAAACCGATACCTTGGCCTCGGGCTGAGGCAAAAACTCCCCGTTCACGTAAACCACCCGATCCGGACGCACTTCTACCCTCCTCCGCTCATTTTTTCGCTCCCGCGGCGGAAAACCCTCTCCACCGTCTCCAGAGCCCGGAAGATCTCTTCCTCCTCCACCGTCAGGGGAGGAAGGAAGCGCAGCACTCTCTCCGCGGTGACGCTGACCAGAAGCCCCTCTTCCAGGCAATCCATGGCGAAAGGGCGGGCCGGCCGATCGAGTTCCACCCCCCACATGAGGCCCATGCCCCGCACCTGGCGGACAAAGGAGAAGCGGCCGGCAAGTTCCCTCAAACCCTCCCCCAGGATCCGGCCCTTTTCCCGTACCCGGGCGGGCAGGTCCTCCCGCCGGATAAACTCGATCACCGCCCTGGCCACCGCAGCTCCGAGGGGGTGGCCGCCGAAGGTGGAGCCGTGGTCCCCGGGGGAGAAGGCCGCCGCCACCTCCGGCCGGGCCACGAGGCAGCCGATGGGGAAGCCCCCGCCCAATCCCTTGGCCAGGACCAGGATGTCGGGCACCACCCCGTAGTGTTCCCAGGCGAACATCCGGCCGGTCCGCCCCATCCCCGTCTGCACCTCATCCAGGATGAGGAGGGTGCCGTAGCGGTCGCAGAGCTCCCGCAGCCCCCGGAGAAAGCCCTCCTCCGCCACCCACACCCCTCCCTCGCCCTGGATGGGTTCCACCAGCACGGCCGCCGCCCCTCCCTGCAGCTCCTCCTCCACGGGAGCGAGCTCCCCGAAGGGACAGGAGACGAAACCGGGGGGAAGGGGGCCGAATCCCTCCGTGTACCGCCCGGTGGCGGCCAGCGCCCCCAGGGTCCGGCCGTGGAAGGCGTTTTTGAAGCACACGATGGGCTGGCCGGCCCTCCCCCGGAGATAGGCGTATTTGCGGGCCAGCTTGATCGCTCCCTCCACCGCCTCCGCCCCGCTCTGGCAGAAAAACACCTTCCCCCCGCAGGCCAACCGGGAGAGAAGCTCGGCCAGCTCCACCTGGGGAAGGGTGTAGTAGAGGTTGGAGCAGTGGATCAGGGTCTCCGCCTGCCGCTTGATGGCCTCCACCACCACCGGGTGGCAGTGGCCCAGGATGTTGGCGGCGATGCCGGCCACGAAATCGAGGTACTCCCGCCCCTCGAGGTCCCAGAGCCGGCTGCCCCGCCCGCGGACGAACACCCGGGGGAAGCGGGCATAGGTGGACATGAGAAAGAGGGACTCCTTTTCCATGACCCGGGCCGTGGTCCAGGCTTCAGGGAACGACAACCGTGCCCGCCTCCTTCCCCTCCCGGGTCACCGCCCGGAAGGCCCGGCCCGTTCTCCCGTCGAGGAGATAAGCTCTCCTCACTCCTCCCCTCACCGCCTCCCTGGCCGCCTCCAGCTTGGGGATCATCCCCCCCTCCACCCGGTCCTGCCGGAAAAGTTCTTCTATCTCCCCGGCGGTGAGGCGGGGGACCAGGCTCTCCTCCTCCGGGGGATGGCGGAGAAACCCCGGCACGTCGGTGAGGAAAAAGACCGCCTCCGCTCCCATGGCCACCGCCACGGCCGCCGCCGCCAGATCAGCGTTCACGTTCAGGAGCTCCCCCTCCTCCCCCAGGGCCAAAGTGCTGACGACGGGCAAAAAGCCGCCCCCCAAAAGGAGCTCTAAAAGCCCCGCCTCCACTCCCGTCACCTCCCCCACCAGGCCCAGCTCGGGATCCCGCCGCCGGGCGCGCAGGATCCCGTCGCTGCCGGAAACGCCCACCGCCGGCAAACCCTCCCGGATCAGCCGGCGCACCAGGCGCCGGTTCATCTTCCCGGAAAGAACCATCTCCACCACCTCGAGGGTAGCCTCGTCCGTCACCCGGAACCCCCGGTGAAAGCGGGTGGGAATCCCCAACCTTTCCAGGTAGCGGCTGACCTCCTTCCCTCCCCCGTGCACCAGGACCATCCTCCGGCCCTCCTCCCAGAGCTCCCGGAGGGAGTCCAGAAGGAGGGGGTCGGGTTCTTCCTGCACCCTCCCCCCCAGCTTCACCAAAAGATCAAGACCGGTAGGAGGCATTGATCTCCACGTACCCCGGGGTCAGATCGCAACCGAAGGCCCGGGCCCGCCCCGCTCCCGATCCCACCCGGAGGCGGAAGAAAACTTCCTCCCCGGCGAGGAGTTCCCGCGCCTTTTTCTCATCGTAGGGCTCCCCTTTTCCTCCCCGGGCCAGGCAAAGCTCCCCCAGGTAGATCTCGAGCTCCTCTTCCCGCAAAGGCCAGGAGGTGGTCCCCAGGGCGGCCAGGATCCGGCCCCAGTTGGGATCGGCCCCCCACACGGCCGCTTTGACCAGGGGGGAGGAGACCACTCTCCGGGCCATCTCCCGGGCCGCCTCCGCCGAAGGGGCCCCCTCCACCTCCACCTCGATGAGCCGGGTGGCTCCCTCCCCGTCCCGGGCCAGGCGGCGGGCCAGGGAAACGCACACCTCCTCGAGCGCGGCAAAGAAGGGGGGCACCACCCCCCGGCCTTCCTCCCCGGAATCGAGGAGGAGCACGGTATCGTTGGTGCTGGTCTCTCCGTCCACGCTCAGCCCGTGGAAGCTCAGATCCACCGCCCGCCCAAGACCCCTCTCCAGCTCCGGGGAGGGGATTCCGGCGTCGGTGAAAAGAAAGCAGAGCATGGTGGCGAGAGAGGGATGAATCATCCCCGCCCCTTTGGCCAGGCCCAGAATCACCCCCCCACCGGTCACCTCCTTTGCCTCCACCTTGGGCCGGGTATCGGTGGTGGTGATGGCCCAGGAGGCAGAATCGAAATCCCTTCTCCCCTCCCGGGCAGCCCGGGCCGCCTCACCTACCGCCCGCA
>FWWL01007320.1_pt1 | contig 15139 bp, 12 predicted proteins | sample 2228331 | NCBI WGS metagenome assembly FWWL01 (sample SAMEA103939775, study PRJEB20133) | metagenome
TAGCCACCGACGTTCGAGTACAGAGGTGACTGCTGCCTTCTCTTCTTCCCCCAAATCAATATCAGCCAAAGGTATTCGCCAAATACTCATCCCATCTTCTCCGGTAAAAATTTTTCGCGCAAATTATTAAAATCTTCAGTGGCCTGCTCATAGTCGTCGGGCCGACCAAGATCCTGCCAGTACCCATTGAACAGGTACCCCACTACTTTTTCTCCTTCACCCAGAAGTTTGTGCACAAGGTTAGGAAAATCCAGGTACTTTCCTCTGGGAATGAAATTCAATACCCTGGGCTCAAACACGTAGATCCCCATGCTGACCTGATAATCATAGGTGGGTTTTTCAATATAACCAACCACACGGGAACCGCCATCGCATAGAATGACTCCCAAATCGACCTTCACTTTCCGCTGGTGCATGGCAATCGTAGCGCTGGCACCCATTTCCTTGTGATACTGCACAAGTTCTCGTACATTCAAGTCAGTCAGTATGTCACCATTCATCACCAGAAAGGTCTCGTCAAGCCCTTCTACCAATGCTAGGGGACCCGCAGTTCCCAGGGGCTGATCCTCATAACTGTAGCGTATCTTGAGACCGAAATGACTACCATCACCAAAAAATGCCCGCAACAGTTCAGCCAAATGGCCTACGGTCAAAATAATCTCATCAATCCCCGCACAGCGCAATTGGCGCACAATAACCTCCAAAATGGGCATTTCACCAACAGGCATCAGGGGTTTGGGGAGTATTTTCGTGTAAGGCGCCAGGCGAGTCCCTTTTCCACCCGCTAAAATCACGGCCTTCATGGTTTTCTCCTTCCCGCTTCAGGTTCGTAGGCTACTCAGATCTCATAATAGCCAACTCGAAAACGATGCAAGTTGGCTCGAATCCACTCAATAGTTCGATCTAAACCCTCCTCAAGAGACACTTTGGGTTCCCAACCCAGGCATTTGCGTGCCTGGCTATTATCTGAGAGTAGCCGAACCACCTCAGACTTCTCAGGGCGTAAACGCTGTTCCTCTTGCTCAACCCGGGCTAAATTTCCCGTTTTAGCCAGAATTAACTGACACAGGTCACCAATCGAAATCTCTTGATTGGACCCCAAATTTAGAACACTTCCTTCAATTCCCGGCACACTTGCCGCCAAGACAAACCCCTCCACCGTATCACTCACATAAGTAAAATCCCGCCGCGTAGAGAGATTGCCTAACCGGATGATTTCCCCCGCCAGCGCTTGGGTGATGATTGCGGGAATAACTGCGCGTGCTGACTGACGAGGACCATATGTATTAAAGGGTCGCAGGGTTACCACTGGGACGTTGTAAGCCCGGTAAAAGCTTTCTGCCAACATATCAGCGCCGATTTTGCTGGCCGAATATGGAGATTGCCCTTGCAATGGGTGATTCTCATCAATTGGCACATAACGGGCTGAACCATATACCTCACTGCTGGATGTATGGATCAATCGTTCTACTCCCAGATCTCGCACAGCCATTAATACATTAAGGGTGCCCATAAGGTTGACCTCAGCTACCTCATAGGGATGTAAATATGAGTAAGGGATTGAGATCAAGGCTCCCAGATGGAATACTATGTGTGTGTCAGCCACTGCCTGACGCACTGCATTGGGATCACGCAAATCTCCAAAAACAATCTCTAGTCCCCGCTTATGCTCCGCAGAGAGTGTATTCAGCCAACCCTCATCACCGCGCGAGGTATAACGCACAAATGCGCGTACCTGGGCGCCGAGATTCTGCAAGCGCTCAACCAGATGACTCCCAATAAACCCCGCCGCTCCAGTTACCAGGACACGCTTCCCCGTTAACACCTTTTCCGTTGTCATCAATGAAACTTCTCCTAAAGTTGAACTCAATCTGCTCTTGAAGGTTAATCACGCATTTACTGCTATTTTCATGGCTTGATAGGCTCGCTCAAAAACACCCTCGTGACCGCCATCATCATCCAGACACGCCACTCCCATTCCCACTTCAACGCTAATCGGGCCACGGTCAGTCCAAACTGGCGCGCTGCACAACCGTACTTGTAAACGTTCCGCCACAAGGTTGGCTCCATCAATAGACGTTTCAGGCAAAAGGACCCCAAAAACACTTTCCTCCAGTCGTCCTATGGCATCTACCTCACGAATATCCCGCAAGGTGCGTTCAGCAACTGCCTTCAGAATCTGAGCCGTTACCGAAGCAGCCCGGGTAGTTTCATCAGGCCAGGGATATGAGACTTTGAAAATTATCAGAGAAAGCGGGTTGTGGTAGCGTTGAGCGCGTTGCGCCTCGCGCTCAAGTAAACGCATAAAATGCTGCTGGTTATACACATTAGTAAGGCGGTCATAAAGTGTGTGTCTTAATACTTTTTCAGCCAGCTCTTCACGGCTTTGTTCACCCACCGGGAAATGAGCTCTCAGAGTATCCATGACCTCCGGCATCATGATCAAACGCACTCCCGGCTGACGACATAACGTCAAAATGCGTTCGCTATGGTCCGGTCGAATATCGCTGATAGCAAATAGGATCAAACCCACATCGTGTTTTTGAACAAGGGCGGGAATCTGATCGGTCCGCCCAACAACAGGCAAACCTTCTACCATGGCACCGATCTTACGGGGGTTATCGTCCACAAAGCCGACCAGTGTAAACGCTTTTGAAAGATCTCCATTCCGGAGTAACCACAAACCGAATCGTGCCGTTTGTCCAGCCCCAACGATCAGAACTCGCTCTCCAAGGCTCTTCACCTGATCACTTCGCACACGCAACCATCGTTCGGCCAGACCTGTGATCACCCGATTTCGATAGCGAACAGCAACAAAACCGATATAGGCAAACATCCCCGCAGCAACCAGAACAATCGGGGGTAAGAGAGTGCCATTGGGCAAGAAGAGATTAATCAGAAAGAGAATCAGGGTCACCAACCCTGTAGAAACGGCCAGATCAATTGCCTCAGAGGCACCTGCCCGTGACCACTCCACCCGGTTAATGCCCGTCAGAGCATTGATCAGGCTAAACATCATCGCGATGATAAAAGCGATTCCCAGTGAAAGTTCGATCCCCAAATCCAGTGGACCACTAAGACGTCGCAACACCCCCGCAATGCCAATGGCTAAAAAAGCCACCACAAAATCGGCCAGGAACCAGATCAGATAACGATTAAGAAAACGCGCCAACGGCCCCCAATACAACAGATGTTCAGGAACCACATAATTCTTCAAGCGCGGTAGTAACACGACAGCCGTCCAAAACAGCACATCAAAATCCGTCCAAATGCTTCGGTTGCGAACGTATAACTGATCCAGCCGCAACTTGCTGGGCAGAATATCCCAGAGGTAGCGCTCCATCACATTACGAGATTGGAGCATTTCCTCCTCATTGCGATACAACACTGAAGCCGGGCTGGTAATCCCCGGGCGCACCGAAAGAACCTCGCGGCGAATATCTTCAGGCCAGCGAGCAGCAATATCAGGATCCTCTGGTCTTGGCCCTACCAGGCTCATATCCCCAATGAACACATTCCACAATTGCGGCAATTCATTGAGTTTGGTCTCTCGCAAAAAACGACCCAGAGGGGTGATTCTGGGATCATCTTTCGCAGTCACGCGTGCGCCTTCGAACGAGGTGGGATGCTCGTACATCGTGCGAAACTTAAGGATCTTAAAGACCTTCCCGTTCTTTCCAACCCGTGGCCCCTTGTAAAATATTGGGCCTGGAGAATCCCGTCGAATCATAAGTACAACGAGCAGGAAAAACGGGGAAAGGAAAATCATCCCTAACCCCGAGATTATTATGTCTCTTATCCTACTCAACCAATCATCAATCTGACGCATGACGGAAACACCCACTCGCGTCCCCGATTTTTCGGGATCGCTTGCATAAATCACTTTTTCCATACCTCCCTCCATTTCGCCACAGCACTCTTATCAGTAAAGCGTTGCTCCAAAGGCCCTTCAATTTCAAAGGCTTGTTTTCTTTCTCAACGAATGACGTACTAGGTCATATAGACCTGCCCAGAACCCCAATCCATAAGCCATATGTAAAATAGCAAAAGCCAGGGGCAAACGCAGCATATGCTCCCAACCATGCCGGGCAGACAAAACCAACGATGTGCCCAGGTTGAGAAGGCCATAGAGTAGGAGAAACCCCAACAAGCCATAGCGGAAGATCTCCCCGAACATAGACAGAACTAATAACCCCAGCAAACCACCTACAAAGGCGGGAGGGACGAGTTGCCTCAGGCTAATTTGGGTTGGGTGTTTATATAAAACGCGGACTTTGTAAAACCCATATTGAAAATATTGGCGCCAAAGCGAACCTAGAGAGCTTCGACTGTAGTACTTTGATCGTATATCCGGACTCAAAAGTAGTTTTCCCCCCATTGCGCGAAGACGATAGTTGTATTCATCGTCCTGATTTCTCACCAGAGTTTCATCGAACGGCCCGGCTTCTCGAAGCGTGCTCATTTGATAGGCCGGAAAAGGAACCGTATCCACATAACGACGCTCATTTACCCGGATACGAAACGCCGAGTTCCCCACACCAAATGGTGAGGACATTGCCAGAGCGATGCTTTGGGCTACTGGCGATTCTCCAATGGTCTCCATTGGCCCCCCCACACCAGCGACCCGTTCATGCTGCAAGGCCTCTACACAACGGCGAACATAGTCTTGGGCAATGACACAATGCCCATCTACCCGAATGAATATCTCTCCCTTGGCATTGGCGATAGCAATATTCAGTCCTTTGGGTACAATCTTGCCGGGATTTTCAAGCAAGCGCACGTGAGGATGGATTTTCTGCTGTTCAAGAATAAACTCGCGCGTGCCATCCTCAGACATCCCATCTACGACGAGAATTTCAACGCATTCCTGGGGATAGTCTTGATCCAGAACGGCCCCCAAACTACGCTGGATATAGGGTCCTTCATTTCGTACGGGCATCACAATGGATACAAAGGGGTAAAAGTGAGCTTCCATATGTGTCTTCAATTCCGATCTAAAGCGAAAGTGGGGTGGGTGTATTCAACATAGAAATGATGAATCTGTATTTCCCGTTCGGACCTCGTGGGATAGAACCCACTTTGGTGACTTCCACATGCATTGAGTCACCGGTAATCTTCTTCACACGCGAAACCAGAGTACTAACATCGCTATCCGAAAATCCCGGTTCAGGAACGACTCGTATTTCCAAATGATTCAATGCAGTTTGAATGACCTGGGCTTCCCGAATGGGGAGATCTGCTTTAAAAACAACCGCAATGACAGCATCAATGCGCCGACCATCCGGCGATAAAAGCACATCATCCAGACGTCCGCTGATTTGGGCCAGTACCGGCATTTGCCTTCCACACTCACAGATAGCGGGCTCTAGTGCCCAGCACCCTCGATCCCCGATTTCATACCGGACTAGAGGCATCACCGGATTTAACAATCCTGTTAGAACCAGTCGTCCCGTTTCGTTTCTTCCCGCTGGTTTGTCCTCTTCATCTTTCAAAATTTCAACCACTCCTGCATCTGGCCAAACATGCATCCGACCCGACCGACATTCGCTGGCTGCTGCAACTGTCTCTGACATCCCATACGTATCAATCACTCGGCATTTAAAGCCTCGGGAAAGGATTTCCCTCACTTCGGGAAGTAAAATTTCTGAATTTGTGATAACGGCTTCCAACACAGGCAAATCCAGCGCATGCTTCTCCGCCAAGCGAACGAGTATCGCCAGTGCAAAGGGATAACCCAACAAGTAACGGACCCGATGCTTCCAAAGTGCCTCAATATAGAAGGGAACGAAATCTTCGCTCAGGTGAATGGCAGAAAGGTAGAGTTGATTTAACCCCGCATTCCACACCCAAAATGGTGGACGTCGTTGTGCAGCCGGTACTATGGGCTGTGCTCCCAGGATAGCCCAGCGATCGCGGTATGAGAATCCATTCCAGCGTCGTACACGCGCCTCATAGAGGGCATACCAATGACGCTCGGTTTCCAAATTGCGCCACAACGTCAGGGGCGTTCCGGTAGTACCACTGGTATGCTCCTCAATCAGGGATTGAAGATTTGCTGCCCCATCCGCAACAAACGCCTTGGGATTTTGACGAATTGGATCCTTCTTGAGAACGGGCCAGTTTTCCAAATAGCCCCATGAAGCATTATCCCCCTGCCTCCGTCGTCTCTCCCAATGCTCACGGTAGTAAGGGACTTGCTTCGCCGCTACCTCTAGCATTTCACTTAGGCGGGTTTCTTGCCAGGATTGCCATTGCTCTCGTGACCAACGATCACGTTCTAAAGCCTCATCAACTAAACGCTCAGAAAACCGCCCATAACGTTGAGCGCGTAAACGATATCCATGGAGGCTAGCAACAAGCACCTTGCCGGGATACGGGAGCATGTGATAAAGGGATATTTTGTCCATGAATTCGACCTCAGGACCGTCACTCACACAAATCAATGGATATTTTCCGACTCAGAGATTCAAAACAAGCCCAGGTCTTTAAATAGGCGCTCCCAACCCTGGCGCACGCACTTCCAGTCGTAAGTTTCAGCCATGCTTCGCCCCTTTACTGACAGGTGCGTGGACAACATTGGATCAATCAAGAGCCGTTCTACAGCGCTTGCCATTGCTTCAGGATCATCATCCTGCACTAATAAAGCCGTCTCGCCATCCTGGAGCATGAATGGGATTCCCCCTACAGAAGTTGCTACAATGGGTAAGCCAAACGCAGCCGCCTCTACGACGCTTACCGGTGTGTTATCTACCCGTGTTGTGCTCAGGTAAATATCATGTCGTTGAAATTCTTTCTGCTTAGTGGCCTTATCCATGAAACCTATCAGGTGAACTTGGCTTTGAAGACCTAAATTCTGAATTCGCTTTTTTACCACTCCCAGCCAGCCTCGATCCTGCCCCCCCATCGTCAGAACCATGTCTGGCCATCGAAGCCTAAGCCGCTCCACAACCTCTACCGCCAGTTCCGGGTTGTAAGTATCCTCAAAAGTGCGCATCCAGATTAACCGGGGCAAGCACCCTGCTCGAATCTTAAAGGGATAATCATTTAGATCGAGGACATTCGGGATAACGCGAACAGAGAAATACATTCTCTCAAAATAATGGGCTAGATAAGGTGAAGGTGAAACAATTGCGCAACCTCGCCTCATTACCCGGTTAACCCATCGAGGAAACCGTTGGCTAAACTGAGGCAATGCGCCTCCATGCAGCCATAATATCACCGGTTTTCTTAACCTCTGCCCTATCAGGCTAGCAACATCAGCAACAGTAAAACCCATCCCGGAGAAAACCATAATAAGAATGACATCCACTGATTCCTGCCAGGTACCCATAGTGGCAATCGTATCCAGAAGACGTTCCAGGCGATTAACTCGCCTCGAGGTGAGACTAACCTTGTAACCGGCTTTAGCAAACAGATCTGCCAGGATTTCCCCCTGGCTGGTAACCCAGCCCGGGTTCACGCCCAGCATAGGTCCTACAAACCCCAATCGAGGATATTTATGCATCAGGTTTGTTTTCCCCAAAAATTAAGGCTATGGCTTGATCAGAGAAGTAATCACGGAACGATCCAGTGCACTGGCAATCTGATGGTAAAGTTGTTCCACAGTCTGCCCCAGACTTATATGGCTATACGATTGAGCCACCATTTGACGCCCAATTCCCCCCATGGTGCGACGTAAGAGAGGATGCCGAGCCAAACGAAGTAAGCGCTCAACAAAAGCGCTTTCATCCTCCGTTGACACAATAAACCCGCTTATTCCGTCTCGCACAATTCGAGCAGCATCACCCGCAGGGGTGGCAATCACAGGTAGCGCACCCGCCATTGCTTCAAGTATCCCGTTGGGAAATCCTTCGTGATCAGAGGTTAACGCAAACACATCCATCCGGGATAATAGTGCAGGCACATTTTCACAATGACCAAGAAATTTCACTCCATCCGGAGAAAGCCCCATGGCTTTTGACTGTTCTTCGAGAGATTGTCGTAAAGGGCCTTCGCCGGCAATCACCCCTCCAATCTCGGGCATTTGCTCTCGTGCTCGTGAAAGGATACGTAAAAAGCGGTCTAAACGTTTAGCATCAATTAATCGGCAGACAGTGACCACCCAAATGCGACCCTCTGGTAAGCGGTAGGGAAAAGGTTGCGAGGCTTGACGATCGTAAGCGCCCAAATCAATCACATTGGGCAACACAAGCACCTTACTTGGTGGCAAGCCATAGGCAATTACTCGCTGACGCGCCAGGTGCGAGTTGGCTAAAAGTACATGCGGTAACCGCAACAACCATGGTCCCCAAAAGCCATTGGCACTCAATTCGTAATCCAAATCACTTCGCAGACTGCCAATGGCAATTCCCCCCACAAACCAAGAAGCGAGAGCCGCATAGAGGTTAGTGTAGAAATGAGCGGAGTGAAGAAAATGGGGCTTAAACTCTCGAAGCAAATCTACCAACTTCAAAACCCGAGATAAAGGGTGTTTGAATTGCCCGAACCATATGGGGACAATGCCCTCTTTGCTCAACACGGCCTCATAAGGTTCTCCCCTGGTCAGGCAGTAAACCCGCACCTCGAAACCAGTGTTTCGAAGAGCCCTTGCCAGGTATACGAGTTGTTTTTCTGCTCCTCCATATCCGAGGGTCCCAGCGATAATGGCTATGCGCAATTTTTTATTATTAATGGCGTGGGAATCCCATTGATCCCTTGTCATTTAATCCCCGCTTCTTTGCTCCGAACCCTGCGTCGAGAAGATCTCATAATGGGCTCATTCAGATAGTTTTCAGTATGCTGAGGATTCAACAAAGGAATGGCCCCTGCTATCAAATACCATAAATCCTTTCCTTGAAACTCTTTGGAAACAAATGAAACCGCTAACACCGTCGTCACCAAAAAGCCTATTGCAAAACAATTTTTATCGCGGCGTTGCCAACCCACTACTAAAAAGGATCCCACCATGAAGACCATGATTAAAATTCCCTGAACCCCGTTTTCTGCCAGGGTCTTAACCCATCCAGAATGCGCTGGTCGCGCTGCCCCCCCTTGAATGTTCAAAAGAATTGCACCAGCCCGAAAAGATCCCGTACCAATTCCAAAGGGACGTTCCTGAAAAATTTTTAGACCGGTTGCAGCAATATCAGAGCGCCCACTGGTTCGCTCAGCAATTGTGTAGGTGGGATCAAAGAGTCGCTGAATACGATTTAGGGCATAAGCTTCCCGTTCCCATAAGAGGTTGAAAGCCCAAAAAGCGGCTATGCTTCCCGCAATCAGGAACAGGGTTGTCCATGAAATGCTCCGCAAAATCATCAGGTAACACACCACTACAACCATCGCAGTCAAAAGGCTGCCTCGACTCCCGGTAAGAAAGACCCAAATCACATTCACTGCAGCCAGGGAGAGCAAAATGAGTCGCCCATACTTAATATCTTTGGCGCTGGGTAAAGCTAACGCAATACTGAAAAGAGCCGTCATCGGAAATGCAGCCCATGAGTTGGGATTGATATAGGGGAGATTGCCAAGTTGCAGATAAAAAGCCAGCCCCCCCAGTACACCCACCGCTCCGTTGACAATACCCTGCCAGTAGTAAACCTGAGGGTTTCGAGAGGCCTTCACAAAGTAAATCAGAATTCCCAAAGTAGCTCCAACGTTAAGAAGATCTTGCAACCCATCACTGACGTAAACGCTGAGAGGTAGCATCAGCGCCATAATTCCCCAGAAAGCCATTAGCCATCGTGAGTTTGGGTCATTCAAGCGTAACAACAAACGGAGATTCAATAAAATAACAATGGCTAACCAATAATTCAAAGTGTTCCACCGCCATAATCCTCCGCTTAGCAAGAGGTTACGAGTCAGGGGATCAAGGGTACACAGTACTCCCACCCCAAGCACACCAATCGCCGGATAGCGCATTCCCATGATTGCCAAAAGCAGGCCAAGGACATTGAGCACGATTACAGAATTCGAATAACCTCCAATAAAACTGAAGCCCCAGGTGATCAGAATTACAAATATAAGCATGCGGCTTATGTTCTTAATAATGATCTCGTGATTATCTTTAGCCTGAGATAATCTATGTAAAGCACGCAGGCTTTTTATTCGCCGACTAACCGTCATTATTTCGCCCATTGCAATTTACCATCCACATAAGAACATCCCCACTGATCAACACATAACCGGGCAATTTGCTCTGCCCAGGCTTCTAATGTAAGGCCCTCCACAAATTGGCGGCAACGCTTACGAATCTCCGGCCAGGGAAGAGGGGTAGAGAGTATTTCTTTTAGTTTGGCTTTCAGAGCGCCCGGGTCGCCAGGTTCAACCAACCAACCCCGCTCTCCGTTGCACCCAATTACTTGCTCTGCCATACCAATGTTGCTGCTGACCACCGGCAAGCCATAAGCCATTGCATCCAACCAGGCTTTGCTCAAACCCTCAGTCAGAGAGGGTTGTACTGCCACGTCCATCGTTAATAATTGATAAGAAAGAGCCTTTCGATCCAATTGCCCCGTGAATTCAACTTGTTCCTGCATCCCCATAGACTCTACCAGTCTTTTAAGCCCGTCACGCTGCGGGCCATCACCGATCAATACTAAACGCGGTATCGGATCAAATCCCTCTTTACGCATTCCTTGCAAAGCCTCTAATAACACAGGCAAACCTTTTTCCGGCGAAAGCCGTCCGATAAACACCAGGCAGGGCGGGGAATTCAAATGACGTTCAAGATTTGGCGAAATGGTTTCCAGTTCCTCACGGGTTAGTGCCGTCGTAAATAGCCAGTGCATCCGTGGTGCAGGAGGACTTTCTCCCATACCAGTTGCGAGCATCAAATTTCGCCCTCCCGCCAGAATGCGCATTGCCCAACGCATCAATCGTGTTGCCATTGTGGCCTGATCATTAACCTCCCACGATCCCCCATATCGCACAACAAGGTGCTTGCGGAGGGCAATGGCTATTCCCATTCCCAGAAATGGCAAATCTCCCGGGAGAGGGATATAAATCACGTCGGATTGCTGGATATCGCGCCACATCCTTGAAAAGTAATCCAGAGCATGCCTTAAGACATATAGTTTTCTTCCCTTTCCCTTGCCTTTCGGGGTTGGAAGAACCACAACCTTGAGGCCCGCGGGTAATTCGATTCCCCCACTTCCGTCCTCGCTTTTGGTAACCATCAAAGTGGTCTCATCGAATAATGAGGCCAATGCCCTAATCTGAAGAGGAAATCCCCCGTTGGAATACCACTGACCTTTCGAGTTCACCCAACACTCTTTGAAGGAAATAACGCACAGGCGCATCACCCTAAAAACCTCTGCTGTAATGTTCTTTGGCGATCTCTCGAGGCAAAAGAATCTCCAGGTTTTCTGAACTTACCAACCCCTGCACATGCTCCAAGAAGGGTATTAAGTAGTGCTCACTCTGCGGGCCATTACCCTCTAAAGCATGCGGGTGAGCAAAACAAACCACATAACCATTCTTGGCCACCGCGTCATCCATAAGACGTGTTGTGTCTTGACGAAAACCAAAGGCATTGACGCGCAATGTCACAACTCCTCGAATTCTTTCAACCCTGGGCATGAAATTTTCGGACCGTCCAAAACGAATGCCCAGCCTTTCACCAATCGGTTTATAGGCAACCCGACAAAAGGTAAACCCCTCCTCACGAAGAATCTTGCACAAGAAGCCCAAGTCCACGCGATTCCTGGGGACTTCACGACGTTCCGAGAGACTGATTGAGCCCCGTTCCCAAAAGTCAAACGGCTGATTATAAGTGGGAGCGAACGTTGTCACGGGTTGCATAATACAGGTTTCCAAGGCTTCTTTGCTCTGGCGAATTACGCGGCGCAGATCTGTCCTCCCCACACCAGGTAACCACTCATGGTGCATAGCATGGCTAGCCACTTCATGTCCCTGGGCTGCAATTTCCCGAATCAAACCGGGATCATGATATGGACGATTTCCGGGAAGGGCAACCGCACCGACCACCGCGAAGCAAGCCTTTGTAGAAAAGCGGTCTAAAATCTTTAGCAATCGCTCAGTGCAACGGAATTCCAACGGTCCCCATGCTTTTGGCCCTCCTCCTGAGCGAGACCGCTCCGCTCCCCATTCCGCATCAAAATCCCAAAAGAGAATCAACTTTCCACTCAATCTTATTACCCCTATCCCATGGCATCCATGTAAGCCAGCAGTTTCCCAACTGAAACCTCTTCAGAAAACTGATTGATATACTTTCTCATACCCTCCCGCCAATCCTCCAAGGCTTCTTCGGGCATTGATTCAATCTGTCCAAAGCGTTCCAGAAAGGTTTCATCGGAAAATCGCAAATGAGCCAGGGGTACAATTTCGCGTTGCCCCCCTGAGTCATGGACTAATGGAATAGCCCCTGAGGCTATCGCTTCTACCGTTGTCATGCCAAAATGCTCATTAACTGCCGGGAAAACATAAAACCGCGTGCGCGCCAGGACCTCCCGCACCTGAAGATCTGAGGGGTTCGGGAGAAAGGTCACATTTTGTGCAACTCCCATCTCCTGCGCCTGAGACATTAGGGCGCGCAAATAAGGACGCCTGTGGGGTGGCACCCCTCCCATGATCAAATAACGCCACTTTGGATATGTCTTTGCCAACCGCAAAATCATCTCAGGTCGTTTGTAATCCACAATGCGAGAAAAGAAAACCACCGAATCTCGTTGCGACCAATCTCCGCGCACATAACTGCGTCCATGTAGATCAATTGGGGGATAAACAACCGGCAACCTCACCCCATGAGCCTCATAGAATAACTGAGCCGTGTAATCGGAATTTATGACATAATTGTCTTGCCGGTGAAATTCATAGGCCGGCCATCGTCTCGCCAGAATATGCCGATACCCCGCTTGAAAAAGACGCGCAGGGAAGCCTCTCATTCCCCTAGGGGGACTCTCAAGTTGAGGTAATAGGGGAGGACCGCTCAAGTACCTAACATGTGGCATATTGGCCGGTAAAAGAAAACCATTGTGAAAGACATAGGCAAATTGGTAACGATGTTTCATTTCATCGTAGCGCATCGTATTAAAAATCCAGGCAACATAGCGCAATGTATTAGGAAGGTGATCTATCCAAGGAGTGGGAATTGCAAACCGAATGGCCTCAAAATCAGCCTGGCACCGCTGCCGTTCCAACAATTGCGGATTCGGGGGTACATCCCAAATCACAGTTGGACGAATGCCACGTTGATTCAGCCCACGCATAAGGGCAAAAGCTACCGATTGTACTCCTCCTGGCCGGTCCAACCGATATACAATCGCAACATGTTGGAGACTATTCATTAATTGCGATCCAACGGGAATTGTTCAAGCAGGGTCCAGAACAACTGAGAAAGAGGAGCCATTGCATCTGGCCGAGCAAAGTGGTTTTGCACGTTTTGACCTGCCGCTTCGCCCAAGCATCTGGATTTAGCAGGGTCTCTTAGGAGCTCAACGATTTTAGCAGCCAAATCTTCTGCCGCATGTTCGCCCATCGAGTGGAATTTAAGCCCAGTGACCCTATCCTCAACTAACTCCGCTGCCCCTCCCACATCAGGAACAACCACCGCACAACCCGCTAACTGGGCCTCAAGGACCACGCGCCCCAATGGCTCGCGTTGCGAAGTCAGACAAAAGACGCTCATTTCACTCATCAGCTCCGCCACATCGGTCCGCTGCCCAAGAAATTGAAGCTGGTTTTGCACACCCAATGTCTCAGCCAGAGCATGAAGGCCCTTCTCATAATCACGTTCGAGGGGCTGGGCGCTTCCAGCAATCACAAACTGCGCCCGAGGAATTTGTTCCAGGACGAAGGGTATGGCGCGGATAAAAACCTCAGGTTGCTTATAGGGTGTCAATCGTCCTACCCACCCAACAACCGGCACATCCGTTGATACTGTCAGGTGACGTATCCCCAATGCACGATGTGTTTGCACACGAGCCAGCCACGCCTCCGCATCAATAGGATCATAGATCACATGGATTGGCAATCCATCTGCCATTGACCGGATATGATTGGCAATGTCTTTTGAAATAGCCACCAACGCATTTGCTTTTTGAAGAACCTTCCGGTGAAGCGAAATATCGCGCAAATAATCCCGTACAATAATCACCATCGGCAATCTTGCCCATTTTGCCGCTGTCATTACCCGGCTGGTTGCCGCAAAGGTATTACAGACAACCAACCGAATGCCTTGTTGGGTAAACCTTTGCGCTAGCCACCAGGATTGGAGTGTGTGCCAGCCCGGCAAAAGACGGCGCGGGGTTGAGATAGGATAAACCCAAACTTCAAACCCCATCTCCCGATAGGTCCTTTCAAGACGTCCCTGACCCGGTACAAGCATGGAAACCCGGAAGCGCTGATCAAGCCTCTTAATGGTGTCTGCCAATGCATATTCCGCTCCACTAACAATGTCCGGACGATAATGGGCAAACAGAATTCTCACATCACACCTGATAATGTCCGCCCCAATGGAAACGCCTTTGCAGACTTAATGCCAGGTGACTCAAAAGGGTATATCCGGGAATTCGGTGAAGACGCCGTGTCAGCGTATTAACTTGATCCTTAAGTTGCTCAATCGTAATTAATGCAGCATCCAGCTCAGATTGTAGAAACATCACATCTCGATTGTGAAACACCGGATGATCAGGGTATAACCGTTCCAGGTCAAAGGCTTCACTGGGCCAGGCCACAAAAGATTCGGGCGCATCCAGAATTCGAGGTGGAAAGGAGAGCGGAATCCTATTACGCTCATACTCACGCTTAATCTGGATCATGCTCTCAATTAGAGTAATCAAACGGGGTAACGCTGGGGTATGGCACTCAAGTGCATCATGCAGGCAAAAATCCTGATAAAGCATACGCTCAAGCGGTGGATTGCGCAAATCTTCAAGCACAGGTGCAATATGAGATGGGCACTTAATCTCCCAAGCCGCAGGAGTATATACCGGGACCAGATGATAATTCAACAACGCTACAGGTAACCCGACCAACATGGCCTCAAGTTGTGCCGTTGAGGGCGTGGTAATTACCGCATCCATCTTAGGGAGTAACTGATGTAATTCCTCTCCCGTGGCAGACGTAAACGTATTTTCGACCTTCAATTCAATGTGAAGACCTTTCGACAGCCGCCAAACCACCTCAATATCCTTGCGCAGAT
>FWWL01007317.1_pt1 | contig 15138 bp, 13 predicted proteins | sample 2228331 | NCBI WGS metagenome assembly FWWL01 (sample SAMEA103939775, study PRJEB20133) | metagenome
AACGCTGAAGGCGCTCATGGCGCCCAGCAACATCATCCCTTCCACGCCCAGATTCATCACGCCTGAGCGTTCGGCAAAGATTTCGCCCAGAGTGGCAAACAGCAGGATCGTTCCAGTGGCAACCCCTGCCTGTAAAACAATGATGAGGTCCATGCTATGCTTCTCCTTTGCGGCGAATGCGGATTTTGTTGCGCATTAAGAAATCGCTGGCAATCAGGCATACCAGGATGATGCCCTGAATCATCTTGGGAATCCCCGATGGCTGAATCTCCCGACCGGCAAGGATGAGCGCGCCAAAGAAAATGGCAACCGGGATGACGGCAAAGGGGTTGAGTTTTGCCAGCCATGCCACAATGATGCCGGTATAGCCGTACCCGGGGGAAATCGCCCCCTGCAGGCGGTGAACAACACCGCTGATTTCCGACATGCCCGCCAGTCCAGCCAGCGCGCCCGAGAGCATCATCACCAGCACGGTGTTGCGGGCAATGGGAATACCGGCGTACTTGGCGGTTGGGGGGTTGTCGCCCACTACGCGGATTTCATACCCCCACTGACTGCGGTACAGAATCAGCCATACCACCACCGCCGCAAGAATTGCCAGAACCAGACCAAAATGGACGGTCAGCCCACCAAAAGCGGGGACGCGGTCGGCAAAATCGGTCAGCCGGGGGAGCCAGGCGTTGCGTGGGAACATCTTAGACATCTGGAAACCGCCCTCGGTCCATACGGCGTAAATCCAGTAGTTGTTCCACGAGACGGCGATGTAGTTCAGCATCAGCGTGGAAATGACCTCGTTGACGTTGAATTTTGCCTTCAGGTAGCCGGGGATGAAGCCCCAGATGGCGCCTGCCGCCATGCCGAAGATCAGCATGGTGAGGATGAAAAGCCACTGCGGCGAATCGGCGGGCAGGATGGGGGTAAGCACGACCGCGCTGGCGCCAAATGCGCCCAGAAAGAACTGCCCTTCGGCGCCAATGTTCCAGATGCGCATGCGGAAGGCAATGGTACACGCCAGCCCGACGATCATCAGCGGAATGGCTTTAACCAGCGTATCGGAAAGCACCCCAATGCTTCCGAAGGACGCTCGCGCGATGTGTCCATACGCCGCCCAGGGGTTTCCTCCAGCAAACGCGATGACCAGCGCGCCGATGAGAAGCGCAAAGACAATCAGCCCAATGGTAAGCGCCCACGAAAACCAGGCGGGGGGCGGGGTCACGCGCGGTTCCACTTCCACGATAAAAGGAAACCAGTTCGTTTTGCGTGGATTGAGGGTTGATTCACTCATGGTGTGCCTCCTGCGAAGCGGGGGCGTTCTCCAGACGGGTTCCGGTCATCATCAAGCCAATGGCTTCAACGTTGCCATCGGTGACCTCTCCCATGATTTGCCCTTCGTAGATTCCCAGAATGCGGTCGCTCAAGTCGATTAACTCCTCCAGTTCTTCCGAGATGAGCAGGATCGCCGCTCCCGCTTCCCGCTGAGCCAGCAGAAGCCGATGTACCCCCTCAATGGCGCCCACATCCAGCCCTCGGGTAGGTTGGACGGCAATCAGCAGTTGCGGTTGTGCCGAAATTTCCCGCGCCAGAATCACCCGCTGCAGGTTCCCTCCCGAGAGCAGGCGTACCGGCGTTTCCACAGTGGGGACAAGGATTTCGAAGCCTTTTTTCAGGTCTTCGGCGTATCCCGTCGCGGCAACATGATTCAGCATCCATCCGTTGGCGATAGGCGGTTCTTTGTACTTTTTGAGGATGACGTTGTCGGTCACACTCAGGTTAGGGGCGGTGCCGACGTGGTTGCGATCTTCGGGGATATGCGCCACGCCTTTGCGGATGCCTTTACTGACATTGCAGTTGGTGATTTCCTCGCCACCAACCCACACATGACCTCTTTCGGCTTTGCGCATGCAGGTGATGACCTCCGCCAGTTCCCGCTGACCGTTGCCAGCCACCCCTGCCAGCCCAACGATTTCCCCGCGGCGCACTTCAAAACTCACCCCGCGCAGGGCAGGCAAGCCGCGATCGTTGAGCGCATGCAGGTTCTCGACTTTGAGGATCACCTCGCCCGGCTGAACGGGCTTCTTCTGAATGTTGAAGACCACCTCGCGCCCCACCATCAGGCGAGCCAGTTCGGCACGCGAAACCCCCGCCAGTGGAAGCCCGGCAGCGGTCACTTTGCCGCGGCGCAGAACCGTCACCCGGTCGGCAATGCTGGTTACTTCGTTCAATTTATGGCTGATGAAGATGATGGATTTCCCCTCTTCGCGCATGCGCCGCAGGGTGTGGAACAATTCTTCCACTTCCGCCGGGGCAAGCACGGCGGTCGGCTCGTCCATGATGAGAATCTCTGCCCCGCGGTAGAGCATTTTGAGAATTTCCACCCGCTGTTGTTCCCCGACCGACAGTTGCCAGATGCGCGCTTTGGGGTCCACCTTCATGCCAAAGCGTTCTCCCAATGCGCTGATCTGCTCATCGTAGTAGGACAGGCGCATGCGGAAGCGCGGTTCCTCCAACCCAAGCAAAATGTTTTCGGTGACCGTCATGGATGGAACCAGCATGAAGTGCTGATGAATCATCCCGATCCCGGCATGAATGGCGTCGCGAGGCGAGTTGAAGTGACAGACTTTCCCGTTGACCACAATCGTACCGGCATCGGGGTGATACAGCCCTGCCAGAATATTCATCAGGGTGCTTTTCCCTGCTCCGTTCTCCCCCAACAGGGCGTGGATTTCGCCCTTCAAAAGGGTGAAGTCCACATGATCATTGGCGAGCACACCCGGAAAGTGCTTGACAATGCCGCTCATCTGCACGGCAATCGGTTTTTCCTGTAAATTTTGTACTGCCTCCATGAGCCCTCGTCGGTTTCTCTACAAAAGATGTTCGCAGGATGTGCTTTCCGGCACACCCTGCGAACTTTACCGGTCTAGATGAAAAATCGAAGACAATCCTGCATCGGCATTATTGAGTCTGGGGCAGTTCAGCGGTAATGCCTTCAGCCCACCATTTCATGCAGTACTTGCAGCCCAATCCCATCTCGGGGAATTGATCCAGATCAATTTGCTGGAGCGACTCACCCTCGGGGACAATTAACTTGCCGGTGTTGTCCTTGATGGGACCTTTGAAGACATCGAAGCGGGTGAACTCACCTTTGAGCGATTTGGCAACCAGGTCCTTGACTTCATTGACCACCTCAGGCGGCAGTTCGGCAACGCCCTTGGGATAGGTCTGTCCTTCCATGAAGCCAAACAGCCCCAAGCCGCCCGAGTCGGCATCGAAGTAGTCCCAGCCGGGTTTGTAGGTCTTATCGATGACGCCCTGGGTAATCTTGGCATACACGGGACCCCAGTTCCAGTACGGCGCAGTGAGGCAGCGTTCGGCTTTGCAGGAGCCTACCCAGTCATAGGTGACGCCCCATTTTCCCTTCTCGGTGGCAACATCCGCCACGGCGGGGGTATCGGCGCCGGTGAAGACTACCTGAGCACCCGCGTCAAAGAGCGAAGCGGCGGCTTCTTTCTCCTTCACCGGGTCATGCCAGGTGTTGATCCAGCGCACGTCCATGGTGCATTCGGGGCAGGTCTTGCGCATGCCCAGAGCAATGGCGTTCCCCAGGCGCAGTTCTTCCGGAATGGGGAAGGTTGCCATGTAGCCCAGTTTGGGGTTGCCGTCCATCTTGGCGCGCGCCCCAGCCAGCATACCCGCCAGATACTTCATGGTTTCCATGGCGCCAAACAGGTTGCCAAAGTTCTTCTCATTGGACTTGTATCCCGAAATGTGGATGTAGGTGATGTTGGGGAATTCACTGGCAACGGTCTCCATGGGATCCATGAACCCAAAGGACGTTCCAAAGATCAGGTTGAAGCCCTTGCGGGACAGAGCGCGGAAGACCTGCTCGGAGTCGGCGCCTTCGGGCACGTTTTCAATGTAGGCAACGTGCACGTTGGGGACGTTCTTCTCCACATAGAGCAAGCCCTCGTAATGCGCCTGAGACCATCCGCCGTCGTCGTGCGGACCGATCAGCACCATGGCAACGTTGAACTTGCCTTTTTCAATTTCAGGAATCTGGAAGTTCCCCACTTTTTCCGGTGTAGCCGCCGAGGGCTGACAGGCGCCCAGCAACATGGCTACAAAGACCAACAGCGCCACTGCGCGCAACAGAACACGGTTTTTCATAAACAATCTCCTCCTTCGAACGAACAGCACATATGGATTGAAAAGGTTGGGAATGGAAAAAACAAAAGCAAAACTGCCGCCACTCACCTCCTTGTTCCTTAGAGTAGGGCTACTGATGGTTGCACAGCAAGTTGTCTATACAATAGCCGTTGGCACAATTTTACCGGAATCTGTTTTTATTGTACAACGAATTTGAGGGAACGATTCTAGTGATAATTGTCATGAGATTGGGGTATGGAAAAAACTAAAGGTGTCTGACATCTGCCGTCTGCTGAACCGGTGGGAGGTACATGTGTTTCAGAGAAGTTTCTTGCTTGTGTTTAATGAGATAACATAAGTATAATTACTAACAGATATATTTTGATAAGGAGGTGAGTGTAACCCCTTTTTTTAAGTCGTTGGGAATTATTCCCCGTTATTTTTTTAAGGCAAGTGGAAGAAAGAGGAAACCATGAAATCTTCAGTTAAGACCATTTTCTTAATCATCCTGTTAGGGATCGCCTTGCTCCTCTCATGGAATGCTGCCAATGCACAGAGAAATGAAGCCCCTCCAACACCGCAATCCGAAACGCTGGACGGAAATACCCGCGCGCTGGAATCCCTTGAACCGCAAGGGCTGACCGGCTTTATCATCACCAGCAACCCTTATTGCTACCAGCCCGATGTGACCCGCAATGAATGCCTGATCAATTTCCGTTACACCCAGGCAACTCAAGATGGGAATTCTCCCTATCTGAGGAGCCTCGAATTTCTGATCGACGGCAAGGCTCGTTACTACAGTGGGATGTTCTTTGAGAACAGCAATACCTATGATTATGCCATGGTGCCGCAGGGGTTCAAGGTGCCCTGCGGTTCTCCCAATGAGAGTGGTTTGGGAAATGACTTTGGAAAATCCTATAACGTGGTCATTCGAGCCATCAGCACCACGGGCTCTAATATGGGGTCCAATTTCTTTAGCGTGGCATGCCCGGCATATGCTCCATGAACAAAGGGGGCGTCATGCACAGATTCAAATGGATTTTTCTGGCAACCGTCCTGACGGTCTTGCTGTTTCTTCCCCCCAGTCCGGGTTCTGCGCAAACTTCTTCCATTTCTCTTCAAATTCAAAATCCGGTTTGCGTTCAGGCTTCCTTAAACAGCGGCACCTGTTTTATTCGCATGCGTAGCGTTTCTGCGGTGGGGAGCGGCAGTTCGTTTTCGCGCCTGCGGGTCTTCGTCAACGGGAAACTGCGGGCAAACATGCAAGGTTTCTTTGAAAACGGCGGTTACGTGGTTGGAAACATGTTCGGTGATGGGTTTGTCGTGTCCTGTGGGGGGAAAAATGCCAGCGGCAACCCTGACTTTGGAAGTTCTTATCCCATTGTCGTCATCGCTTCTCTGGTTGATGGCACCACCTCGTCTGGATCAACCACAGTAACTTGCCCGTATTATGAAGGAAAATCTTTTTTGCCTATTCTGCTTCGTTGAAAAAGGTTTCTTGGGTTGTGAACAGGCTGATTGGGTGATTGTGCCCAACCAGCCTGTTTTTACCCTTGATGGGTTCCCTTAAAAAATGGTAATCGCAGAATTGTGATTTATAATAAATCGGTATTCTGTCCGCAGGGATTCCCCATCCATGGAACAGCATTTTCCCATCACGGCGACTAAAATCTTCGTTCCCCGCCGCCGCGAGGAGATCCTCTCACGTCCGCGCCTGCTGGACTTGCTGAAGCAGTGGAGCGATTTGCGCCTGATCATCGTGGCGGCGCCGGCAGGCTATGGGAAGACCTCCCTGCTGGTAGATTTTGCATCTCAATCGCGCATGCCGGTCTGCTGGTTGGGGCTGGATTTGCTCGATCAGACCCTGCCTCGATTGGTGGCTCATCTGATTGCCTCCATTCGGCAAAATTTTCCCGCCTTCGGCACATCCAGTCTGGCTGCATTGCAGGGGTGGAGCGCCGGCACCCTGCGTGATGATGCGCTGGTTTCCATCATCGCTAATGACCTTTACGAACACACTCCGGAACATTTCGTCATCATTCTGGACGATTACCATCTTGTGGAAGAGAGCCGACCGGTTGTCCAGTTTTTGAACGATTTCATCCAGCAGGTGGATGAGAACTGCCATTTCATCATTTCCTCGCGCACCCTGTTGAATTTACCGGATATGCCGCTCCTCGTGGCGCGTTCTCTGGTGGGCGGGCTTTCTTTTGAAGAACTGGCGTTCCAACCGGCGGAAATTCAGCAATTATGGCTCAGAAACTTTCAAATTCCTCTTTCCGATCAGGAAGCCGAGCAACTGGCGCGGGAAACCGAGGGCTGGATTACCGGGATCTTGCTCAGTCATCAGGCGCCGGGGGGCAAACTGGAAGACCGCCTGCGCGGTGCGCGAGTGGCGGGGGTGGGATTGTACGAGTATCTGGCTCAGCAGGTGCTGGAGCGGCAATCGCCTCAGATGCAGAAATTTCTCTTGCATACCTCACTGCTGGAAGAATTTGATGCCGAACTGTGTCGGGAAGTGTTAGGTGAGCCACCTGATCAAGTGCCGTGGCAAATGTGGATGGAGCAAGCCCTGCGTGCCAACCTGTTCATCCAGCCGGTGGGTACCGAGCGTGTCTTCCTGCGGTATCATCACCTCTTCCGTGACTTTTTGCAATCCCGCATGGCTCGGCTGTATCCCGAACGCACCCGGCAAATCCTGATCACCCTGGCAGAGGTGTGGGCGCGGCGCGGTGAGTGGGAACGGGCGTACGCCGTGTACCGCCGGTTGGGAAGCGAGGAATGGATGGCTCAACTGGTGGAGCGATCTGCCATGGATCTCATTGCCCGTGGGAACATTCAGACGCTGGGGGAGTGGCTGGAAGCCCTGCCTGAAGCCTACCGGAGTCGTCCCGCCATCCTGTCTTCGCTGGGGACGGTGTACGTGACCCGGGGGAATACCACTCAGGGCATTCAACTGCTGGACCGCGCCGTTCAGGCGTATCAAGAAAATGGGGAAAAGCCGGGCTTGGCTCGTGCGCTGGTGCGCCGGGCGACTGCCCTGCGCTTGCAGGGGAACACCCTCGCCGCCATTGACGATATCCGTCAGGCGCTGGCTCTCATGGAAGGGATGGAGGGGGAACACTCTCTGCGCGGCGATGCCCTCAATGAATTAGGGGTTGCCTACTTTTACCTGGGGCATCTTTCGGAAGCCCTCACCGCGCTGGAACAAGCCGCAGACCGGTTCCGGCAAATTCGCGATGGTGAGAGCGTGGCAAAGAACGCCATGCACCGCGGGATGGTGGCGCGCGCCATGGGACGCTTTGGCGAAGCCGAGCGCTTTTATAATGAAGCCCTGCAGCACTATCAGAAAAGTCATAACCTCATCTGGCTTGCCAATGTGCTGAACAATCTGGGCGTGCTCAAGCAGTATCGGGGAGATTATGAAGGAGCGGCGCTGGCATTCGAGAAGGTGGTTCAATACGCTCACCTTGCCGGGTATAACCGGCTGGAAGCCTACGCACTGGCTGGCATTGCTGAACTGTACCGCGATTTGAACGCGATCACCGAGGCGCGTCAAGCCTGTCAACGAGCGCGCGCCGTTGCCACTCAAATGGATGATCATTTTCTCCTTTTTTACCTGCATCTTCTCGAAGTCAGTCTTTCGATCCAGGAAGAGAAGTGGACTCAGGCACGAGAGGAACTGGAATTTGCCCGCCGACTGATGGGAGAGGGGGCTTCTCCTTATCAGCAGCAACTTTTCATCCTGACACAGGCGCAACTGGCTTTGGTGAATCATCCTTCTGAGGCGATTCTGAAAGAACTCTTGCAGTCACGGCATGTTCTGGAGGAGTCCGGCAGGCGCACCGATGTCCTGTACGCCACGGGGCTGATTGCCGGGATTGCCTATCGTCTGAAGGATGTCCATACCGCCTGCCGGGAACTGGCAGTGCTCCAGAATGCCCTGCAGGATGCGGACTTAAATCACACTGCCACGCTCTGTGCGTTGCGGATTCGCCGTTTGCTGGAGGAGATGCAGGAAGCGAACTGCAAGGCAACCGTTTCCGCGCTGAGAGAAGCCATCAGCGCCTTTGAGCGGCGCATTCCTCTGTTCAAGCAGGCTTTACGCCGCCATCTGCAAACCGTGCCGTTAGGTCCTCCAAAACTGTCCATTCAAACCCTGGGAAAGGTGCAGATTCGCCTGAATGGTCGGCTCATTCCCAACTCTGCCTGGGTAACCAGAACCTCGCGTGAATTATTCTTACTGCTGGTTGCCACGCCTGAGGGACTTTCCAAAGAGCAGATTGGCGAAATCCTCTGGCCCGACTCCGAACCTGAGGATTTAAACTACCGTTTCAAAAATGCCATTTACCGCCTGCGGCGGGCTGTCGGGAAAGAAGTCATCCTGTGGGAAGGGGATATTTACCAGTTCAATCGTTCCCTCGACTATGAAGAAGATGCCGAGGTCTTCCTGAAGGAAATGGAACAGGCAGAATCCAGCCAGGATGTGGAGAAAGCCATTGGTCACTACCAGCAAGCCATGCGGTTGTACCGGGGAACCTATCTGCCGGATGTGGAAGGCAGTTGGGCGCATGTTCGCCGTCAAAAACTGCGGAATAAATACTTGCAGGGGTTACTGCAACTGGCGGGGTTGGAGTTTCGGCAGAAGCATTACGAAGAATCCCTGCACGCAGTGCAGAAGTTGCTGGAAGAAGATGCTTGTCTGGAAGAGGCGCACCGTCTGGCAATGGTCATCTATGCCGCCATGGGCAACCGAACTGCGGTGATGCGTCAGTATGAAGCCTGCCAGACGGCGCTGAAGCGCGAGTTCGACGCTCAGCCCAGTGAACAAACCCGCCAGTTATTCCAGATGCTGATCCGTTAACTCGGGTAATGCCAGAAAGAGGGCTACCAGCGTTTTTCCATCTTCGATTTCCCCGCGCTGTGCCATTCTCAACGCTTCCCGGATGGGAACGGACACCCTTTCGATGAATTCATCCTCATCTTGGGGAAGCGGTGAGGGGGTTAATCCGCTTGCCAGAAAGACGTGCATGTACTCGGTCGAATATCCCGGAGCCATGTAAAATCCTCCCAGGCGTTTCAGATGTGCCGCCGCCATGCCGATTTCCTCCCGCACCTCCCGTGCCGCGCCTTCCAGTGGATCTTCCCCGGCGTGCAGGACGCCCGCGGGTAATTCCAGCAATGGGTGTCCGGCGCCCAGGCGGTACTGGCGCACGAACCAGATATTTCCTGCTTCATCCAGCGGCAGAATGGTCACTGCCCCTTCATGTTCGACCAGATCATAGGTTTGGGATTTTCCATTGGGTAATTGCAGGGTGTGTTGAGCCACGGTAAACACCCGCCCGGCATGCAGTACGATGCGTTGAAGTAATTCAAAAGCCATGCAGACCTCCCTGGGAAGAATGAAAGGAGGCGGGGAATAGCCCCGCCTTCCAGAACAGACGTGGATGAAGGGTTTCAGATCATGGAATCTTCAAGGTCATGCCTACTTTGACGTCGTCCGGGCTGTTCAAGCCGTTCGCGGCAAGGATGGCTTCCGGAGATACGTCTCCGAAGTAGCAGGCAATGGTGTATACGGTATCGCCCGCGGCAACTTTATAATCGGTGTGCTTGCGCAACACGCGGGGACCATAAGCCGCTTCGTTCCAGTTCCCGCTGGAGGGGATCTTCAAAACCGTGCCCACCGCAGGGCGGGAATTCATGCTCAACCCGTTGAGTGAGAAAAAGGCGTTGAGGTCCAGGTCATACCGGCGGGCAATGCAGATGGGCCATTCGCCTTTCTGCAGGGTGTACGTAGAAGGGCGCTCCAGCGTGGGGATGGGTTTGGGTTGGGGTGCCTGTGCCGTGGGTTGCGGCTGTTCGGCTTGTTGGGGAACAGGCGTGGGGGCTTGCTCCGTCTGTGGAGTAGCCGTAGCCACCTGCGGCTGTGCCTGAGCAGTTTGGGTTTGTACGGCGTTGGCAATTGTTGTGGGAGTCAGCACGAGAACTCCCTGTTCCTGCGTGGGAGCGGGCGGGGTGGAAGCGCGCAAGGTGCAGGCGGTGCTCAGCACCAGCACGACAAGAAAGACCATCATCCAGAAATAGCGAAGCGACTTATTCATGACCTTGTTCTCCTTCTGTGACCGGATGTGTCTGCCCAGAACTGACTGTGCCAAAAAATTCTGACAAAATCCGGTTTACTTTTCTATATTTTAATCTTAATTTTCTTCATCATAGTAGCATAAGGCATTTTATGCGTCAAGCGCAATGCGATTGCAATTTTTTGCGGCGCATACCCAGTAAGGTTGCAGGAAATGTGCCAGTTTTCTCCCGGGGATTAGCCCTTGAATGGATGAACCTTCTCACCCGAAAGAATGACCTGTAGGGAAAAGAGGTGGAATTTTTTATGAGTTTTTCCAGTTTTATTGTATGATTATATTGTAAGACGACTCAATTTACCTGAAAAATCTCATTACGGAGGGGAGTGGATGGCGGAACAAACCTCGGCGGGTAAACGCCTGCGGCAGGCGCTGGAGGCGGAAAAGCCTTTGCAGGTGGTGGGTGTGATCAACGCCTATGCCGCCCTGCTGGCAGAGCGCGCTGGCTTTCGCGCGCTGTACCTGTCAGGTGGCGGGGTGGCGGCGGCATCGCTGGGGGTGCCCGATTTAGGCATTACCGCGCTGGAGGATGTGCTCATCGACACCCGCCGAATTACCGACGCTACTTCTCTTCCTTTACTGGTAGATGCCGATACCGGTTTTGGCAGTGCTTTCAATATTGCCCGGACGGTACGCTCGTTGATCAAAGCCGGAGCGGCTGGGATGCATATTGAGGATCAGGTGCAGGCGAAGCGGTGCGGTCACCGTCCGGGTAAGCAACTGGTCTCGCCCGATGAGATGGTGGACCGGATCAAAGCCGCGGTGGATGCCCGCACCGATGAGAGTTTTGTCATCATGGCGCGCACCGATGCGCTTGCCAGCGAAGGATTAAACGCCGCTCTGGCGCGCGCTTCCCGTTACGTGCAAGCCGGCGCCGATATGATTTTTGCCGAAGCCGTCACCGATTTATCCCAGTACGCTGCCTTCGTGCAGACCTGCGGCGTGCCGGTACTGGCAAACCTGACCGAGTTTGGTAAGACCCCCCTGTACACGCTCGACGATTTGCGGTCGGTGGGGGTCAGTCTGGCGCTGTATCCGCTTTCGGCGTTTCGCGCAATGGCGGCGGCGGCGCTGGAGGTGTATCGCACCATCCGCACGGAAGGCACTCAGGGGAGGGTGGTCCCGCTGATGCAGACCCGTGCTGACCTTTATGAGGTGCTGAATTACTACGCTTACGAACAGAAACTGGATGAGTTGTTTGGAAAGGAGAAGGGAGATGGCTGAGATGAGTGCTGTTCAAGAAGCGCCCCGAAAGAAGTCGGTGGCGCTTTCGGGCGTTCCGGCGGGGAATACCGCCATTTGCCGGGTAGGTTTTGAGGGGAATGACCTGCGCTACCGCGGCTACGACATCAATGATTTAGCCGAGCATTCTACCTTTGAAGAGGTGGCTTTCCTGCTGGTGCACGGTAAACTGCCTCTGGCTTCAGAACTGGAGCGCTACCGCCTGAAACTGAAACGTCTGAGGGGCTTACCGGCGCCTGTCAAAGCCGCACTGGAATTGATTCCTGCGGCGGCGCATCCCATGGATGTTTTACGCACCGGGGTTTCCATGTTGGGGGCAACCCTGCCCGAACGGGAGGATCACAACGCCGAAGGGGCGCGTCACATTGCAGATCACCTGCTGGCAATCATGCCGTCCATTCTGTTGTACTGGTATCAGTACGCTCATCACGGTCGGCGCATTGAGGTGGAAACCGATGATGACTCCATCGCCGGGCATTTCCTGCATCTGCTTCACGGGCGCCGTCCCAGCGACCTGCATCAGCGTGCGCTGGATATTACCCTCATCCTCTACGCCGAGCATGAATTTAATGCTTCCACCTTTACGACCCGTGTCATTGCCGGTACCGGCTCGGATATCTATTCTGCCATCACCGGTGGAATTGGCGCTCTGAAAGGATTCAAGCACGGTGGTGCAAATGAAGGGGCGATGGAGATCATCGAGCGCTACCGGACCCCCGATGAAGCCGAAAAGGATGTGCGCCGCATCCTCAAAGACAAGGGCATCATTCTGGGCTTTGGGCATCCGGTGTACACCATTGCCGATCCGCGGGCGAAGATCCTCAAGGAATTGTCCTGCACCCTGTGTAAAGACTTTGGGGATGAAAGCATGTGCGATGTCGCCGAGCGCATCGAAGCAGTGATGTGGGAAGAAAAGAATCTCTTCCCCAATCTGGACTGGTACGCCGCCGTGACCTATCACATGATGGGCATTCCAACCTTCATGTTTACCCCCCTGTTCGTCATGGCTCGTACCGCAGGCTGGGCGGCGCACATTATCGAACAGCGCGAGGACGGCAAGATCATCCGTCCCTCTGCCAATTACGTGGGCCCGGAGCCTCTGAATTATGTGCCGCTCATGAAACGCGGCTGAAGCGGGGTAATTATGTCTGGCAGTCATGGCGAAGAACGCGGGGCTTTCGACCCGCTGATGGTGGAGATTGCCGATTACGTCACCCGCGCGCAGATTGACAGTTCCGAAGCCTACCACACCGCGCGCCTGTGTCTCATGGACTCTCTGGGTTGTGCGCTGGAGGCGCTTTCCTATCCTGCCTGCACCAAACTGCTGGGTCCCCTCGTGCCGGGGGTGAGTGTCCTCAATGGGGCAAAAGTTCCCGGCACGCCTTATCAACTTGACCCGGTGACGGCGGCGTTCAACCTGGGGGCGATGATTCGCTGGCTGGATTTCAACGATACCTGGCTGGCGGCAGAGTGGGGGCATCCCTCGGACAATCTGGGTGGCATTCTGATGAGCGCCGACTGGCTGTCGCGGCAGGCGGTGTCGGTGGGTAAACGTCCTCTGGTCGTACGCGATGTGCTCACCGCCATGATCAAAGCCCATGAAATTCAGGGCGTGCTGGCGCTGGAAAATTCTTTCAATCGCGTAGGGCTGGATCATGTCCTGCTGGTGCGGGTGGCAAGCGCGGCAGTGGTGACGGGTTTGCTGGGGGGAACGCACGAGGATGTCCTCAACGCCGTGTCCAACGCCTGGGTGGACGGCGGAACCCTGCGGGTGTACCGTCACGGAACCAACACCGGCTCGCGCAAATCGTGGGCGGCAGGCGATGCTACATCGCGCGGGGTGAGGCTGGCGTTGATGGCATTGAAGGGCGAAATGGGCTATCCCGGAGCGCTCACCGCGCCGGTGTGGGGCTTTCAGGATGTCTTCTTCAAAGGACAGACGATTCGCTTGGGAAGACCGCTGGGATCGTATGTCATGGAAAACGTCCTTTTCAAAGTGGCTTTTCTTGCGTAGTTTCATGCTCAGACGGCGGTGGAAGCGGCTTTCCAACTGCATCCGCTGGTGAAGGACCGCCTGGATGAGATCGAAAAAGTGGTCATCACCACTCACGAATCCGCCCTGCGCATCATTGACAAGAAAGGTCCCCTGCGTAACCCTGCCGACCGCGATCACTGCATCCAGTACATGACTGCTATCGGGCTGATCTTTGGACGCCTGACCGCTGAGGACTATGAGGATGAACGCGCCGCCGACCCGCGCATTGACGCCTTGCGGGAAAAAATGGTGTGTGTGGAAAATCCGCAGTACAGTCGGGACTATCTGGACCCGGAAAAGCGTTCGATTGCCAACGCCGTGCAGGTTTTCTTCCGCGACGGCTCCGCAACTCAGCAGGTCGTGGTGGAGTATCCGCTCGGTCATCGCCGCAGACGTGCCGAAGCCCTGCCTTTGCTGGAAGCCAAGTTCCACGCCAGTTTACAACGACACCTGTCTCCGCGGCAGGGGGCGGCAATCCAGGCGCTGTTCGCCAACCCAGGCAGGCTGGAATCCGTGCCGGTGCACGAGTTTGTGGATTTATTTGCGTTGTGAAAAATTACTTCAAGATGGCATTGGCAAGCCTTAATCCCGCCCATGCCAGCCCACCCAGTCCCAGCGGATAGAGGATGAACAGGAATATCCCATCCGACCAGCGCAGGGAGCGCAGGGCTTGTCCCACACCATGGGTGGAGATGTTCTGCAGAAAGGTGTACCACGTGGACAGGTTCACGATGCCTGCCAGCCCATTCAGCAGGATGGCGCCGATCAGGATGATCCATCCAACCACGAACAGCCGCGCGAGCATCATTGTGGAGCGCCCTTACAATTCACGGTGAATCTTGCGGGAAAAATCGGGTAGGGTGCGGGTGTAAGCGCTTTCCATCAGCGGAGAAGCGATGAGGTAATCGGCAGTAGCGCGGTTGCAGGCGGTGGGGATGTTGTACAGCACCGCTACCCGCAACAGGGCTTTGACATCGGGATCATGCGGTTGGGGTTCCAGCGGATCCCAGAAGAAGATGAGGAAATCAATTTTCCCTTCCACAATTCCTGCGCCGATTTGCAAATCGCCGCCCAGTGGACCACTGGAGAGCACGCTCACGGGTAAGCCGGTGTTTTCCATGATTAACTTTCCCGTGGAAGCGGTGGCGTAGAGAAAATGGCGCGAAAGCGTGCCTTTGTTGAAATCGACCCACTCCAGAAGTTCCTGTTTCATCCCATCATGGGCAATCAGGGCAATGTGTTTCTTGGCTTGAGAGATCAGTGTGCGTTCTTGCATGGTTGCCTGCCTTTCTTGACTGGACCTGTCATCATTATATCCATAACCCGTAAAAGCGCATGCCGATACAGGTGAACAGATTGTTAAGATTTCTCTTGACGGACACAGGCATTATGCTATACTCCAGTAGGGTATATTGAGAAAAAAGGAGCAATTACATCGCCTATGCCGCTGTATGAGTATCATTGCGATGAGTGTCAGGAAGATTTTGAAAAGATGGTGCGCTTGAGCGAGTGTGATGTCAACCCGCGTTGCCCAAAATGCGGTAGTTTGCGCACCCGCAAGCAACTTTCCACCTTTGCCTC
>FWWL01007322.1_pt1 | contig 15135 bp, 11 predicted proteins | sample 2228331 | NCBI WGS metagenome assembly FWWL01 (sample SAMEA103939775, study PRJEB20133) | metagenome
CAGCGGCGCTTCCGTCGGCGGCAGCGGCGCTTCCGTCGGCGGCGGCGCTTCCGTCGGCGGCAGCGGCGTCACGGGTTTGGGAGAAGCGCCAGATGCCGGCGAAGTCGACTGCGGATTTGGTTTTTGTGTGCTGTTCGGTTGAGGCGTAGGTATTGGTGTTTCGGTCAGCGTCACCAGTGTTGATAATATTATTCCCTGGCCCGTATTCTCATTGCTTCCGATATTATTGACATTGACGTTTGGCGTTGGTGATGAAACAGGCGGCTTGCTTTGAGTAGGAGCATACCTATTGTCCGGTTGGTCAGATAGACGGACTACAAATAGCATGATGATCGCAATCACCGCTAAACTGGCGGCTCCGGTTATCAACAATTGTGGCAGATTAACGCCCTTGATCCCGCCCGGCGGCGGCGCTGGCGGCAGCCCATTGCGCAGCACAACCACGCTGATGTTGTCGTGACCACCACGACTGTTAGCCAGCCGTATCAACTCTTTGGTAGCATAATCAGCGGGCAGGCGTTCCGCAATCATTCCGATCTCTTCTGGTGGAACCAGATCGGTCAAACCATCAGAACAGAGCACGACAACATCGTTTTCGCGCAAATCGGTGACAAAACTGGCTGGAAACACCTCCTCATCACCCATCGCCTGGGACAGCGCTCCCTTGCCTTGGTTGGATTTGCGCACATGAGCAAGCGTTAACTGCTTGGGCGGCTGCTGAGGGCGAAAACGATAGGCTGGGCTATCGCCGACGTTGGCGGTAATCAAGCGATCGTTATGTATCAGAGCGGCCACAATCGTCGAACGCATATTGTTTCGCCGTCGCTGTGACTCGGCATGAATGCGGCGGCTGGCAGCTTTGATCGCCGCAACCAAGCGTTTTTCGGGATCTTCCGGCAGATTACCCTCAGGATCGTGGTAAAAGATGTCAATCACCTCTTCAACGACCATCCGGCTGGCAATCGCGCCATCATCGTTGCCGCCAACGCCATCGGCAACAATGTATAAACGCCCATACAGATCGCGCAGTTCACGATCAATGTTGAACTGATCAGCCCGACCAACGCTGTCCTGGTTCTCGCTGCGCTGACGACCGCGATCGGTCTGAACATCGATATCGACTTCTGAGGTGCGAAATGCCATTTCACCTCTCCTTGAACCTATCTGAGCTGACAATTGATGCTACGCACCCAACCGATTCGGTTCTCGAAGCGCACTTCATACCAGATCAGCGCGCCAGCCGGTTGCTGCCTGCCGGTGTATTCCAGGGTCTGACCAGCGGCAATCCAGGTTTGAATCAGGGTATCGGTCGAGGGTCCGGCGCGTAATGGCTCGCGCGCGTCGCAACGGATCGTATTCAGGTTGACCGGAACAATCGTGCTTGTTGCCGACGCGAGCGTGGACACTATTGAAGGCCTGGATGTAGGTGACGGAACAAGTGTTGGTATCTGCGCGATCGGGGTCTCAGCTATCGAATTCGTTGTCAGATTCGATGGTTCAACTGTTGTCACCTGCGTAAAAGCTACTGCCAGCATCACCACAGCAATGACAATAATCACGCCTGACAGCCACCACAAAGATCGATCTCGATCTTGCTTCCGATGGGGAGAAGGCGAGACTAGATGAGGCGGCGGCGGCTCTACAGCTTCACCATCGCGCGCGAGCGCCTGCCGAAGCGCGTCAGCAAATCCCTGACAGTGCCGATACCGCTGCCCCGGATCGGGCGCCAGCGCCTTGATCAACACCTCTGCCGTATGCTGATAGCGCGAACCGAGCAATCGACGCACCGGCTCGTTATTGCGCTCGCGCCAGTCGTTCAGGACGCGCTGCGCTGTTGCGGTGTGATGCGGAATCGGCGGCTTGCCGGTCAGCATTTCCAAAGCAATGATCGCCAGCGCAAACTGATCGGATGCCGGGAGTTCTGCGCCAGGCCCGTGAAATTGCTCTGGCGCCATGTAGCCCGGCGTCCCCAGATTTTTCTCGTCCTCAATGGCGAAGCCTGGATGGCTGGCGATGCTGAAGTCGATCAACACTGCCCGGTGCTGCTCATCGAGCAGGATGTTTTGCGGTTTGACATCACGATGGACGATTGGGCTGAAGTCGGGGATCCCATGGTGAAGATAATCGAGCGCGCTGGCGATCTGATCCACAATCAATGCCACCAACCAGGCTGGCTGAGGCCGCCGGGCAATCTGTTCGCTCAGCGACCGCCCATCCACAAAACCGGTCGCGATGTAGTATGGCTCTTTGGCAAAATTGCTGCCGACATACTTCACAATGTGCCGATGTTCGCCGTGCGCTGCAATCTTGCGCAGAACGACCGACTCATTCTTAAAATATTCCAGCACAGTCGCATCACCGCCACGACCTGACAGGCTGCCATTGCTGTGACGGAATACCTTCAGCGCTATCTCTTCCCCGCTATCGGGGTCATACGCGCGGTATACCTTGCCCGACAGGCCATCACCAATTCTCTCTCTAATCTTGAACCGACCAACCCGCTCGCTCATAATAGAATCCTTCTACAACTAGCGCTTCGTTCGATTCGCAAGTGGTGAGGGGGTTTGGATAAGAGTGAGCACAACAGCGACAGCGATCGATACCAGCACTAACGTGGGAATAGCAAACAAGAGATATTGTCGCGCAAGCACATCGATTACCGGCAGCAATTCATCAGCAGCCTGCGGTGTTAGAACCAACGGCAGAGCGCTGGAAAAAGCGCCGTCGCGCGTCACCACTTCGATTGTCAATTGATGCGACTTGCCATCATCGATGATTTGGGTCTGGTAGCTAACACTGTACAGCGCCGACGGTTGCGCGGTAACAAACTGATCAAACGCGGCTGCTGCCTGCTCGCTGGTAGGACGCTGGAAATATCGCCCGCCTGTTGCCTCAGCGATCTGTTGCAGGCGAAAGCCATTTCTCTCAAGTGATTGGTCGGTGCCAACGCCGAAGGCGATAATGCGCACATTATTCTGATTGGCCTGCGCAATCAATCCATTTAGCGCGTCACCGCTAATGGCGTCGCCGCCATCGCTGACGACCAGCACCAGCGCCTGCGCGCAGTACTGGCGGGCATTGCGAGCGGTGGCATCGATTGCTGCCTGCACTGCGGCCAGCAAATTGGTTTTACCTTTGCGAACCGGCAGACCAGCGCGCAGCGTATTAACCACCGCGTAGCGGTCGATCGTAAAGTCGGGCAGTTGGTCGGGCCGGAGCGACTGCGCCGGGCTATCAACCGGAATAAACAGGCCGACTCGCTCCGGATTGTTGGGCGCCATGGTGCGCGGCGGCGGCGGGTTGCCCGGCTCAAGCAAGAACTCTTCAATGGCAACACGCCCACTCCCGATATGATCGCGCATATTGGCGCCAGTGCCATTGAGCAGCTCGGTGGCATCGAAAACAATCCCGATGCTGGCGCCGATAGCGCTCAGTTCTTGCCGAGCGCCATTCACCAAATCTACCGCCACGACCGGTTGGGCGCGATCTGCAACAAACGAATCGATCCGCGCATTCGCAACGACCATCCCATCCTCGGCCAGACGGATCGATCCGGGAGCCAGCGTGTCAATCGAAACGCCATTCCGATCACAGACGCTGAACTGCACCGTGACTGTTTGCGCATCCAGGCGATGAGCCAGAAGATTGATCCCTGGCCCTGAGCATAGTGGCGCCTGCGCAGCAACAGGATGAACTATCAGAATTGAAAACATCATTCCGATTAGAGCAATCTGCCAGTGGAGCTTCATCGTCACAATCTCCTGCTGCGAGAAGCCAATCATCGCATGTCACCTCTGCGCTCGTCTCACAGAGAGCGCAGCAACTACTGTTCGCGCGTATACTTCAACCGCACCGAACTGACCTCATCAGGCGGGCCGAGGAAAATCTGATCGTCATGCTGGAGGGCGAACGGCATGCCGTTGACCTCAAATTCCTCGCTGCCGCGTTTGACAAAGGTGCCATTCGTGCTGCCAAGATCTTCGATACAGACCTGATCGCCATTGACGATCAGGCGCGCATGCCGACGCGAGACGATGTTATCGGCAATGATAATATCCGCTTCACGTTTACCGATAACCTGGTTATTGCGCACTCCATATTCGCTCCCTGAACTGGCGCTGCTCTGTTCAATTGTTAACTTGCCATAGGGAGAAGAGACCTTACGCCGCCGCCCCCCGGAGACAGCCTTGGTAAAGCCGGTTGTAACAGTAGAAATCGCTGTCGAGATGGTCTGTGAGATGGTGCGCGGCACGTAACCGCCGCGCATGGCAGCTACCACCAGCACAGCCACGGTCAGCGCGCCGCCCGTGATGCCCAGCGTAGCTACCGTATCCAGCGCTCGGCTCAGCTCAATTGCCTGCGCGCGATTGATTGTCTGGAGACTGTTCGGCATAGTGAAATTGATGCGCTGGACGGCATCGGTTAGATTGAACCGGATGTAAAGCGACGGCATGACCAGCACAGTGGGCATTCCTGCCAGCAGTAACCAGAAAAAGACCAGCGGCGGGTTTTTGGTCTGGCGCATCGCCAGGATCATCAACAGGTAAGCGCTAACTGCGAGAATCATGACCGGCAGAACAGCAGTGTTGTACCACCAGCCATTTTGCAATTCAGCGACCTCTTCCAGGTAACGCCAGAGTTGAGATTCCGTCATGAACGTCCTCCGCTAAAGCCTGTTTAATTCATTGTGTCTGATAGCTCGGTTGCTGAGTCTACCATTGAGCCATTACCATCTTGTGACAAACGTTGTTGAAATGACCTGATCAGTTGGTCATCAGGAACAGCAACCTGCACAACAAATTGTTGATCTCCGCGTCGCAATAAACCGCGCGCTGGCGGGAAAGGCATCGATACCAGTTTTTTCTGCCATTTGACGCCAGTGCCGGCAAGCTCGACTTCGCTGCTAACATCAGCAGGCCGGCCCAGGTACAATCCGCAGCGTTCCGCCTTGATAGCGCGCACCAGATTGTTGCCCGACCACGGATTGGTGCCGAAGTCGGCAGCAACCAGAATCGCCTGGAACCCGATATCGCGACCTCGCAGCGCATACTGAGCGAGGAGCGCAAGGTAATTCGGCTCCTGACCGACAAATAACTCCATTTCGTTCACAACCAGCACAAGACGGGGCTGTGGACGATACTTTCTGCCCAACGCTTTACGTTCGTTAACCCGCGCCTGCAACTGGCGATAGAGCGCCACACAGACGGCGGCCACCTCCGCTTCAGTGGAAGCGATGGTGATGATCTCTTCGCGCCCTGTCCAGTTCTTTACAAATCCGTCTGGATTTCCGTATGGAACATTGGGAGTCGAGTCAGGAACTATCGCCTGAATCCGATAGGTAAACGCACTCTCTTCAAAATAATCGAGCGCAGTGCGCCGGGGATCGATCAGCACGAACTGGAGATCGGCTGGTGATGCTTTGACTGCCAGTGTCGCCAGCACAGCGCGCAGCGCGACATCCTTTCCACTGCCGGCAGCGCCGGCGATCAAGATATGACTGAAGTCATCAAGTTCAACTGGTTGCAGTCGGAACGCATCAAGCGCGAAGGGGTAACGGCCTGGACACTGCTGCCACAAACGGCTGAGGTCAATGTGATCTTCGGGCAGCCGCAGCGGTTCCGGCTTACTGTCAGCAGCATAACGCTGGTGGATGCGTTCCAGCGCCCACTGCAACTCGGCTGACAGATCAACCGCCATAGCACCCGTTTCCTTGCTCGCTGTAGCCAGCAGTGGTCGAAGCAGCGGCGCTGCAATCTGCAATTCCACCGGCCCTTCCGTTTCGCGCAGAAATGCGCGCCCTGGTTGATCGGCGCGGATTTTGGCCGCAACACGCTTGTTTAGCAACGCCTCAGAGTCATTATCGTCATTCACACGCAAGACAATCCGGGTCTCAAACTGGTTTTTCCACAGTCGCACCTCTTTTTCCGAACCGCCTGTAGCGATAAAGATGATGCCGTATGGTCGGGTTGAGCCGATGGAGCTCAGGATCGTCGTCTGCAAATCTTCAGCCAGCTCTCCGACGCCATCGATTGCCACCAGAATGATCGGGGGCGGCTTGGGCAGTGATTGATCAGCAAACCAGCGCTGCCAGCATTCAGCAATCGTTTCAGTTCCTGATTGCTGCAAAAACTGGCGACGCTCCTCAATCATCTCGCTGAGCGTAAACTGGAGTCGTTCGATCAGGAGCCGATCACGGGGATTGAGCGCGTGAGCTAAGTGCGGCAAACCGACTGCGCCTGCCTCACCTCTTGGCGCCAGACCACATCCTCGCCCATCGGCGTCGATGGTGTACATCCAAACCTGATCAGGCGAATGTGCGCTGGCAATGGCGATCAATAGGGTGCGCAGCAACGTGGTCTTGCCGGAACGAGCTGCGCCTACCACGAGCAGATTCCCATGCGCGCGCAATGGGTCGTAGAGAAACGGACGCTGATCAGCCTGCGCAGGATAGTCAAGCAGACCGAGCGGAACGCGCATCCATGCCGATTCCGGGCCAGCGGCGTCGCGTAAGTCAACGAACGGCAACAGCGACGGCAGTGGCTCGCGCCAGACCGGATAGCGCTGCGCCGCATAGGATGCAGGTCGCGCCGCCTGCATCTTTGCAATCAGGAGCGACAGCTCAGTTTCGCCCCCGATCTGGAAAGCGTCTGGATTGCGCGCATGTCGGCGGCCAGTAATGTCAATGTCAGCAATATCCCCCTCATTATCGAAGGGCTGATAGGGCAGCGTAATACGCGCTGACTGAAAAGCCTGAACCTGACGATTCACGCCAAAATAACCGCGACCTGGCGTCTCAGTCGTAAGATAGGAAGCGTCGGGGATGCCGACCAGCGTCTTACTATCGTCCGCAGAAGTCACGCGCAAGGCTACGCGATACGTCAGATTGCGAGTCAACCCTTCTTTCACCTGCGATGGCTGCTGGGTGGCGAAGAGCAGATGCACGCCAAGGCTGCGACCTTGCTTGGCGACGCGAATCAACTCATCGACGAATTCCGGGTAATCACGCACCATCTCATCAAACTCGTCAATGACGATCATGAGATTCGGCATCGGCTCAAGCGATGGCTGGCTCAGCCGCAGCTTACGATATTCACGGATATTTGTCGCGCCGACTCTTTGCAATTCGCGCTTGCGTTTGTCAAGGGCGCTGTTTATCGCAATCAACGCTCGTTCCGCTTCATTGGCGCTCAGATCAGTTACCATGCCAACCGTATGGGGCAGACCGGCAACATCTTTGAAAGTAGCGCCGCCTTTGAAGTCAATCAAGAGCAGATTGAGACGGTCAGGACTGTGCTTCACAGCCAGCGCCATGATGAAAGTCAGCAGAAACTCGCTCTTGCCGGAGCCGGTTGTGCCGGCAATAATGCCATGAACACCATGAATGCCCTCGTTGAGGTTAATCTCCAGGCGTTCATCCGGTCCGCTCACGCCTACCGGCACTGCGTGCCAGCTCTGGCCGGGATCATCTGGGTCAGTCCATTGGGGATCATACTGACGCAATTCTCCCAACTCCAGCAACGTGGAAAAGCGCACCGAACGCGGCAGCTCGCGACTGGCGCTGAGCTGCTGCCTGTCAAGAGACGCAAGTTTTTTCGCAATGGCGTCACTCTGCGCAAGCCGGGCATAGTCTGGCTTGAAACGGATTCTGCCGCCTTCACTTCCGGCCAAAGCCAGAAGTTTTTTCGCATTATCTGACAGATCGATATAGCCGCCAGCGCCGCCAGGCGTCAGGCGCGTTTCTGGCACCAGGCAAAGCACATACATGCCCAGAGTGCGACTGTGATCGATAATCGACGCGAAGACATTCTGGATGTCTTTGCGTGTCATAACTTCATGGTAGTTGTCAAGCAAAATAACAATCCGCGCACGTTGTTCAAGACCATACTCACGACGCTGCTGGGCCTCGCGCAGCAATGCGTTCAGTACCTGGCTGAGATAGACATTGCCCGGATCAGCGGGATCATCGTAGCGAGCCAGTAAACGATACGAGTCATCATCAAACGATCGAGTATGCGGCAACCAGTGTAGCCAGGACCAGAACCGATCATGACGACGCGGCCAGAACGCTGCCAAACGCGCTTCGTAAGGCGCATGATGCACGACGATCTGCCAGATCAGCCAGTGCGCGAACTCCATTCGACACTGATCGCTGCCGGCAATACCCAGCGCGCCCGTCTGCGGCAGCGGCACAACCAGTGGGACATTCCGCACGACTGAAAATTCACGGGCCAGTTGCAGGACGCTTTCTAACTCGGGCGAAAACTGAAACTCATTAGCCGACGGCGTCTTAATGTTCAATGTGGTTGGGCGGTCGCCCAACCCAATGCGCAGGTGCAAGAAATCGGTATCTTGTATCCGACGCTCCCACAGGCGCGGTTGTGGCAAGGTGTTATTCGTTTCAAGCGAAACAATAGCAGATAGTTTCTGTGGATCGGGATGCGTATGTTGATATATTGTTGCTTGCCGCTCGGTTAGATCGGTTAGCTTTTTGCGTGCTCGCTCCAGCGCTTCAGTATACTTTCGATCATATTCTGCTTTTGCCTGACGATATTGCTCGCGTTGCTGGTAGTAGTTCCAGAAGGCAACTCCTGCGCTGAGGAGTGACATGACGATAATCGGTAGCGAAAACCAGATATTGCCGCCCTGATTACCGCGAGCCAGGAAGGCAATCAGGTAGAACACACCGGTCAGGGCAGGGATGAGAATCATGCCAAGTTGCTGGCCAACAGGTGGTTGCGGCAGAGATGGCGGCGCTGGCAATTCGATCTCATCACGGGGGAGCTGGTCGATGATCCGTGGAGGCCGATTGAATTCTGCCTGAACGGATGAAGCAGAACGATCAGTTGCGCTTATCATCAGTAACCATCCCAGTGCTAGAATTTCCTGACCGGTTACGCAATCTCAGCGTGAGTGCGATCGCGCGCTCACGCTGAGTTGTTTGCCTTATGCAGCGACAAACGACTGATCAACCCGCTCAAACTCCTCGGCTTCGCGGCGCAGCCCATTCGACAGGCGCTGCAACTCCTCCATCAGATTGCGCAGATTCTGACTTGCCTGTAACCACTGCGCCTCAAACTGCTGGCGGTTCGACCCCTGCCAGGTCGCGGTCACCTGATTGACTGAGTTGATCATGCTGTTCAGCGCACTCTCCATAGAACCGCGACCATTGTCGAAACTTGACGCCGTTGTGCGTGCCTGATCGGGATCAAGACTGATCAGCGACATACCTGATACCCTCCTTTGTGCGATTAGGATGACGTTCTATCGCTATTCCGGCGCGAAACGCCGAAAAAGCCACTATAATGCGAGCAGCTCTATCGTCATTGGCCAGCCATTCCGCCCGATGACGATCTCGGTTCTGGGCGCGCTAAGCCGGAAGACCATGCCGTTATCGTAGCGCTGACCATTGATATATACTGGCTTGTAAGCGCGCACGAACCAGTTCATCCCCTCCCGGAAGATTTCACAGTGAGTTTGACGGCTGACAGCGGTCAAACGATCGTCGTTCAGCAGTGCCTGTCGAATCCGCTCGACGATTTGTGTGGCCTGCGAAAGTCTGCTCCAGATGAACCCCCTGGTGATGGCTACGCCTGGATCGGATACTGGCACTACACAGTTAGCGGAGAGATGGAGTCGACAACCAGATAGCCGCGGCGGTTCGGGTTCGGGATTAACTGGAGGTAATGGCGACGGACGCGGCGGACGAGGCAATGGTCGCAATGGCGCTGTTCCTGGCTCTGGTAATCTAACCTGCCACCAGGGATTGCCTATCTCGGCCAGGTACACCTTCTCAGCCATGGACAAAATTTGACCAACAGACTTTTGATCATCAAGCTGTTCATGCGGCGATCTTGACCGAAACAGGCCGTAATGCAGCTCCTTGCCATCGCGAAAATCCTCAAGTTGAAAATCAGCCCGCAGTCGATCAACCAGGTTGCCAATGAACATCTGATTTGGGACATCTTTTTCTTTTTGCTCGTCTTTGTAGACGATTATCAATTTGGTTCTGCTCATCAACCAACCTCATGCGACAAATCGCGAGAACGACTTCGTTTTTTTTCGACGCTTCTGTCGAACCCGCCAGAGGGTCAACCACAGATGCGGGTGACAGCTCCGGCGGGGTTGACTTCAGCCCAGAACAGGATTAGGAACCAATGAAGTTGCGACTAATCTCCTCAAATTCATCAGCCTCACGGCGCAAGCCATTAGCGAGGCCCTGAAGCTCCTGCATTGCAGCCTGCAGACGCTGGACCCACTGGCTCCACTGATTCTCAAACTGCTGACGGCTTTGACCGTTCCAGGTCGCCAGCACCTGATTAACCGATCCGGTCATAGTGTTCAACGAGGTTTCGATGTTGCTACGGCTGCTGTCAAAGGTTGCGGCGGTTGCGCGAGCCTGCTCGATGTCAAGACTGATCTGAGCCATTGTTTGCAGATCTCCTTTCTACGCTAAACAACACAATATTGCTATCACGGCGAGGTTTGCCGGGAAAGCCACGTCGGTGTGAACTTGATTCAGATCAACAACAAAGATTGGATGAATGAGTCAAGAAACGACCACTTTAATACAAGTCAAAAACATTATGTTTTTAACACTGAACATTATATTACACTTTAAAACTCGTGTCAAGAACCTCGGATACCAGATATTCGCTTCTTCCCTAATGACCGGCCAATCTGACCATACCAAAATCAAGTGTATGAGTGATGAACGCAGAACTGCTTTGATGCTGACATCTGTGTTAACTACCGGCAAACACTACCGGTAAACACTGTTGTTTTCGTTATTATTGCAAGGTTTTATAACCAGTTGCGCAAGCAGATAAACTTCTCCCATTTCTTCGATTCGTTAACGGATAGACGATGGGTAGTACGATCAAAACATTGCCACGGAGGTATTACCAGATTGTAACCAAAGTGGCATCAAAAACCATCGTTGCAGCCATGATGTTTTCGGCCACACATACAGCGTCGAATTATTCTGGCATTCCCTTTGCCTCTTTCGGCCACGAGTGAACAAAAAATCACGCCACCGTCGCCGAATTGATCTCTCCGGCTTTGCTCAGCGAACACCACAGTACTCGTCCCTCTCTTCAGCAGATGGCGCTTATGGTTGGGTTGGTCGCGTTATCCACTATCATACCAACTTTAGGTGTATCATCAGGTATGGCAAAAAAACCGATCTCCCTCTCTCCCCACCTGCGTGTGGCGGAACTCGAACAACGCTCCCGTCGCTGCGCCGATGCCAAGGAGAAGACCTGCTGGCAGGTGATCTGGTTGGATGCCCAGCAGATGGAGGCCAACTGCCCCCGCGCGCGGGCAGCGAGTCAGGCCACGGGCTTCAGCCAGCATTGGGTGGACACGATCATCCGCCGATCCAACGCCGAAGGCCTGCGCGGCCTGATCGACAAACATCAGTTCAACCCCGGCGGCGCCACGCGGGCGATCCTGAGCTATGCGCCTGGTGGTTGAGATCGACAGCGGCAGCGAGGATGCCCGCTAGCTGGCGCAGCGCGCCCACAACTGGCGCACCCGCTTGGACCAGACCGCCTGGCCGCCGGCCACACACACGATCTTCCCCTGGATCACCGATAAGGGCTTCGCCCACCTGGAGGCGATCTGGAGCGCCTGGATGCAGCACGCACTCCTGCCCGCCTTCTTCACAACCTCGGCGTCGGCAGGCTCTGGCACCCCTGAAACCCTCGCAGGACTACGCCTGATAGGCGTGAAATCTGGGTCTGGCACGATTTATCTGGAAGACCGCGATCATTGGGGCCATGGGATTTTGAAGAAGGACGTTGGCGATTTGAGCCGCCAGAAGCTGGCTTAACTCTGAAATCATTTATTTGATGTGAGCCAGAAGTTCTTCATTTTTTGTTCAAACAGAGCTGTGCTAATCTATGTCGTTGGCCACCTGCACCACTAATCGCGAGCTATTAACTACTCTGAGACCGCGACCTACAATCTCCTTTCTGCCACCCAATGGAATCGGCAGGCCTACGCCCAGTAATCCGGAAGCAGGAGGGAAGTTATGCGGCTGCAAAATGAGACCTTGTCGAAGATCGCTAATCTGAGCTAAGATGCCTCTTGGATATGAAAATGCTTTTGCTGCCACAATAATAAAGAAACCTCTCTCTCGTCCCAGGTTTAGAGCCTTTTCAATAACTGTATGCAGATTAACCTTCGACGTCGCATTATATGCGGGCTTTTGAAACTGGTCACTCATTTGATCCTGTGCCACATCATAGTCATCAATACAAAGAATTACTGGTCTATTTGTTGTAGCATCGGTTTCAAGTCGTGCCTCAATACGTTGTGCGATCTCGGCAATCTCACTTTCTGTTCTTGCATAAAGAGGTTTATGTGGGAGAATGGTTAGAGTACGGAAACTCGTGCGTCGAGGATCAATTAATATGATATCGACATCATCTGGGGCATAGCGTAGTGCTATTGAGCGAACAATTGTCCGTAATGCGACGGTCTTGCCGGAGCCAGGGCCACCGCCAACAAAAATCGCAGGATTAGTAGCACTTAAGGCAAAACTCACTGCGCTGAGGGATTGCGATTCAAGACCAAAAAATGCCTCAATTATGCGCTCACTCGAGTCTGAGCCATTGACTGCTGTAGGTACTTTTTGCCAGAAAGAACTGAAGGGGATGTTACCAGGCAATGGTTCGACTTTTGGCGGTTCACTCAACCGATCTTCTACGCCATGAATTTGCCAGTATCGACGAGTAATCCCAATAATATCTCGTGTTCGCACAGCCACCTCTGCGTTTAGGAGGTTTTCAACTTCTACAGCAGTTCGATTTAGTTCATCTTCAAGGGTTTTCGCTGGATCTGGTTTGTCTGTGTGAATATAAGGCAGCGCAATTTGAAACTCAAGCCACCCATGCTCAGCATGCAGTACATATCCACGGCCTGGAACATCAATCGGAATACGGGCAGCTTCCTTACGTCCAATGATACTGACCGAGTCGCTTTCATCAGTGAGTCGTAGACACCAACGATGCTCAAATAACCCCTGCAGGCGATATGGCACATCTATGGGTCTATCGGCTGTTAAAATGATATGGACACGATATGAGCGTCCGCGTGCGGCTAGATCGATCAACAGGTCTAGCAACTCAGTATCTTTGTATTCGGTTTGAAACAGTGCAAACTTGTCAATGATAAGTATGATATAAGGCCATTCAACTTGCTGTGAGTTACTAGATGTTCTATTAGTACTGTCTTCTTGAGGCGACTCACGCATCTCTAACTGGCGCTGAATCATTGACAGCACTCGTCGAACTTTTTCGACATCACGTACTGAGACAACACCTCCCACGTGTGGGAGGTCGTCGAACATAGTGAGACCTTGCCCGCTCGCATTAATAACATAACACCATGCCCGCGAAGGCGATATCGTAACCCCGAGTGACAGCAGGATCGTTTGAATGAGCAGAGTTTTTCCACTTGCTGGAGCGCCAAAGACCAATAGGTGACCACTTTGTAAGTCTAGATGAAGAATCTCTTGCTGACTTGCCTGGGGTACATCCAGCAACCCAAGAGGAATAGGTGGAAGGCGCTGACATGTATCGTCGGGGATCAGGCGCTCTCCAGTAAAATCATGACGTAATATTTGCTGTAAGGTAGATACTTTAGCTGGTGGTAAAACTTGAAGATCACCCGGTAATCGCTGTGACAGAGTAAGCCTGGTAGGCAGAGGAGGAGACCAGATACTACGCCGTAGATGTTGTTTGCCGGCCTCCTTGATCTTCTGGACAAGCACATCGATGTCACGTTCCTGGCCAGGTCTTTGCTCTTGCAAAGTTGTGGATCGCTGTACGTTACCGCTTGCCCAACTACGCAACTTCAAGATCTCGTCATCGCCTCCATCGTCTTGAAAAGGTGCACTGATACGAGCAGCCTGGAATAGTTCAAGCTTTGTGCCTACGCGCTTATAGGCGCGTCCCGGTAGATCCGAGGGTAAGAAGAACGCATCAGGACGCTGCAGCATCTCTCGACTGTCAGCAACTGAACCCAACCGGAGTGCGAGCCAGTAATTCAATTGTCCCTTGATCTCGTCTTTAACAGCGATGCTTGGCTGCTGGGTAGCCACCAACAAATGTACCCCGAGAGAGCGACCTTGCTTGACAACCGTAATCAACTCATCGACAAACCCGGGTTGCTCTCTGACCATCGTATCGAACTCATCAATAACGATAAGAAGATTCGCTAAAGGCTGGTGTGAGCCAGGTAATGCTCGATAGTCTTTGATATTCTGGACTTTTTCACCCGCCTCCTTTAGTATCTCCTTTCGGCGGCGTAACTCGCTACGCATCGCAGTAATGGCACGCTCAGCGAGCCGCCGATCTTGAAGATCGGTAACTAATCCAACAGTGTGTGGGAGATCGGCGAAAATTCGCAATGCTGCTCCGCCCTTGAAGTCAATGAGCAAGAATTCTGCTCTATCAGGTCCATGCGTGGCAGCAATTGATGTGATGATTGTTTGAAGGAGCTCACTCTTCCCTGCGCCTGTTTTACCTGCCACGATGCCGTGAGGGCCATCGCGTTCATCATTTAAGTCAAGGTATATTGGCGCATCGCGCTCGCCTGCTCCTATTGGCACATCAGCGTGCCACGACAGCGCAACTGGCTTCCGCCACTGATGTGTAAAATCAAGATTCTCGATTTGATGCTGCAACAGTTTATACAGGCGTACAGCCCTCGGAATCTCGCGATCTCCTCCCATTTCGTTGAGAGTAAGTCGAATGAGGGCTCGTCCGAGTTGGTCACTCAATTCGATTGGGGCCAGCAACGGTGTAAAAGGATCCGACCAGGCATTTCCTGCAATGACAAGTTCAGCTTTTGCCTGGTCATGCAGCCGTACCGCAGCGCCGCATTCGCCTGGAATTGCGTCCCACGAATCGCAAATGACGATCGAGTGGATTCCATAATCCTTCCCCCGACGCAATAATTCACCTTGATTGCTAGTCAGCGTTCGTGATCGCTAGCGCGATGAGCGACGCGACGACCTTCAGCTCGAAGCCTGCGTTGGTGCGCGCATGGAGCCGTTGGATGCCCATCTTCTCAGCTTGACTGTGAACCGTCTCAATCGCGCGACGATAGGTTCGGATGGCCAGCTCGTCG
>FWWL01007323.1_pt1 | contig 15119 bp, 13 predicted proteins | sample 2228331 | NCBI WGS metagenome assembly FWWL01 (sample SAMEA103939775, study PRJEB20133) | metagenome
CTTCATGGCTTACATTTTTTTATTCAGAAAAACCAGACTTATCATCAAATTGCGGACAGCGGGATTTTTGCTCCTCTTTCTGGTGGTAACTGCTCTTGTTACACTGATTGTCCCTGTGGGGGAGGGTTTTAAACGCTACCATAAATCAGGTGGCGCAGTGGGTGATTTGATTCTGGGAATGTCCACACCCTATCTCGGCGATTTTGGTTCTGGCTTTGTGCTTATTCTTATTTCTGTTATACTTATAGTTCTTATTTTCAGGATTTCACCAACTGCTCTTGTGGAGACAGCGATTTATATATCAGGTTATGGCTTTGATTGGATAAGGAGGTTTTTGAAACTATCTTATTCATTCATATATACAAAAATAATTGAATATTCTGAGAGAAGGCACAGAAAGATTGAGCGAATTAAGGAGGCGGAGAGGAAGGAGGAGATTGAAAGGATTGTGAAGAGAGCAAAGGAACCTGAATTTGTGAAGGAGATAAGCAGGACACAACAGAGACGGAAAGATTCCATAAAATTAGAGCAGATGCCGCTTGTTAAACAATCAGGTAAATACACCCTTCCGCCACTTTCACTCTTGCACATAGATGAATCTAAAAAAGAACTAACTGATACAAAGACAATAAATTTAAGTATCCAGATTCTTGAGAAAAAACTTAAGGATTTTGGAATTGAGGGAAAGGTTACCGGTTTTCAGTCAGGTCCCGTCGTGACGGTTTATGAATATGAGCCGGCACCAGGCGTCAAGATCAACCAGATTGTGAATCTGAGCGACGACCTTGCCCTTGCGTTGCGCGCCCAGAGCATAAGAATCCTTGCTCCAATACCGGGAAAGTCAGTAGTTGGAATTGAAATACCGAATATCCACAGGGAGACGGTCTTTTTGAAGGAGATCATGTCGTCAAAAGATTTTCAGACATCTGAATCAAAACTAACGCTTGCACTCGGGAAGGATGTGAGTGGAGAGCCGGTTATAGCAGACCTTGGGACGATGCCCCATCTCTTAATTGCGGGTGCAACAGGCTCTGGTAAGAGCGTATGTCTCCATACCTTAATAAACAGCATTTTGTTTAAGGCAACCCCTGATGAGGTGAAGTTTATAATGATAGACCCGAAGATGCTGGAATTGCCGGTGTATGACGGATTACCCCATCTTATGCATGAGGTTGTGATTGATATAAAGGACGCTGTAAGGGTGTTGAAATGGGCTGTGAGATGTATGGAGGAGCGCTACGAAAAACTGAAAGAGAAAGGGGTAAAGAATGTAATAAGTTATCGTGAGTCTGGAATGGACGATATGCCCATAATAGTGATTGCTATTGATGAACTGGCTGATTTAATGATGGTGGTTGGTAGGGATGTGGAAGAGAGCATCGGTCGGCTTGCCCAGAAGGCAAGGGCTGCCGGTATTCATCTCATCGTGGCAACGCAGAGACCGTCCGTGGATATAATAACAGGGACAATAAAGGCAAATTTTCCGGCGAGGATTGCCTTTAAGGTTCCCTCAAAGACGGACTCAAGGACTATCCTTGATACAAATGGAGCAGAGGCATTGCTTGGAAAGGGGGATATGCTCCTGATGCTTCCGAACGAGCCGGGAATGAAAAGGGTTCACGGCGCATTTATCTCAGAGTCAGAGGTCAGGAGTGTTGTTGAGTTCTGGAAGAAACAGGGTGAGCCAGAATATGACTCATCAATCTTGAAAGGGGAAGACATTGCCAATGGCTCTGTGGAAAGCATAGATGGGGATGACGAGATGTATCCTGATGCACTCAACATAGTTAAGGAGGCACAGTATGCATCAATATCCTATATTCAGAGGCGGCTTCGCATCGGGTACAATAGAGCAGCAAGAATCATGGAGCGGATGGAAAAGGAGGGTGTTATCCGGAGGGTGGGAAACAATAAGTGGGAACTTGCGGGGACATCTGATAGATCCCGCGGTGAATAATTAAAATGCAGAATTTGCTTGAAATTAATTTAATAATGGTGTTAAATAGAATACTTTTAAGGAGGGCATTATGAGAGTTCATTTATTACTAATTCCGGTCTTAATGGTGATGCCGCTCACTGCCGGGGATATCTCAAAAGTAGTGGATAAGATACAGAATACATATAATGACATTAAAGATTTTAAAGCAGATTTTATCCAGGAGAGCACGAATAAAGCATTGAAATATACCATCACTGATACAGGGGTTGTGTATTTTAAAAAGCCAGGCAAGATGCGCTGGGATTATATAAAGAAGGTAGATGGGAAGGAGATTCTATTGCAGAAGATTGTTAACGATGGGGAAAAGATATATTTTTATAATCCTGCGGATAACCAGGTGCTGGTTGATGATTTTAAAAATATTGTGCCCTCCAGAGCGCCTGCGAGTTTTCTTGGAGGCATGGGCAATATAAAGAAGGATTTTGATGTGGTGGAGAATTATTATAAGTCAGAGAAGAGAACCCCTGACCTTTATTATCTTGAATTGATACCGAAGGAGAAAATCAAAGGAGTAAATAAAATTTTTATTGCTGTGGATAAGGAAAAATATCTGGTCAGAGAGACCATAACAGTTGACCCCTTTGAGAATACCACAAAGATCATGTTTTCAAATATTGAGAGAAATAAGTCTATTCCCGATGAGGTATTTAAGTTCCAGATCCCAAAGGGAGTAAATGTGATAACTCCTGAGAAGAGGTAGGCATTGATATTGAATGAAAAAACTGCAGGAATAATCTCTCTCGGTTGCTCAAAAAACCTTGTTGACTCAGAGTATATTCTCGGAGTACTTCAGGAGGCAGGGTATAAAATTGTGCCGGATGAGAAAGCGGAACTTGTAATAATTAATACATGTGGATTTATCAGGGATGCTGTGGAAGAATCAGAGGAAGTCATTAGAGAAATTATTGAGAGAAAAAAGAATGGCAGATGCAAGAAGTTAATAGTGGCAGGTTGCCTTCCACTCAGAGATTATAAGAGGCTGGATAAAAAATTCCCTGAAATAGATAGCATTGTGGGGAGTTTCAATATTAAAGAACTCCCGGAGATTATAAAAAGGAATAAAAAAATTGCAGTATGCTGGGAAACCAGAGTTAACGGAGGAGTATTGCCAAGATTTCTTACAAACTCAGCACCTTACAGTTATATAAAAATTTCAGAGGGATGCTCCAACAGATGCACCTATTGTACGATACCCTTAATAAAGGGTCCGCTCAGGAGTAGAACAACTGATTCCATTCTCTATGAAGCAAAAATGCTTGCAGAAAGGGGAGTGAAGGAGATTAATTTAATATCACAGGATACAACTGGGTTCGGTATTGACAGGAATGACAATGATGGGCTGGAGAAATTATTGAAAAATCTTGAAAAGATAGATGGATTAAAATGGATTCGTCTTCTTTATTGCCATCCTGCAAATTTCAGTGAGGGACTTGTGAAATATATCAGAGATAGCGAGAAGGTTTGCAAATACATTGATTTGCCGCTCCAGCATATCAATGACAGGATATTACAGAAAATGGGTAGAAGGGTTAATAGAGAATATATAGAAAAACTTTTGCAGAGGCTGCGTAAGGAAATTCCCTCAATAACTTTAAGAACGACCTTCATTGTAGGTTTTCCAGGGGAGGGTGATGAGGAGTTCAAAGAGTTGTATGATTTTGTGAAGGATTTTGAATTTGAACATATGGGGGCATTTAAATATTCAAGAGAGGATGGTACCCCGGCAGCAGAGTTTGATGGACAGGTGAGCGAGAAGGTAAAAGAAGAGCGGTACGATGCCTTAATGAGGTTGCAGGCAGATATTTCGTTGAGAAAAAATCAGGAGTTAATTGGCAAAGGCATGGATATGCTTGTTGAGGGCTATGACCGGGAGAAGGATCTCATCTATGGCAGGATTTCGTCGCAGGCCCCCGAGGTGGATGGAACCACAATCCTGTATGGTGCTCTTCCAGCAAGTAAGTTTTTAAAAGTAAAAATTGTGGATGCCACCACCTATGACTTGATCGGAAAGATAGAAGGAGAATAAAATGGGATTATTTGATTTTATAATGAAGAGAAGGCAGGAGAAAAAAGTTATGAAGAAGAAAAGAGTAGAAAAGAAAAAGGCGTCCTCAGGAAAGGAGAAGAAGCCTTTCAAGAAGAAATCCATCGCAGGTGAGGTCGTGGCGAAGAAGGAAGGTCCGAAAGTATTACAGAAAAAAGAACAGAAGGAGGTTACAGGCGAATGGTCCATAGAAGAGGCGAAGGAATCTTTGCTCCGACTTAAGAACGAGATTTTCAAGACAGTAAGTTTGAAAGATATGGCAGAGGATACCATTCAGAAAGAGGAACTTTTTGATGAAGTTGACCATACCATTGAAGAGAGGCAGAAGGAATTGTCATTATTATTGAGTGAGAGAGAGAAGGCAAAACTTAATGAGATTGAGGAGGCGCTCCAGAGAATAGAGAACAAAACTTACGGAATATGTGAGGAATGCGGTGATAAAATTTCTTCTGAGAGACTGAAATACCTGCCTTATGCAAGATACTGTGTTGACTGTCAGGATAAGGTTGAGAAAATGGAGGAGTTGAGCAGGGTGCAACCTGAGTTAAGCAATATCATACTACCTTCAGGCTTTCCAGATGTTAATGAAGATGAGGAGATGTAATCCTGTCTTTTATCTGGCAGTTCTTCCTCCGGCGGAATTTATTTCAACCTTTATTTCGTTACGTTCAATTACATAGGGTTTATACCCATAATGGAGATGGCACTTATTATACCTGTCAAATGATGGAAGTAGCAAATCTTTAGGGGGTAATAAGGGGGGAGAAAGCAGGTCAAAAAGATGGCTATAGTAGGACCCTACTCACGTTTTGCTACTTACTCAAATGATTAAATTTATTGACAAAATATATTCAATCAATTATAATAACGATTTGAAGATAGTAATTTTTAAATTTGAGGAGATTTTATTATGTTAGAAACAAGCAAATTAGTAGAAAAATGTAGAAAACACGGCTATAAAATCACACCCCAGCGCCTTGCAATCTTTGATGCGTTACAGAATAATTATAATCATCCGACAGCAGAGATGCTATACAAAGAGGTTTCTCGCAAGTATCCTACAATTACTCTTACTACGATCTATAAGACCCTTGAGATGCTTATAAATATGGGGGAGATTATCTCTCTTGACATTAACCCTGAGAGGAGGCACTTTGATCCTCGTTCTGAAATGCACCATCACATAATCTGTGAAAAATGTAAGCAAATTACGGATATTTTTGAGATTGATAAGGAAATTAAACTGCCAAAGGAGATAGAAAATAAGTTTCTTCTCAAGGGCTACCACATTGACTTTTATGGTCTCTGCCATAAGTGCCGTAATAAATAACGAGAAAAAATCAGAAATATTGAGTCAATTAGATCTGGATTCGCCCGCCCTTTCCCATGGGGGCAGGATGCGAGCAAGGACATATAGTATTACGAAGGGTAATATAAGGAAGAAGATCGCCATAAATAAGCCCTCAATACCAAATAGTTCCATTTTATAAACTGTAAGCCCACGAAAACTCTTTGAGAACAACTGACCACCAATTACAACATTCCATCTTGTGCTGAATATTCCCATCTGAATCAGGAGGGCAGCGAGGAAATATATCAGTCGTCGTAATTCCTCCTCGTATTTAAAGAACTTGACGAGGACAATAAGTCCGACGGGCACCAAAATTCCCAGGAGTATTTGAATAATTACTAAACTTAAAAAGAGTTTTGTTTTTATTAATTGAGATATAATTTCAATTGAGTCCTCAGATTGGTAGAGGCGGTGGATAAAGTCCAGCATTTCCAGGGAGAAGTCAACAATCACTGCATAGAGGAGAAAATCAGCGAGACGGTCCACACACTTCATGTCCACCTTTTCCCCGCGGAACATGGTGATAAGCATGTAAAGAAGCAGAATCAATGCTATTCCGGAAACGATTGCGGAGAAAAGGAATACAACCGGCATCAGCACACTGCTCCACCAGGGATTTGCCTTAACAGAACCGAATATAAATCCTACATAGCCATGAAGCAGAAATGCAGAAGGAATGCCAATGATTGTAATTACCTTCACAGCCCTTCTGTCAAAGGTGATTGCCTCAGGTGAAAGGTCTGTTGAAAAAAGAGAAATTGCTCTATATAATAGTTTTCTTAATCCAGTTGAATTATTTGCCCACTCAATCATGTCCTTGCGATAATCAAACCATATTTCTAAGAGGAGGACAACCATTAGATACCACAGGTAAACAAATCCGAAGACAGCCATTGCTGACTTTAAGTGGGGTGTAAGGAAAATTTCATAGGATCGCTCCATGTGCCCGAGATGAAACTGTAACGGCATCGGTGCAACAATGAGAAATGCAAGTGCTGTGAGTAAGGCAAGACGGTAAGTAGGAGCCACTTCCTTAACATTGAAGACCTTGACGAGGGAGGCAAGGATGAATGCTCCCGCAACAAGACCGGTTATGTAGGGATAAACTACAATAAGTATACTCCATTGAAGCTCAATCTCATTTGGATAGATAAAACCCGTGATCTCCTGGGATGCAGCATATAATTGTTCAATCAACTTTTCCATTTATCGCACCACTCCATCCATATTTGCATAAAATACCTTTGGTTCCGTATTCAGATCCGGCTTAAGAACATGTATTTCATTCATTCTTTTGAACCTTAATAATGGACTGCTCAATGTGTTCATATCCCCAAAAACCCTGGCATTTGTAGGACAGACCTCAACGCAGGCCGGTCGCATACCTTTAGTAATTCTGTGGTAGCAGAATGTACACTTGTCAGCGACGCGCTTTTCAGGGTGCAGGTACCTTGCCCCGTATGGGCATGCCTGAATGCAATACCTGCAGCCGATGCAATATTTTTCGTCAACAAGCACAACGCCATCGGGGGACTTAAATGTCGCTCCCACAGGGCATACCTGAACACATGGCGCCTTATCGCAGTGATTGCAGAGTTTTGGCACAAAGAAACTCCTTAGAAGTGGCTTTTTATGTTCAACGGGAGGGAAGCCGTCAATGCCGCCGTTGGGGCTTTCAACCTTTACTTCTCCATCCATATACACAGAGTATCTCTCCACCCATGTTCTGTAAAAGAAGGGTTCAAGAGGAACATTATTCTCCCTTTTACATGCATCAGCACATCTTCCACACCCAATGCATCTTTTGATATATATGCCCATTCCGTAATTTGCGTTCCTTCCGTTCTTCTCTGTTCCAAATGATAGGTTGCCTGAAGAAATCCAGAGCAAACCAGCAGCGGGAATATACTTTGCCAGTGACTTTAAGAGTTCCCTTCTGGTTAAGTTTTCTCTTCTGTCCTCTGCCTTCATATTTTACTCCGTCTGGGGGGAATGCGGATAATGGCATTCCCAGCATACGTATGTATTCCCGTGTTTCTCCATATCCACCTTTGGAATGTCCGGTGAACTCTTTGCATCGCGGGCATGACACCTGCCGCAGAAATCCCTTGCAGTGGGCTTTGCTGGTCTGAATTTCTTTGGATTTAGTTTATGCTCCCTATGTGTTGCGTGGCATGTGGTGCAGTCAAGGGATGTGTGGGGCGATACCATTTTCATGCTCGCGATTGCACTGTGGCAGACCTTGCATTCGCTCGGTGGAGAAGGTGGGGTTGGGTCATGGGGGTTATGGCATTTGATGCAGGGTCTGTTTGGATTATGGGACATTGGATCAATCTGCGGAAAACCGGTGGGTCTCGCATCAAGGTATGCATGACAGTTGTAGCAGAATTCCCTCTTTGATGGCATCGGAAGTTCATGGTCGCCCCCTGCATCAACATGTTTCTGGGCAGGTCCATGACATACCTCACAGGAAAGGTTCCTGTGATAGGATGAGTTCAAAACTTTAATTTTATCATCGTGACATTCTTCACATTTGTCTCTCCCGGCGTACTGAATCGCAATTGCCTTCGTCTCATCAAGAGCTGCCCCCCGGTAATGTCCATATTTTCCAAAAGTTGCTGGTATGAAGAAATGTCTTGTCGCTGAGAAACCTGCGATAACAAGGGATAAAAATTATAGATAATCTTTTCACCTGCTCAGGGATCTTTTTAATCAATTTAAATGGATTCATCATTGTATATATTCCTTGCTTCAGAGTTTATGCATTAAATATATCCCTGAATTTTCACTACCCTGACTATTGAAAATAATTAACTTAAAAATTCTAACGGCTTTAAATTATTATGTCAATTTTATTATGTCAATTAAAAATGTAAAATTTTTTTATAAAAAAATTCTCAAAAAGTGCTTGCCTGTTTTTAATTTTTGAATAAAATAAAAAAACTGGTTATTTAAGGAGGCTGACTTGAATAAGGATGAAGAAAAGAAGAATAACTCTATGGATGAATGGGACCCCTATAGAGATTGGCCAAAGGAGAAGTTAGGTCATCCCTTCTTCCCCCACCACATGGTCGTGCAGTTAATTCAAATACTCTTAGTTTTTATGCTCCTTATTATTTTATCAACATTGGTTCCTCCGCCCATGGAGCCAAAGGCAGATCCATTTACAACGCCTGAGCACATAAAGCCTGAATGGTATTTTCTGGCGGCGTATCAGTTCTTGAAGGTTGCAGAAAAACTTAGTTTTCTTGGAAGCTGGGCACCTAAACTTGTGGGTGTGCTGGGACAGGCTGTGGCGATTCTACTCTTGTTTTCAGTGCCCTTCATTGACAGGAATCCTGAACGGCATCCATCAAAAAGAAAGATCGCCATACTTGCAGGCATATGCGGAACCATACTATTCATTGTATTTACTATATGGGGTAAATATTCATGACCGCTGGCAAAAGGGTTTCTTCCTTTCAGGTGCAGAATTCAGTGGATTACATTTGTAATTGTATGTTGTATCCTTTAACAATGACGGTATTACTGTTCTTCCTCTCAGGAATCTCGCTGAATGCTGCGAATAGTAATTCCTGTGTGGAATGTCACATGAATCTTGAGAAGGGATTGAGCGAGCCGGTTCGGTTATGGTCCAAGAGCATTCATAAGGAAATAGGAGTTACATGTCATGATTGCCACGGGGGTAATCCAGAAATAAAGGATGAGACCGCCATGGATCCGAAAGAGGGGTTTATTGGGAGGATATCTCCGAGGGCAATTCCATCCCTCTGTGCTAAGTGTCATTCCAATGTCCAGATGATGCGGCAGTTTAATATAAGAACAGACCAGTTTGCGGAATACAGAACGAGCGTTCACGGCAAACGATTATTTGAGAAGGGTGACGAAAAGGTTGCCACATGTACAAGTTGCCACGGAACCCACGATATACGGAAAAAGTCGGATCCAGCATCAAGCGTGTTTCATACTAATGTGCCCGAAACATGTGCAAAATGTCATTCAGATCCTGAATACATGAAGCCATACAATCTTCCTACAAACCAGTTTGAAGAATACAAAGAGAGTTATCATGGCAAAATACTTTACGGGATGATTGAAGGAAAGAATCCATCCCTTGTTCCGAACTGTGCTGATTGTCATGGTATTCATGGAGCAACTCCTCCCGGCGGAGGTGAGGTCGTCAATGTCTGCGGAAACTGCCATTCCACTGTTGTGAAGTTTTTCAGAGAAGGAAAACACTACGAAGCGTTGCAAACAAATGGCCTTCCAAGATGTATTGACTGTCATGGAAATCACAAAATTTTATATCCAACAGTGGAGATGTTTACTGGCGGTGGAAATTCACTGTGTGCGCAATGTCATGACCATGGAACACCTCCTATGGATGTCGCTGAAAAAATGGGAGCAATGCTTGAGGATATAGAAAAACGGTCGGATATAATTGAAAAATCCGTGGCAGAGATTGAGCGTGCAGGCAAAAATATAGATGATATTTTGATAGAATTGTCAAAGATTAAGAATAACATTGTAAAGTCAAAGACAGTTTCCCATACTGTGAGTGTAGATAAAATTAGAGAACTTGCTGATAGTATCAATACAAGCATTGAATATATAGATAAAAAGGTTAAGGACATCAGGGCAGAGGTAGAGAAGAGAAGAATTTTTATGTATATTGCCGTTGGATTAATTTTTACAATCATTCTCCTGCTCTATCTGAGATTTTTACGCAGCGAACCCTGATAGAGAATCAATAACTAACGAAAAAATTTTAAAGGGTAGTCCTGATTTTTTAAAATTATTGAGGGTAGTATGACACAGATGGTCTCAAGAGGAATAAGGAGAAGATATATTGAAATTTTGCTTGCACTTTTTATTTTATTTTCTGCATATTATATTTTTGTTCCTATTGTCAAATTTCTCTTTCCACCATCAAAGGTTATGGAAGAGAGCGGGAGAAAATTGTTTGTTGCAAAAATAGATGATATTCAGATTGGTAAAGCAAAGAGGGTTCTCTTCAGGAATAAGCCGGTCTTGATTATAAGAGGAGAGGACTCCGTTGTTGCGCTCTCTGGCATCTGCCCGAGAACTGGCTGTTATCTTAACTGGGATTATATGACCCAACAAATTATCTGCCCCTGCGATTATTCTGCCTACGATATTAATGGATCTCCGCTGAGGGGACCAGATTCGGTTCCGCTCCTTCGCTTCAGAGTAGAGATTGCTGATGATAGAATTTATATAAGTGAGTTCTGATGAAAAAAATTTTAGAGGACATAAGAACCGGTCTGGAGAGAAGATTTAATTTTCATCTTGATGATGTATTGACTTACTTAAGGAATCTCTTCTGGAGGCCCATTTCTCAGAGTGTCTCATGGTTTAATGCTTTCGGGGTTATTATAATAATCCTTTTTATAATTCTCTCAATGACCGGGGTTCTATTGTCCTTCTATTATAAGCCCACACCTGAGGATGCTTATATAAGCGTCAAGTATATAATGAATCAGGTTCCCTATGGATGGTTGATACGGAGTATTCACCACTGGGCATCAAACATCCTTGTTATTTTCCTCTTTCTTCATTTCTGGCGTGTGTTTTTCACCGGAGCATACAAATTTCCCAGAGAACTTATCTATTTTTCGGGTCTCCTTAATATGCTTATCATATTTTTATTTGTCTTTACAGGCAAACTTCTTCCATGGGATAATTCTTCTTACTGGGCAACTGCAATAATGACGAGCGAATTGAAGGATCTGCCCCTGGTGGGCAATTATGTGAGATTATTTATAAGAGGCGGAGAGGATGTCGGTAGCGGAACGCTCACTCGTTTTTTTGTTGCGCACATTGTTCTTCTGCCTGCAATCTTTATGGGAATAATTTCAGCCCACATATTCATGATTTTGTATCAGGGGTTATCGGAATGGAGAACAAAAAGAAATAACCCGGGGTATACTTATGCGGTCCTTGTCATTGACCTATCAATCATACTTTTTGGAATATTTGCCATCCTTGTAATACTTTCCGTATTTTTTCCTGCCCCCCTCAGGGACATTGCGGATTCCCTGCACCAGCCAGAGGACATTAAGCCCTCATGGTTTATGTTGCCTCTTTTTAAGATTTACAAACTACTTCCTGTTGAGTTCTTTATATTTAAGAGAATAGAAATTTTTTCAGTTATTGTTGTGATATTTAGTCTACTGTTAATAGCACTGCCATTTATTGATAAAGGGTTTGAGCGCCATCCGTTAAGAAGACCTGTCCAGACAACAGCAGGGCTGATCTTCATTATTATAGCAATTATTTTGATTGTTTCAGAAATCGGGCATTAATATGGAAGCAAAGAATATTTTACTTATAGTTATTTTGAGCCTTCCTTTGCTGGCTGATGCAGAGCCAATAAATTCCTGCAGGATATGCCATTCCGATATAAATTCCGAGTATAAAAAGAGCGTTCATTCCGAAAGAGGGTTTGACTGTGTGGTCTGCCATGGGGGTAATCCTCTTGATTTAACATTTAGTTCAATGAGCAAAAGGGGTGGATTTAGGGGCAAAATAAAGAGAGAAAAGATCCCTTTGTTGTGTGCAGGGTGTCATTCCGATAGTGAAAAAATGCTTCAATATGGCAATTTTTTCGACCAGTATAACATTTATAAAGGGAGCAGGCACGGGAAATTGTTAATTGCCGGGGACAGGAAGGTTGCGGTCTGCACTGACTGCCACGGGGTTCACGATATCAGAAGGGTCTCTGACCCCGCTTCAAGTGCCTACTGGAAGAATATACCACTTACCTGTGCAAAGTGTCATTCAGATAAAGAATACATGAAAGAATACGGAATTCCGGTGGGTCAGTTTGAGAAATATAAAGACAGTGTTCACGGGAGGTTGCGTCTTGAGAAGGGTGATATGAGGTCTCCTGGGTGTCCTGATTGTCATGGCAGTCATGGCGCTACACTACCAGGCGTTAGCGAGGTGGAGAATGTATGTGGAAAATGTCATGTCCTCCAGCAGAAAAATTTTATGAACAGTCCCCACAGAAAAGCCCTCGTAAAGAAAAAGTTAAAGGAATGCATCACCTGCCATGGTTCTCATGGAATCCAGGTGGCAGGGGATTATCTCTTTACAGGTGGTCTGGATGAGAATAATGGCATGGGCTGCCTTGCCTGTCATGGGAAAGATACAGATGAATACATGGTTGGTCAGACCATTCTTTCTATATTTAAAGAAGCAGAGGAATTAATAAAATCAGCTGAAGGAATGACCGAGAGAGCGCGGCAGAAGGGTTTTGATATTGACGAAGAACTTTTAAAAATTGATGAGGCCCGTTCCCGTCTGAACGAACTGAAGCCAATCACCCATACACTTTCTATTCCGCTGATTAACGAAGGGGCAGAAAATGCTAAGGTTCTTGCAAGGGATGTTCAGGAAATGATCACTGCAAAGATGATTGAGTGGAAGGACAGGAGGGTCACTCTTATAATAAATATACTTCTTTTCCTTGCAGTTATTATGCTACTTTATGTTATAAGAAGGAGGATTCTCAGAAATGGGATTCAAAGCGTGGATAAATAGAAGGAGGTTGTTAAAGGAACTCTTTGAATTTATCGGGATTCATTTCCCGGAAGAAAAAAAGGACCTGGTTCACTTCTCCGGGCGTTTTGCCTATTTCATCCTTGCCCTGATTATCATCTTCTTTGTCGGAACGCTCAGTTTCTTTAAATTCAGCACGAGCCCATATTTCTGTGGAACCTGCCATATAATGCGACCATACTATAAGTCATGGAAAGAATCAAAACATAATTTTGTCCCCTGTGTTGAATGCCATTATCCTCCCGGGTTCACCGAAGAGTTGAGGGGAAAATTTGAGGCTTCAGCCCAGGTCGTCAAATATATCACGAGGACCTACAGCACCAAGCCATACGCTGAGATTGAGGACGCAAGTTGTTTGCGAAAGGGATGCCATTCAAAACGGCTTCTTGAGGGTAATGTCACATTCAAGAAGAATATAAATTTTGACCATAAGCCACATTTGACCCAGATGAGAAGGGGAAGAAAATTGAAATGTACATCCTGTCACTCCCAGATTGTCATTGGTTCCCACGAGGCAGTGACGGAGAGCGTCTGTTTTACATGCCACTTCAAACCGGAGGATGATGGCAGTCCATCCCATATCGGCGAATGTACAATCTGTCATGAACCGCCCGGAGAGGACTTTGAACTCTCTGGAATAACATATAACCACAGGGATTTTGTTGATAGGGGTGTTGAATGCAGCAAGTGCCATGTGGATGTAATTCAGGGGAAAGGCGAAGTCCCGAAGGAAATGTGTGTAACATGCCACGGGGAAAAAGAAAAACTTGAAAAATATGACGACCACAGATTTATCCATGATAAACATGTCACAGAACATAAAGTAGAATGCTTCCAGTGCCATACAGAAATCAAACATAAAGTTACTACACTGCACGAATTCGTGAAAAGGGATTGTGGCTCATGTCATCTTGAAAAGCACAGCGCTCAGGAGAAACTTTATATGGGGACCGGAGGCAGAAATGTAAAGGATATGCCAAGTCCAATGTTCCTTGCCAGAGTAGATTGCACCGGCTGTCATATATTGCCAAAGGACGGAGGAAGCAAGTCATTTTTTACAGGGCAGACAATAAAGGCAACAGAGGCTGCCTGTCTCAATTGTCATGGACTTGATTACAGAGGAGTCCTGGCGGACTGGGAGAATACAGTATCGCAGTATCTTAATAATGTGAGACCGATGATTGATGATGTTCAGGCAAGGATTAAGTCAGGAGGAAAGAATAATCAAGAAGCGAGAAGATTATTGGAAGATGCTTTATTTAATTACAATCTTGTATACTATGGTAAGGGGGTCCATAATATTGAGTATGCCACAGAACTGCTGGCAAAGGCAGAGGAGGATTTGAACAGGGCAAAGGAACTGCTGGGGGATGTAGCAAAATAGGGTGATAATTTAAGATTGCAATAACAGGGGTATGGGTGCAATGCCCTCCGTGTGAATCTTATCTATTTTCCGATTTTATGGTAAAATAATAAAATGAAAATTTTCCTTGCGGTTCCTTCCCATAAAAATTTGAAATATCTGTACCTGCCGCGATTAATTACTGAGGGCAAGGGGTCCTATCCTCCCCTGGGAATACTTTATCTTGCATCAGTTCTGAAAGAAAATGGTTTCAGGAATGTAAAGGTCTTTGACGGCCAGTTGTACCGGAATCCTGAGCGCGCCTTTAAAGAGATATTTGAGGACTTTATGCCTGATGTTCTTGGTATATCTACACTGACGCCAACCCTGCATCGCTCCTACAGGATGGCTGAAATGGCTAAGTCAATCAAGAGGGATGTGTTTATTGTCTTTGGAGGAGCTCATTGTTCCCTTTATCCTCAGGAGTTAATGCAGACTGGCATTCCTGATGCAATAGTTACAGGAGAGGGGGAATATTCCTTTTTGAAACTTATTGAGAACATTGATAATGGTAAGATGGAGGAGATAGATGGGGTTGCATCCAGGGATAGCGAAAGAATTCATTCCTTGAAGCCATCTTTCATCCGCGACCTTGATTCAATTCCGTTTCCTGACAGAACCCTTGTGCCAAGGGATGCCTATTACATTGTGGTTGACAGACCCCTTTCTGCAACATCAATGCTTACCAGCAGGGGTTGCCCCTTTAAGTGTAGTTTTTGTAAACCCATAAGGAAGGTGT
>FWWL01007332.1_pt1 | contig 15110 bp, 8 predicted proteins | sample 2228331 | NCBI WGS metagenome assembly FWWL01 (sample SAMEA103939775, study PRJEB20133) | metagenome
GGGCACGAGTGCCCACCCTACCCGGGGAGCGGCACATCGCCACGTAGGGTGGGCACTCGTGCCCACCGGTTCAGCCCCGCGTGGAACCACGCCCCGCCCCATGTATCAGCTTTTTTACAATTCCGTAGAACAACTTCTTGACGTCAAACGCTAGAATCGTTCTTTCTCATTTCGCATAAAAAAACAGGGGATATATGATGCGTTTGCCCATGAGCCTCGCGGCTCTGTGCCTCACCGCGTCCGCTTTCGCGGCCGCCTCCGCTTCCGCAGCCGAGTACCAGGACAAGTTCGGTCAACTCGACGAGCTGCTGCCAACGCCGACCGCCGTGCGCACGGCCTCCGGAGCGCCAGGCCACGCCTACTGGCAGCAGCGTGCCGACTACACGATCCGCGCCACGCTGGACGAGGCGAAGCGTTCGCTCAGTGGCAACGGCACGATCACCTACTACAACAACTCCCCTGACACGCTGAAGTATCTGTGGGTGCAGTTGGACCAGAACATCTACAACCGGAATTCGGACGCCAACACCACCGCCACCCTGCCGTCGCGCGATGGCTGGGCGAAGGCCAAGACCCCTGAGCAGGGCGTCAAGTTCGACGCCGTGCGCACCATGCTCGAATCGCGCAACTTCGACGGCGGCTTCAAGATCAGCGGCGTGAAGGACGCCTCCGGCCGTCCGCTGCACTACGTCATCAACCGCACGATGATGCGCATCGACCTGCCGCAACCGCTCAAGCCGGGCGCGCGCTACCAGTTCAATGTGGACTGGAACTACAACATCAACGAGCAGAAGGTGCTCGGCGGCCGTTCGGGCTACGAGAAGTTCGACGACAAGAACGACCTGTTCCTGATCGCCCAGTGGTTCCCGCGCATGGCCGCCTACTACGACGTGTACGGCTGGCAGCACAAGCAGTTCCTGGGCGCGGGCGAATTCACCCTCGAATTCGGCGACTACGACGTCCAGATCACCGTGCCGGCCGACCACATCGTCGCCTCCACCGGCGAACTGCAGAACCCCGGCGCGGTGCTGACCGCCCAGCAGCGCCAGCGCCTGGCCCAGGCGCGCAACGCCAGCAAGCCGGTGCTGATCGTGACCCAGGCCGAGGCCGAGGCGGCCGAGAAGCGCCGCGCCACCGGCACCAAGACCTGGCACTTCAAGGCCGACAACGTGCGCGATTTCGCCTTCGCCTCCAGCCGCAAGTTCATCTGGGACGCCCAGGGCGTCAAGAGCGGCGACAAGAACGTGCTGGCGATGTCCTACTATCCGAAGGAAGGCAACCCGCTGTGGGAGAAGTACTCGACCCAGGCCGTGGTGCATACCATCGAGCAGTACAACAAGTATTCCTTCGACTACCCCTACCCGACCTCGATCTCGGTCAACGGGCCGGTGGGCGGCATGGAATACCCGATGATCACCTTCAACGGCCCGCGTCCGACCAAGGACAAGAAGACCGGCGAGATCACCTACTCCAAGCGCACCAAGTACGGCCTGATCGGCGTGATCATCCACGAGGTCGGCCACAACTACTTCCCGATGATCGTCAACTCGGATGAGCGCCAGTGGACCTGGATGGACGAGGGCCTGAACAGCTTCGTGCAGTACCTGGCCCAGCAGGCATGGGAAGACACCTGGCCGGAGATGCGTGGCGAACCGCGCCAGATCACCGACTACATGCGCAGCAAGAACCAGGTGCCGATCATGACCAACTCGGAGTCCCTGGTCCAGTTCGGCAACAATGCCTATGCCAAGCCGGCGGCCGCCCTGAACATCCTGCGCGAGACCATCCTGGGCCGCGAACTGTTCGACTTCGCCTTCCGCGAATACTCGCAGCGCTGGAAGTTCAAGCGCCCGACCCCGGCCGACTTCTTCCGCACGATGGAAGACGCCTCGGGCACCGACCTCGACTGGTTCTGGCGCGGCTGGTTCTACACCACCGACGCGGTGGACATCAGCGTGGACGGCATCAGCGAGTACACGATCAGCACCCAGGATCCTGAAGTGGAGAAGGCCTGGCAGCGCGCGCGCAAGGACGCCGAGCCGATCTCGATCACCGACCAGCGCAACAAGGGCATGGTACGCCGCGTGGACCAGCACCCCGAGCTGAAGGACTTCTACAACGAGCACGACGACTTCACGGTCACCAACAAGGACCGCAACAAGTACAACGAGACGATGGAGAAGCTGGAGGATTGGGAAAAGGCGCTGCTCAAGGAAGGCAAGCACCTGTACCTGGTCGATTTCAGCAACAAGGGCGGGCTGGTGATGCCGCTGATCCTGGAAGTGCAGCTCAAGAGCGGCAAGAAATACATCGAGCGCATCCCGGCCGAGGTGTGGCGCTATTCGCCGGGCAAGGTGACCAAGCTCCTGATCTCGGACGAGCCGATCGTCGGCCTGACCCAGGACCCGTACTGGGAGACCGCGGACGTCGACGTGAGCAACAACGCCTGGCCTCGCAAGGTCGAGCCATCGCGCCTGGAGCTGTTCAAGACCCAGCGCGGCGGCAACGACATGATGAAGGACTACAACACCAAGCTCAAGACGAAGGCCGACAAGAAGGCGGAGTGATCCTTAGGGTGGGCGGGGCCGCCGAGGCCGGGCCGCGCAAGGCACCTGTGCCCACCGATATGATGCGTGCGGACCGGCATGTATGCCCCCCCTACCGTAGGGCGGGCATTCATGCCCACCGACCACGCTGCAATGGTGGGCACAAGTGCCCACCCTACGACCGGCGGCGCCGGTTTCCCAACCCGCAGTAACGATTCCAAGATGACCACCACCCGCATTCCGGCGCGCCTCGCCACGCTCACCCTGGCCCTGTTCGCAAGCGGCGCCGTCATGGCCGCCCCGACCGAGGACAAGTTCCGCCAGCTCGAAGAACTGTTGCCGACACCGACCGAGACGCGCACCGCCTCGGGCGCGCCCGGCCACGCCTACTGGCAACAACGCGCCGACTACAAGATGCACGCGACGCTCGACGAAGCGAAGCGCTCGCTGAGCGGGACCGGCACCATCACCTACCATAACAATTCGCCCGACACGCTGCGCTACCTGTGGGTGCAGCTCGACCAGAACATGTTCCGCGGCGATTCGGACAATCGCAACATCTCCAGCCTTCCCTCGCGCGATGCCTGGCAGTCGAACGGCAAGGATGGCGTGAAATTCGACGCGATTCGCTTCGCGCTCGAGAGCCGCGCCTTCGACGGCGGCTACAAGGTTGGCAATGTGCGCGGCGCCGACGGCCGTCCCCTGCCACATGTGATCAACAAGACCATGATGCGCATCGACCTGCCGCAGCCGCTCAAGCCGGGCGCGCGCGTCTCGTTCAGCCTGGACTGGCAGTTCAACATCCCGGAACTGAAGGTGCTGGGCCGCCGCATGGGCTTCGAGCGCTTCGACGAGGAAGACAGGAACGACCTGTTCGAGATCGCCCAGTGGTTCCCGCGCATGGCCGCCTACTACGACGTGACGGGCTGGCAGAACAAGCAGTACCTGGGCGACGGCGAGTTCACGCTCGAATTCGGCGACTACGACGTGCGCATCACGGTGCCGGCCGACCACATCGTCGCCTCCACCGGCGAACTGCAAAACCCGCGCGAGGTGCTCACGCCCCTGCAGCGCGAGCGCCTGGAGCAGGCCCGCACGGCAACCAAGCCCGTGCTGATCGTGACCCAGGCCGAGGCCGAGGCGGCCGAGAAGCGCCGCGCCACCGGCACCAGGACCTGGCACTTCAAGGCGGCCAACGTGCGCGATTTCGCCTTCGCCTCCAGCCGCAAGTTCATCTGGGACGCGCAGGGCATCAAGAGCGGCGACCAGCACGTGATGGCGATGTCCTACTATCCGAAGGAAGGCAATCCGCTGTGGGAGCAGTACTCCACGGCCGCGATCGTCCACACGATCGAGCAGTTCAACAAGTACTCCTTCGACTACCCCTACCCCGCCGCGATCTCGGTCAACGGTCCGGTCGGTGGCATGGAGTACCCGATGATCTCGTTCAACGGTCCACGCCCCACCAAGGACAAGAAGACCGGCGAACTGACGTGGTCGAAGCAGACGAAGTACGGCCTGATCAGCGTCATCATCCACGAGGTCGGCCACAACTACTTCCCGATGATCGTCAATTCCGACGAGCGCCAGTGGACCTGGATGGACGAGGGCCTGAACAGCTTCGTGCAGTTCCTGGCCGAGCAGGCGTGGGAAGAGAAATACCCGGCACGCCGCGGCGAGGCGCGTAACATCGTGGACTACATGCGCAGCAAGAACCAGGTGCCGATCATGACGAATTCGGAGTCGGTCACCCAGCGCGGCGCGAACGCCTACGCCAAGCCGGCGACGGCGCTCAACATCCTGCGCGAGACGATCCTGGGGCGCGAGCTGTTCGACTTCGCCTTCCTCGAGTATTCCGAACGCTGGAAGTTCAAGCGCCCGACGCCGGCCGACTTCTTCCGCACCATGGAAGACGCCTCGGGCACCGACCTCGACTGGTTCTGGCGCGGCTGGTTCTACACCACCGACGCGGTGAACATCAGCGTGGACGGCATCAGCGAGTACACGATCAGCACCAAGGACCCGGAAGTGGAGAAGGCCTGGCAGCGCGCGCGCAAGGATGCCGAGCCGATCTCGATCACCGACCAGCGCAACAAGGGCATGGTGCGCCGTGTGGACCGGCACCCGGAGCTGAAGGACTTCTACAACGAGCACGACGACTTCACGGTCACCAACAAGGACCGCAACACGTACAACGAGACGATGGAGAAGCTGGAGGATTGGGAGAAGGCGCTGCTCAAGGAGGGCAAGCACCTGTACCTGGTGGACTTCAGCAACAAGGGCGGGCTGGTGATGCCGCTGATCCTCGAGGTCGAGCTCAAGAGCGGCAAGAAATACATCGAGCGCATCCCGGCCGAGGTATGGCGTTATTCGCCCACCAAGGTCACCAAGCTGATCATCACCGACGAGCCGATCGTCGGCCTGACCCAGGACCCGTTCTGGGAGACGGCGGACATCGATGTGAGCGACAATGCGTGGCCGCGCAAGGTCGAGCCATCGCGCCTGGAGCTTTTCAAGACCGAGCGCGGTGGAAACGACCTGATGAAGGACTACAATACCAAGCTCAAGACGAAAGCCGAGAAGAAGGCGGAATGACAATCGGGGGCGTCCGCGTATTGCGATGATGTCCATGACACCGGTCACCGCCGCAACGGTGGGCACGTAGGGTGGGCCGCGCCGCGAAAGGCACTTGTGCCCACCGCTTCGGCGCGTGCACAACGGTTCGGCGCGTGCCCACCGCTTCGGCGCGTGCACAACGGTGGGCATGAATGCCCACCCTACGCCCACATCTCATTGACACAATTTTATGAAGCTGCACAGCCTGAAAACCCTCTTCGCCGCCGCGCTGATCTGCCTGAGCGCCAGCGCGGGCGCGCACCGCTTCCACGCGGGCATGACCGACATCTCGTTCAACCCGCGCACCGGCAGCACCGAGATCGTGCACACCTACATGGCGCACGACATCGAGGCGCTGCTGGCCAACCTGTACCAGCGCCAGTTCGACCTGTCCGACCCGGAGGACCAGGAGGTCCTGCGCAAGTACGTCGAGCAGCAGTTCTGGATGCAGGCCAAGGACAAGAGCCGCCTGCCGCTGCGCTGGGTGGGCATGACGGTCGATACCCAGAGCGTGGTGATCTACCAGGAAGCCGAACAGACCCCGCTCTCCAGGGCCGCCGTGGTACGCCAGGGCGTGCTGATCGATTTCCTGCCCGACCAGGTCAACACCGTCAACCTGACCGAGGCCGGCGAGACCCGCAGCCTCACCTTCATGCAGCAAACCGTCGAACAACCCGTACAACAATAAGCTTCAGATGCCGCTTCTCCGCCCCCTTCCCTGCGCGCTGGCCGCGCTGTTCCTGCACACCTGTGCCCACGCCGACGATTTCGTGTTCCACCGCGTACTGGTGGAGGGCGTGCGCGCCAACCAGCTCGGCATGGCCGACTCCGCCAGCGCCGGCACCGTCGGCGCCCGGGAACTGGCCCAGCGCGTCACCTACCGTCCTGGCGAGCTGCTCGAAGCGACGCCGGGCCTGATCGCCAGCCAGCACAGCGGCGAAGGCAAGGCCAACCAGTTCTACCTGCGCGGTTTCAATCTCGACCACGGCACCGACCTCGCCACCTGGATCGACGGCATGCCCGTCAACCAGCGCAGCCACGCCCACGGCCAGGGCTGGACCGACGTGAACTTCCTGATCCCCGAACTGGCGACGCGCCTGGACTACCGCAAGGGTCCCTACTCGGCGCGCGACGGCGACTTTTCCTCGGCGGGCATGGTCTCGATCACCTACGCCAACCGCCTGGTGGGCGACCTGGCCTCGGTCACGCTCGGCCAGAACGGCTACGCGCGCACCGTGCTGGCGGGTTCGCCGGAACTGGCCGGCGGCAGCCTGCTGTACGCGCTCGAACTGCTGAAGAACGACGGCCCGTTCACCCGTCCCGACGACTTCCGCAAGCTCAACGCCGTGCTGCGCTACAGCCGCGGCTACGCCAACAACGGCTGGAGCGTGACCGCGATGAACTATCGCGGCAGCTGGGATTCGACCGACCAGATCCCGCTGCGCGCGGTGCTCGACGGACGCATCGGCCGTTTCGACACGATCGACCAGACCGACGGCGGCGAGGCGCAGCGCACCAGCCTGTCCGGCGTCTGGCGCCAAACGGATTCGGACGCCGCGACAGCCGTCAGCGCCTACGTCATCCGCAACCGGCTCGAGCTGTTCTCCAACTTCACCTACTTCCTGAACGACCCGGTCAACGGCGACCAGTTCGCACAGCCCGACCGGCGCGTGACGAGCGGGCTGGACGCGAGCCACACCTGGCACGTGCACCGCGGCGACACCTTGTCCTCGGACCTGACCGTGGGCGCACAACTCCAGAACGACAACATCTTCAACGGCCTGCACAACACGCGCGCGCGCCAGCGCCTGTCCACGATCCGCCAGGACCATATCCGCGAGACCAGCCTGGGCCTGTACGTCGAGAACGCGACCCGCTGGAGCGAGTCGCTGCGCACCATCGCCGGCGTGCGCGCGGACGGCTACCGCTTCCATGTGCGCAGCGACCGCCCGCAGAACTCGGGGCGGGCCAGCGACACCATGGTCACGCCCTCGCTGTCGGTCGCATGGGCGCCCTGGAAGACCACCGAACTGTACGCCAACTACGGCCACGGCTTCCACAGCAACGACGCGCGCGGCACCGTCGCCACCCTGGACCCGGCGACGCTGGAACCGGTCGAGCGCACGCCCGGCCTGGTCCGCTCGCGCGGCTTCGAACTGGGCCTGCGCACGGTGGCGATTCCGAAGATGGAGACCTCGCTGGCGCTGTACCGGCTCGATTTCGACTCCGAACTGACCTACATCGGCGACGCCGGCAACACCGAGGCGGGAGACCCGAGCCGGCGCTACGGCATCGAGTTCTCGAACGCCTACCGCCCGCTCAAGTGGCTGTCGATCGACTTCGACGCCGCCTACGCGCGCGCCCGCTCACGTACCGGCGACCCGTCGGCAGGCCAGCGCATCCCCGGCGCGGTCGAGGGCGTGGCCCAGTTGGGCCTGACGGTGGATCGCAAGGGGCCATGGTCCGGCACGCTCGCCCTGCGCTACTTCGGCCCGCGCCCGCTCATCGAGGACAACAGCGTGCGCTCGGCGCCGAGCACCACCCTGAACGGGCGCATCGCCTACCGGATCGCGAAGGACATGCGCATCGAGCTCGAAGGCTTCAACCTGGCCAACCGGCGCGACTCGGCGATCGACTACTTCTACGAGTCGCGCCTGCGGGGCGAGGCGGCGGCGGTGGAGGACATCCACTTCCACCCGATCGAGCCGCGCTCCGCGCGCATCACCTTCGTCAAGAACTGGTAGGGTCCCGGACCGGAATCCGGAAAAGTGCTACGCTATCCGGATGACAACACCTGAACCACCCTACACCGACCCGTCGCGCCTGGCCGACGCCCTGCGCGCGGACGGCTACGCCCTCCTGCGTCCCGCCGACCTCGCCGCGCTGGCCGGTTGCCCGCTCGCCGAACTGCGCGAGCTGGCGCCGGGCTGGGACCGGCTCGAACCGGACAACTACCTGAAGGATGGAGGACGCTACCGGCGCCGCCGCCATTCCTGCTTCGTGGACGACGGCGACTCGCTCGCGCAGACCGCGCACCGCGCGCACTGGCAGCCGGTCGAGTACAACGCCCTGCACGGCGGCATGCACCGGCTGTTCGCCCCGGTGGAGCCGGACACCGTCGCCCACCCGGCGTGGCAGCGCCTGCTGCGCGCGCTGGGCACCGTGTGCTCAACCGTGAAGGGGCGGCAGACCTGGTATGTGGAGGCGCATCAGTTCCGCATCGACACCACCGACGGCATCGGCCGGCCGACGCCGGAAGGCGCGCACCGCGACGGCGTGGACTTCGTGGCCGTGATCCTGGTCGGGCGCACCGGCATCAAGGGCGGCGAGACGCGCGTGTTCGAGGCCGACGGCCCGTCCGGCAAGCGCTTCACGATGCTCGAACCCTGGACCATGCTCCTGCTCGACGACGCCCGTGTGATCCACGAATCGACGCCCATCCAGCCGCTTGCGGAACACGGCCACCGCGACACGCTCGTGCTGACCTGGCGCGCCGGCGCCTTCCAGGGAGCCGACCAGCAACCGCCACTGTGACGGGACAAAAAAACGCCCGCGGGCCTTGCGGCGCTGCGGGCGGTAATCCAGATCAAAGAAATCTGGAGGAGACGAGTCCAATATAGGCCCGTTCATTGTGCACCGCAATACCGTAAAAATACGGTATCGGCTACTGCTGAGCTCAGACCCAATTCCTCCCGGAACAGCTTCCACACGCCGTTTTTTTGCTGCGGCGCATCAAACCCCTTCCTTCCCGCGCAAGCCCGGGCGTCCCGGCGGCAGTCCGCGCTGGAGCGGAATCATGTCATTCCGCTGGGCGCAGCAAGCGCATGTTTCCAGATCGTATGGAAACAGCTTCATTCCCTCGGGAACTGAACCTGCATCCACCGCCCGACCTTTGGTACACTCTCCCCTCTTTCCCACAATATAGTCGAGCCCGGCGCCGCCGCCGCATCGAGCCGCAGCGCCCTGGCGACGCCTCATGTTTTCTTGAAAGAAGCACATGACACCAGAGCGAACCCATGCCAAGTTTTCACGTGCCGCCGCCGCAGGCGTGCTGTGCACCCTGCTGGTGCTGGCCGGATGCAGCGGCGACGATGAGACGGCGAAGGCCGAGACCGCGCAGCCGGCGCTGACGGTCAGCACGGCGACGCCCTCGCGCGTCATGCTGCCGCTGCGCCTGACGGCCAACGGCAACGTCGCGGCCTGGCAGGAAGCGGTGATCGGCAGCGAAGCGAGCGGCCTGCGCCTGACCGACGTGAACGTGAACGTGGGCGACGTGGTCGAGAAGGGCGAGGTCCTGGCCGAGTTCGCTGACGAGACGGTCAAGGCCGATGTGGCCCAGGCGCGCGCGGCGCTGCAGGAGGCGCGCGCCAACGCCGCCGAGGCCAAGGCGAACGCCCAGCGCGCGCTGGCGCTGAGGAGTTCGGGAGCGCTGAGCGAGCAGCAGATCTCGCAGTACGTGACGGCCGAGCAGACCGCGAACGCGCGCGTGCAGGCCGCCGAGGCGACGCTGGAGCAGCAGCAGGTACGGCTGCGGCACACCAGGGTGGTGGCGCCGGACAGCGGAGTCATCTCCTCGCGCAGCGCGACGGTCGGTTCGGTGGTCGGTGTCGGCACCGAGTTGTTCCGGCTGATCCGCCAGGGACGGCTGGAATGGCGCGCCGACGTGACCGCGTCCGAGATCGGCCTGATCAAGCCCGGCACGCCCGCACTGGTGCGCGCCGTCAACGGCGCCGAACTGGCCGGCAAGGTGCGCAGCATCGCCCCCACGATCGATCAGCAGAACCGCACCGCCCTCGTCTACGTCGACCTGCCGTCCATGATGACCGGCGACTCGCCGTTCAAGGCGGGCATGTTCGCCACCGGCCACTTCGACCTGGGCCAGGCGCAGGCCCTGACCGTGCCGCAGGGGGCGATCGCCGTGCGCGACGGCTTCAGCTACGTCTACCGCGTCACGCCCGACAGCCGGGTCAGGCAGGTCAAGGTGCAGACCGGGCGCCGCACCGGAGACAGGGTCGAGATCCGCGGCGGGATCGACGCCAGCACGCCGATCGTCGTGAGCGGCGCCGGATTCCTCAACGACGGCGATGTGGTTCGCAACGTGCCACACAACGCGCCCGAACCGGCCCAGCGGGTCGGTTCGCCGCCGGCGCCGCCAGCCAAGGGGCCCGCATGAACTTCTCGGCCCTGTCGATCCGCAATCCGGTCCCGGCGATCATGCTGTTCGTCCTGCTCACGCTGGCAGGACTGCTGGCTTTCAATGCCAACAAGGTACAGGACTTCCCGGACATCGAACTGCCGATCGTGACCGTCACCGCGGCGCTCGACGGCGCCGCACCGGCCCAGCTCGAGACCGAGGTGGCGCGCAAGCTCGAGGACTCGATCGCCACCTTGCAGGGGGTGAAGAACATCTACACCAAGGTGCTGGACGGGGTGGCCACCGTCACCGTCGAATTCATCCTCGAGAAGGAATTGTCGGAGGCGGTCAACGACGTGCGCGACGCGGTCTCGCGCGTGCGCGCCGACCTGCCCGCCGAGATGCGCGAGCCGACCGTCTCCAAGGCGGCCACCGCCGGCCGGGTGGTGATGACCTTCACCGTGGCCCCGCGCCAGGGGGAGGCCTTCGATGCGGAAGAATTGAGCTGGTTCGTCGACGACACGGTGGCCAAGCGGCTGCTGAGCGTTCCCGGCCTCGGCGCGGTCAAGCGCGTGGGCGGGGTGGACCGCGAGGTGCGGGTGGAACTGGACCCGGCGCGCATGGCGGCGCTGGGGGTGTCGGCTCTGGACGTGTCGCGCCAGTTGCGCAACGTGCAGCGCGAGGCGCCGGGTGGGCGCGGCGATGTCAGCGGCGCCGAGCAGTCGGTGCGCACCATCGCCACCGTCCAGACCGCGGACCAACTCGCGCGCATGGAGATCCCCCTGCCGGGCGGCCGGAAGGTGCGTCTGGACGAGATCGGCATCGTGACCGACACCGTGTCCGAGCCACGCGCCTTCGCCGAATACAACGGGAACCGGGTCGTGGCCTTCGAGGTGTTCCGCACCCGCGGCGCGAGCGAGACCGAGGTGGCCGAAGGCGCGCGCGCCGCCGTCGCCGAACTGCAGCGGGAACACCAGGGCCTGGTGCTGCGCGAGGTGGTGGACAACGCCTTCCCGGTCCAGGAAAACTTCGACGCGTCGATGCTCATGCTGTACGAGGGGGCGGTGCTGGCGGTGCTGGTGGTCTGGTGGTTCCTGCGCGACTGGCGCGCCACCCTGGTGGCGGCGGCGGCGCTGCCGCTGTCGGTGATTCCCGCCTTCCTGGGCCAGTACCTGTTGGGCTATACCCTCAACATGGTCACCCTGCTCTCGCTCGCCCTGGTCGTGGGGGTGCTGGTGGACGACGCCATCGTCGAGATCGAGAACATCGAGCGCCACCTGCGCATGGGCAAGAGCCCGATGCAGGCCGCGCTCGACGCCGCCGACGAGATCGGCATGGCGGTGATCGCCACCACCTTCTCGCTGGTGGCCGTGTTCCTGCCCACCGCCTTCATGAGCGGCATTCCTGGCAAGTTCTTCAAGCAGTTCGGCTGGACGGCGGTGCTGGCGATCCTGGCCTCGCTGCTGGTGGCGCGCCTGCTCACGCCGATGATGGCCGCCTACCTGCTCAAGCCCGCCAAGACCCGCGAGGAAAAGGACGGCTGGATCATGCAGCGCTACATGCGCTCGATGCAGTGGTGCCTGCGGCACCGGTTGGCCACCGCGATCGGCGCGGCGGTCTTCTTCTTCGGCTCGATCGCCCTGGTGCCGCTGCTGCCCACCGGCTTCGTGCCGCCCGCCGACCGCGCGCAGACCCAGATCAACGTCGAACTGCCCCCGGGCGCCACCCTGGCCGAAACGCGCGCGGTGGCCGAGCGCGCGCGCCTTGCCGCGATGAGCGTCGAGGGCGTGACGGGCGTGTTCAGCTCGATAGGCGGCGGCTCCAGTGGCGACGCCTTCGCGCCCGGTGGCGCGGCCGAGGCGCGCCGCGCCGTGCTCACCGTCACCACCGTGCACCGCGACGAGCGCGATACCTCGATGGCCGAGATCGACCGCGCGATCCGCGAGCGGCTGGCACCGATTCCCGGCGCGCGCTTCAACGTCGGCGCCCCGGATACCGGTACCAAGATGCAACTGGTGCTGCGCAGCGACGACCCGCAGGCCTTGTACCCGGTCGCGCGCAATGTCGAGCGCGCCCTGCGCACGCTGGAGGGCGTGGGCAACGTCAGTTCGAGCGCGTCGCTGGTACGGCCCGAGATCATCGTGCGGCCCGATTTCGACCGTGCCGCCGACCTGGGCGTGACCGCGGCGGCGATCGGCGAAACGGTGCGCGTGGCCACCGCCGGCGACTACGAGATGTCGCTGGCCAAGATGAACCTGTCCGAGCGCCAGGTGCCGATCCGGGTCAAGCTGCCCGACTGGGTGCGCGCCGACCTGGACGCGATCGGCCGGCTGACCGTGCCGGGCAGCGCCGGACCGGTGCTGCTGTCGAACGTGGCCACCATCTCGATGGAAAGCGGGCCGGCGCAGATCGACCGCCTCAACCGAAGCCGCAACGTGACGCTGGAAGTGGAGCTGGGCGGGCGCTCGCTGGGCGAGGTGAACGCCGAGGCGCGGGCCCTGCCGGCCCTGAACAACCTGCCGAGCAATGTGCAGATCGCCGAACTGGGCGACGCCCAGGAGATGCAGGCCTTGTTCGCCAGCTTCGGCGTCGCCATGCTGATCGGCGTGCTGTGCATCTACGGTGTGCTGGTGCTGTTGTTCTCCGATTTCATGCAGCCGGTCACCATCCTGGCGGCGCTACCGCTGTCGATCGGCGGCGCCTTCGTCGCGCTGCTGGTGACCGGGAGCGCGCTGTCGATGCCGACCATGATCGGCCTGATCATGCTGATGGGGATCGTGACCAAGAACTCGATCCTGCTGGTCGACTACGCGATCCTGGCGCGCCAGGCGGGCATGAACCGCTTCGATGCGCTGGTCGACGCCTGCCACAAGCGCAGCCGGCCGATCGTCATGACGACCATCGCCATGGGCGCGGGCATGCTGCCGCTGGCCCTGGGCCTGTCGGGGGACCCCAGCTTCCGCTCGCCGATGGCGATCGCGGTCATCGGCGGCCTGATCACCTCCACCCTCCTGAGCCTGCTGGTGGTGCCGGCGGTGTTCACCTACGTGGACGACTTCGAGCATGTGCTGGGCCGCGCCGCGCGCAAGCTGCGCCGTTCGAAGACCGTCAAGGCGGCCGACGAGGCGGACATGGCCACGCGCGACTAGGAGCGACCGGCGAGTGCAATGGCGTTAAGTCAGGCTGAAGCCTCTTCCTTCGTCAGCGTTAACACAGTCGTTCCCGCGAAAGCGGGAACCTATAAGGAATGAAGAGATAAGGCAATGTTTAGCGCAGCCGTGCCGTCAAGAGAAGTGACTTCGCTAGTGGCGTATGGGTTCCCGCATTCGCGGGAACGACGGGATTTTCCTATGACGCTTCCTGAAGGGGGGGCACGCGGGCCTGCCTTTCGCGGCGCCAGTCCCGAAAATGAAAAGCGCCGGCACACCGAAACGAGAAGTTTCGGCGAGCCGGCGTTACATTGAACGCCTGCCTGGGCAGGGATCAGTAACCGCGATAGTCGCGGTCGCGGTAATCGCGATAGTCGCGGTCGCGGCGGCTGTCGCTGTTGTTGAACAGCTTGGCAAGCAGGTAGCCAAAGCCCACCGCCATCAGGATCGAGCCGGTCGGGTGCTCGCGGACATAATCGCGGCTTTGCTCGGCTGCCTTGTGGTAGGACTCGTTCAGCTTCTGCTGGCGCTGGGACATGCTGCCCGAGGCGCCGCTCAGCATGCCGGACACCCGGTCCACGCCGGCGTGAGCCTTGTCGACCAGGCGGTCGACCATTGGCTTGGCGGCTTCCGCGGCCTTGTCGATCCTCTGGTGCATCATGTCCGGATTGACCTTGCTGCTCATGCCGCCGCCGCTCTGGCCCTGGCCTTGGCCCTGGCCATTGGACGCGCTTGCGCCGCCCATGCTGCCTGCGCTGCTGCCGGTGCTGCCGCTCGAGCCGGCGCCACTGGTGCCGCCCATCGAGCTGACGCTGCCGCCGGTGCTGCCCATCGAGCTGGCGTTGCTGGTGCCACCGATCGCGCCGGTGCTGCTGCCGGTTGCCGGGCTGGCCGACTGGGCGGTGCTGCCCGACGAGCCGATCGAACCCGAACCCGAGCTGGACGAACCGCTCGATCCGATGCTGCCGGCCGACTGGCTGCTGCCCAGGTCGCCCGAACGGCCGCTCGTCGACGACGTGCTGCTGCCCAGGTTGCCGGACGAGCCGCTGGTGCCCGCCGACTGGCTGCTGCCGGTGGTGCCGAGGCCGCTGCTCGATGCGGTGGTGCTATCCTTGCCCTGGTTCAGGCCCGAGAGGTTGTCCTTGCCAACGCTGGCGCCGGTGCCTTGACGGCTGGCGTCGCTCCCTTTTCCCTCGTTCGACTTCTGATTATCCATAATGTATCCCTCGTAAAAATGTAGACCAACGCGGAGTAGACCGATACTCGACCATCACCACATTTTTCCTCGATTCCGCTCGAAACAAAACGAAGGTACGAGAATGACCTGCGCTACATCAATGGTTCCGCAAATCATGTCCTGGGTCAGATTGTCGATGTCGTAACCCAATCAATAAACGGTCCATGGACGGGAGCAGGTCACTCCGTCCCTCGTCCAGCAAGCGTACGCCTCGTGGCGTTCGAACGAGCGCAGTATCGGTACTGCGGCTCAGTAGAAAAAATACAACAACGAACTTCCTGCGACCGTGCGGTGGCTAACAGAGCTTTATTAAGGATGCGAAATATCCGCCAAATCGGCGGAAATGTCGCATCGAATGGGTCGCCGTCCGGCCGCCCGCTATCGCGAGGCCACCGGCCCCACTGGGTACCGCAAGCGTGCTTCCACCT
>FWWL01007334.1_pt1 | contig 15106 bp, 15 predicted proteins | sample 2228331 | NCBI WGS metagenome assembly FWWL01 (sample SAMEA103939775, study PRJEB20133) | metagenome
CGCGCCCGCGGCGGCGGGCGCGGTGTTCGAGCCCGGGCCGGCGACCGGGGCGGTCTTCGAGCCGGGGCCCGAGCCCGAGGTGGTGCCCGAGCCTGAGGCCCGGGACGTGGCCGGGGACGAGGCGCCGGCGGGGACGACCGGTGAGACGACGACCGACGAGGCGACGACCGAGGGGGCGAGCTCGTGACCGAGATCAGCGCGGAACTCGTGCGCCGGCTGCGCGAGACCACCGGCGCCGGCATGATGGACTGCAAGCGGGCGCTCCAAGAGGCGGGCGGCGACCTGGACAGGGCCGTCGAGCTCCTCCGCCAGAAGGGGCTCGCGTCGGCGGCCAAGCGCGCCGGACGCAGCGCCGAGCAAGGCAGGATCGAGGCCTACATCCACTTCAACCACACGGTCGGCGTGCTCGTCGAGGTCAACTGCGAGACCGACTTCGTCGCCAACACGGACGAGTTCGGGCAGCTCGCGCGGGACGTGGCGCTCCACATCGCGAGCCCCGCGGCGCCGCGCTGGGTCTCCCGGGAGGACGTGCCCGCCGAGGTGATCGAGCGCGAGCGCGCGATCTACGAGGCCCAGGCCCGGGAGCTCGGCAAGCCCGAGCACGTGACCGAGAAGATCGTCGAGGGCAAGCTCGAGGCCTTCTTCAAGGAGAACGTCCTGCTCGACCAGCCCTTCGCCAAGGACGACTCGAAGACGATCCGGCAGCTGTTGGACGAGCTCTCCGCGAAGGTCGGGGAGAAGATCGCGGTGCGCCGCTTCGTCCGGTACCGTCTGGGTGAGGAACTGGACTAGGCTAGGGTCCGCATGGACGATGGCGAGCAGGCCGCGGAGCGCCCCACCCGGCCCCTGTACCACCGGGTGCTGCTGAAGCTCTCCGGCGACGCGTTCGCGCCGCCGGAGACCGGGTACGGCATCTCCGCGAGCTCCACCAGCCTGCTCGCCCGCGAGCTGGCCGACGTCGTGGACCTCGGCGTCCAGTGCGCCGTGGTCGTGGGCGGGGGGAACATCTTCCGGGGCCGGCAGGCCCCCGGGATCGACCGCGCCCGCGCCGACTACATGGGCATGCTCGCGACGGTGATGAACGCGCTCGCCCTGCAGGACGCGCTCGAGAAGATCCACGTCCCGACCCGGGTGCAGACGGCGATCCACATGGCCCAGATCGCCGAGCCCTACATCCCGCTGCGGGCGATCCGGCACCTGGAGAAGGGGCGGATCGTGATCTTCGCGGCCGGCATCGGCGCCCCGTTCTTCTCCACGGACACGACGGCGGCCCAGCGCGCCCTGGAGATCCGCGCCCAGGCCATCCTCAAGGGGACGAAGGTGGACGGCGTCTACAGCGCCGACCCCCACGTGGACCCCACGGCGAAGCGGTTCGAGAGCATCGCCTACCTCGACGTGCTCCGCGAGGGCTACCAGGTGATGGACGCCACGGCGATCTCGCTGTGCATGGAGAACGGGCTGCCGATCATCGTGTTCGACTTCCGCAAGGAGGGGAACATCCGGCGGGCGGTCTCGGGCGAGCCGATCGGGACGCTCGTGCATGGAGGTGCCTCGTGACGATCGAGACGACGCTCGCCGACGCGGCCGACCGGATGGACAAGGCGGTGTCGGTGCTGAAGGAGGAGCTCGCGGGCATCCGCACCGGGCGCGCCACCCCGGCGCTCCTGCACCGGGTCACCGTCGAGTACTACGGGGCGCCCGTGCCCCTGCAGCAGCTCGCCTCGATGTCGGTGCCCGAGCCCCGGCTGCTCGTCGTCCAGCCCTTCGACCGCAACGCGATCCCCGCGATCGAGAAGGCCATCCTCGCGAGCGACCTCGGGATCACCCCCTCCAACGACGGCCAGGTGATCCGGCTCGTCTTCCCGCCGCTCACCGAGGAGCGGCGCAAGGAGCTGATCAAGGCCGTCCACCATCGCGGCGAGGAGGCGAGGGTGGCCGTGCGCAACGTCCGACGCCACGCCAAGGAGGAGCTGGAGCGGCTTGAGCGGGAGGCCGCCATCTCCGAAGATGAGCTGGTCCGAGCCGAGAAGGAGCTCCAGAAGCTCACCGACCAGCACATCGCCATGATCGACGAGGTCGTGGCCCACAAGGAGCAGGAGCTCAAGGAGATCTGACGTGGGGGACGAGGGGCAGCAGGAGCGCGAGGGCCGCGAGGACCTGTTCGAGGACCTGGACAAGTTCTTCGCGCCCATCCAGGACGTGGACTGGCCCGAGACCGTCGAGCCCGAGGCGGAGGCGGCCCCGGCCGGGCCGGTATCGGAGGAGGGCGAGCCTCGCCCCTCGGAGCCCCTGTTCGAGGACCACGAGCCGCCGCCGAGCGCGACGGCGCCGATCGAGCCCGAGCCCGAGGCCGCGCCCGCCGAGGGGGCGGGGCCCGAGGCCGGTGAGCTCGAGGAGGCTCTTCCGGGGGCCGCGGAGGAGCCGGGGGCCCCGACCGAGGAGGAGGGCGTCGAGGCTTTCCTCTTCGGCGAGGAGGAGGAGGCCGAGGAGGACGTGGGGGCCCAGATCCGGGTGGAGCGCGCCCGGCCGCCCGCCGCCTACGCGGACCTGCCGACCCCGGAGGAGCCGGAGGAGGCGCCCTCGGAGGAGGCCCTGGAGGCCGCGGCCGAGCACTTCGCGGCCTCCGTCCGGGAGGAGGTGGTGCTGGAGCCGGCCCAGACCGAGCCGGAGACGCCGCTCGAGGAGCTCCTCGGGGCGGAGGAGCCGGAGGAGGCGCCGGAGCCTCCCCCCGTGCGGACCGTCCGGGTGAGCGCCGAGGGGCTCGGCGGGCCGAGCTGGCAGGAGCCGACCACCGTCGAGGTGGGGCCGGACCTCTCCCGTCGGGAGCGTGGGCGGAACGTGCAGCTCGCCTTCGCCACGGGGATCCTGCTCGCTGCGGCGGCCCTCGGCTCGCTCGCCATCGGGGCCGCTCCCTTCGCCGTCCTCGCCGGCGTGCTCGTGCTGATCGCCCAGGGGGAGCTGTACTTCGCCCTGCAGAAGCGCCACTATCAGCCGGCCACCGCCCTCGGGCTCGTCGCGGGGGCGCTCGTGCTCGCCGCCGGGTACCTGCGGGGGGAGGCGGCGATGCTCTCCATGGCGGGCCTCGGGATCGTCGCCGCCTTCCTGTGGGCCATGACGGTCCCCGAGGCGCATCGGCGCAACGTGACGTCGAACGTGGGGCTCACGGTGCTCGGGATCGTCTGGATCCCCCTGTTCGCGGGGTACCTGTTCGCGCTGCTGCGCCATCCCGACGGGCCGGCCCTCGTGCTCGCCACCCTGGGGCTCACCGTCGCCTACGACGCCTCCGCCTTCGCCGTCGGCTACTTCTGGGGCAACCGGCCCCTCGCGCCGACGATCTCCCCCCGCAAGTCCTGGGAGGGAGCGATCGGGGCGACGCTCGTGGTCCTCGCGGTGGCGGTGGGGGTCGTCGCGCCCTCCGTGGACCTGCTCGAGACGATCCCGCGCGCGGTGGGTCTCGCGCTCGTGGTGGCGATCTTCGCGCCCATCGGGGATCTCGCCGAGTCCATCGTCAAGCGGGACCTGCAGATCAAGGACATGGGCAGCGTCCTCCCCGGTCACGGGGGGGTCCTGGACCGGATCGACGCGATGCTCTTCGTGGCCCCGGCCGCGTACCTCTACCTGCGCCTGATCCTGTCCTGACCCACGTTCCCCGCCTTGTCGGGAGGCGGGGGTAATCTTGGACCGATGCGCACGCTCATCATCCTCGGCTCCACCGGGTCCGTCGGGACCCAGGCCCTGGACGTCGTCCGGCGGAACCCGGACCGGTTCAAGGTCGTGGGCCTCTCGGCGGGGTCCAACCACGAGCTGCTCATCGGGCAGATCCGCGAGTTCCTCCCGCCCTACGTGGCGATCGCCGACGAGGAGGCGGCGCGGGACCTCAAGGAGCGGCTCACGGGGGTCCGCGGGGTCGAGATGTTCGTGGGGCCGGAGGCCGCCGAGCGCCTGGCCCGCGAGGTCGAGGCCGACATGGTGCTGAACGCCCTCGTGGGCTCGGCCGGCCTCGCGCCGACCCTGGCCGCCCTGCAGAGCGGCAAGACGCTCGCCCTCGCCAACAAGGAGAGCTTGGTGGTCGGGGGCGAGCTCGTCATGGACCTCATCAAGGGCGAGCCCGAGCGCCTGGTGCCCGTGGACTCGGAGCACGCCGCGCTCGCCCAGTGCCTGCGGGGGGAGCGGCGGGAGGACCTCAAGCGGGTCATCATCACCGGCTCCGGCGGGCCCTTCCGGGGGTGGACCCACGCGGAGCTCGCGAAGGCCTCGGTGAAGGAGGCCCTGGCCCACCCCGTCTGGCAGATGGGGCCGAAGATCACCATCGACTCGGCCACCCTCATGAACAAGGGGCTCGAGGTCATCGAGGCCCACTACCTGTTCGGGCTGGACTACTCCCAGATCCACGTGCTCATCCACCCCGAGGGACTGGTGCACGCGATCGCGGAGTTCCGGGACGGCTCCATGATGGCCCAGCTCGCCCTTCCGGACATGAAGCTGCCGATCCAGCTCGCCCTGGCCTGGCCGGAGCGGCTGCCGACGGGCATCGGGCCGGTGCCGCTCACCGAGCGGCCGCTCACCTTCGAGCCGGTGGACCGGGAGGCCTTCCCCGCGATCGACCTCGCCTACCGGGTGGGGGAGCTCGGTCTCACCTTCCCCGCCGTGATGAGCGCGGCGAACGAGGTCGCGGTCATGGCCTTCCTCGAGGGGAAGATCCCCCTCACCCGGATCGTCGAGGTGGTGGCGGAGGTCGTGGACGAGCACGAGGTCCCCTCGCCGGTGGTCTCGGTCGTGAGCCTGGAGCGGGCCGACGCCTGGGCCAGGCGGCGCGCGGCGGAGATCATCGAGGGCCGGTAGCGCGCGTGGCGGGGACCCTCGGCACGATCGGGTTCTTCGTCGCCCTCGTCCTCGTCATCGTCGTCCACGAGGCCGCCCACTTCGGGGTGGCGAAGGCCTTCGGCATCAAGGTCACCGAGTTCTTCGTGGGGTTCGGCCCCCGGATCTGGTCCACCCGCCGCGGGGAGACCGAGTACGGGATCAAGTGGATCCTCGCCGGCGGGTACGTGCGGATCGCGGGCATGAGCCCCTACGAGACGGTGGCGCCGGAGGACCTCCCTCGGACCTTCGGCGCGAAGCCGATCCGGCAGCGGGCCCTGGTGATCGCGGCGGGCCCGAGCACGCACCTCGCCCTCGCCTTCGTCCTGTTCGCGCTGTGGGCGGGGTTCGTGGGACGGCCGGTGCCGACGAGCCCCCTCATCGCGGCGGTCGCCCCGCGCCTGGACGGCGTGGTCTCGCCGGCGGCCGCGGCGGGGCTTCGCCCCGGCGACCGGATCGTGCGGGTCGCGGACATCGTGAACCCCACCGACCTCGAGCTCGTCACGTACACGCGGCGCCACGTGGGCGAGCCGGTGCGCTTCACCATCGAGCGCGACGGCCGCCGTTTCGACGTCACGCTCACCCCGGTGCTCGACACGGTCGGGGGGGAGCGGGTGGGGCGGATCGGGGTCCTCCTCGCGGAGGCCCGGGAGCGGGCGGGGCCGCTCGGGGCGGTGGCGGCCGGCGCCGGCGTGACCTGGGACTCCGTGGTGGAGACCGTGCGGAACCTGGGTCGGGTCTTCGGCCCCCAGGGGATCGGCCGCGTCCTCGAGCTCCTGTTCACGGACGAGCCACGGACGCTCCGGGACCCGACGAGCGTCGTGGGGGTCGGCCGGGTGGCCGGGGCCACGGCCTCGAGCGGTGCGGGCGACCTCCTGTACCTGTTCGCCTACGTGAACGTCTTCATCGGGCTCCTGAACCTGATCCCGCTCCCGCCCTTCGACGGCGGGCACCTCGCGCTCCTCGCGCTCGAGCGGGTGCGGGGACGGGCGATCGACGCCCGGAGGATCGTGCCGGTCTCGGTGGCCGTGCTCGCCTTCTTCGTGCTGTTCAGCCTGTCCCTGATGTACCTCGACCTGGTCAAGCCGATCACGTACGCGCCGTAGGGCGCCACAACTTCTCAACAGGCGCCCCGAGGGGCGGCGAGGGGGCCGCGGCTACGATGGGGCCGTGCAGACCGTGCTCGTCGTGGACGACGAGGAGGCGATCGCCGAGGCGGTCCGCGCCCGGCTCGAGAGCGAGGGGTACGAGGTCCTCGTCGCCTCCGACGGCCCCGAGGCCATCCGCCTCTGCGAGGAGCGCCGGCCGGACCTCGTGGTCCTCGACCTCATGCTCCCGGGCATGGACGGGCTCGACGTGTGCCGGGCCATCCAGCGGGACCGGTGGGTCCCGGTGCTCATGCTCACCGCCCGGACCGAGGAGGAGGACAAGGTGGCGGGCTTCGCGGTGGGGGCGGACGACTACCTGACGAAGCCCTTCAGCCTGCGCGAGCTCGCGGTGCGGGTGCGGGCGATCCTGCGGCGGGTGGAGCGAGCGGCGGGGCTCGCGGGGGCCGGCGAGGCGCCGCTCGAGCGCGACGGCCTCGTGATCGAGCCCGGCAAGCGCCGGGTCACGGTGGACGGACGGGAGGTCGCGCTCACCCCGCTCGAGTTCGACATCCTGCACACGCTGGCGAGCTCCCCGGGAACCGTGTTCACGCGGGACCAGCTCATGGAGACCGTGTGGGGGTACCGGGACTACGCGGGCGGCCGGGTCGTGGACTCCCACGTCGCGCGCCTGCGGCGCAAGCTCGGGGACGACTCGGCCGACCCCCGGTTCATCCGCACCGTCCACGGCGTCGGGTACGCCTTCCGCGAGCAGAGGCCATGACGCTCCTGCAGCGCCTCCCCACGATCCGCGCCAAGCTCGGCTCGGTCATCGTCATCGCCGTCGGCCTCACCCTCGCCTTCGTCTACCTGATCCTCGGCTACGTGCTGCACGTGTTCCAGATCCGGGAGCACCTGTGGGAGCTGCTGTTCGCCGGGGCCCTCGGGGCCGGGGTCGCGCTCGTCATCGCCAGGTGGGTGGCCCGGGGCATGACGCAGCCCCTGCGCGACATGGCGCGGGCGGTCCGGCGGATGGAGATGGGGGACTACGGGCAGCGGGTCCACACGGACTCGGTGGACGAGGTGGGGCAGCTCGCGCAGGCCTTCAACCGCATGAGCGCCGAGCTCGAGCAGGTCGAGCGGCTGCGCCGGGAGCTCGTCGCGAACGTCGGCCACGAGCTGAAGACCCCGATCTCGGCGCTCCGGGCGCACCTGGAGAACCTGCTCGACGGCGTCGAGCGCCCCGACCCGGAGACCCTGCAGGTGATGCTGGCCCAGTCCGAGCGCCTCGGCCGGCTCGTGGACCAGCTCCTCGACCTGTCCCGGCTGGAGTCGGGCGAGCTGCCGCTGCGGCGAGAGGAGGTGGCCCTCGGCCCCCTCGTGGACGAGGTCCTCTCCGAGATCCGGGTGGCGCGCCCCGACGCCGGGGTGGAGCTGGAGCGTCGCATCGCGCCGGACCTGCCGCCGGTGCTCGCCGACCGCGAGCGGATCCACCAGGTCCTGTTCAACCTGCTCGACAACGCGGTGCGGTTCACACCCGCCGGCGGCCGCGTCACGGTCTCCGCCGAGGGGCGCGACGGCGTCGTGGACGTGCGCGTCGCCGACACGGGCCCGGGGATCCCCCCCGAGCACCTGCCGCGCCTGTTCGAGCGCTTCTACCGCGTGGACCCGGCGCGCTCGGCCCGGGAGGGCGGGACGGGGATCGGTCTCGCCATCTGCCGGTCCGTCGTGGAGGCCCACGGCGGCCGGATCTGGGCCGAGAGCGTCCCGGGGGAGGGCAGCGTGTTCACGTTCGAGCTCCCGGTCGCGCCCGCGACCGAGACGAGGAGGTAGCCGTGCGATCGCTCACCACCACGGTCGAGGTCGCCGCGCCGAGCCGCTACGCGTACCTCGACCTCACCGACGAGCTCCGCCGAGCCGTGAAGGACGCGGGCGTCACCGAGGGCGCGGCCATCGCCTTCTGCGCCCACACCACGTGCGCGCTCCTGATCAACGAGTGGGAGGACGGGGCGATGGAGGACTTCCGGCGCCGTCTGGAGGCGCTCGTGCCCGAGGACGTGTACTACGCGCACGACGACCTCTCGCGACGCACCCAGAACCTGGACGAGGTGGAGGAGCGCCGCAACGGCCACGCCCACGTGAAGGCGATGCTGCTCGGGGCGACCTCGCACGCGATCCCGGTGGTCGGGGGCGAGCCGGCCCTCGGGCGCTGGCAGCGGCTCATCCTGTTCGAGATGGACGAGCCGAAGGAGCGGCGCGTCCTCTTCCACGTGTTCGGGGAGTGAGCCGGTAGCCTTGGGGATCGGGATGGAGCGCCGCAAGAGCCGACGGATCCAGCTCGGCAGCGTCGCGATCGGGGGCGACGCGCCGATCAGCGTGCAGTCCATGACCACGACCCGGACGGCGGACGTCGACGCCACCCTCCAGCAGATCGCGGCGCTCGTCGCGGCGGGGGTGGACATCGTGCGCGTGGCCGTGCCCCACTGGGAGGACGCGGAGGCGCTGCGGGCGATCGCCGCGAAGTCGCCGGTGCCGGTGGTGGCCGACATCCACTTCCAGTGGAAGTACGCGATGGCGGCCCTCGAGGCGGGGGTGCACGGGCTGCGGATCAACCCCGGCAACATCAAGTACCAGGACAAGGTGCGGCTCATCGCCCGCGAGGCGAAGGCCCGCGGGGTGCCCATCCGGATCGGGGTGAACGCGGGCTCCCTCGACCGGGACCTCCTCGAGCGGTACGGCTCGCCCACGCCCGAGGCGCTGGTGGAGAGCGCCCTGCGGGAGGCCCGGATCCTGGAGGACGAGGGGTTCTTCGACATCAAGATCAGCGTGAAGCACTCGAACCCGCGGGCGATGATCGAGGCCTATCGCATGCTCGCCGAGGCCTGCGACTACCCGCTGCACCTCGGCGTGACGGAGGCCGGGCCGATGCCCGCCGGCGCGGTGAAGAGCGCCGTCGGGATCGGGACCCTGCTCGCCGAGGGGATCGGCGACACGATCCGCGTGTCCCTGACCGAGGACCCGGTCGAGGAGGTGAAGGTGGGCACGTGGATCCTCACCTCCCTCGGGCTGCGCGAGCGGGGCCTGGACCTCGTGGCCTGCCCGTCCTGCGGCCGCGCGGAGGTGAACGTGCTCGAGCTCACCCGTCGGGTCAACGAGGCGATCGAGCGCGAGCGCTTCGACGTGCCGCTGCGCGTGGCGGTCATGGGGTGCGTGGTGAACGGGCCGGGCGAGGCCCGGGAGGCGGACGTGGGGATCGCCGCCGGCAACGGGCTCGGGTTCATCGTGCGCCGCGGGCAGGTCGTCGCCAAGGTGCGGGAGGAGGAGCTCGTCGAGGCCCTGCTCGCCGAGGCCCGGAAGGTCGCGGCGGAGAAGGCGGCCGAGGCCGCCAAGGAGGCCTGAGCGGCCGCGCCGGCCCTCAGCGGGCGAGGGCGAGGAAGTTCCGGACGATCCGGGGTCCGTCCGGCGTGAGGATGGACTCCGGGTGGAACTGGACCCCGAAGCGCGGGAGCTCCCGGTGCTGGGTGGCCATGACGAGGCCGTCCTCGCTCCAGGCCGTGAGCTCGAGCTCGGCGGGGAGGTGCTCCCGCCGAACCACGAGCGAGAGGTAGCGGGCCGCCTCGAAGGGGTTCGGCAGCCCCGCGAGGATCCCCCGGCCCTCGTGGTAGACGAGGGAGGCCTTCCCGTGCACGGGCGTGGCGCGCTCGACGACGCCGCCGCAGGCGAGGCCCAGGGCCTGGTGCCCCAGGCAGACCCCGAGCACCGGGGTCTCCGGCGGGAGCAGCGCGAGGAGCTCGAGGAAGACGCCGGCCTCCTCGGGCCGGCCCGGGCCGGGCGAGAGGATCACGGCCTCCGGCCGGCGGGCGACGAGGGCCTCGGCGGGCTCGGCGTCGCTCTTCACGACCTCCGTCCGGTGCCCCAAGCCCTCGACGAGCTGGACGAGGTTGTAGGTGAAGCTGTCGTAGTGGTCGACCACGAGGATCATCGCCCGAGTCCTCCCTCGAGCACCGCGGGCACGAGCGCCGCGGCCTTCGCCTTCGTCTCCGCGAGCTCGGCCTCGGGGTCCGAGTCCGCGACGACCCCGGCCCCGGTCTGGACGTGGGCGACGCCGTCGGTGACCACGACGGTGCGGATCGTGATGCAGAAGTCGAGGTCGCCCTGGAACGTGCAGTACCCGACCGCCCCGGCGTACGGGCCGCGGGGGGTCGGCTCGTGGGCCGCGATGATCTCCATCGCCCGCCGCTTCGGGGCGCCGGTGACGGTCCCCGCGGGGAAGGTGACGGCGAGCGCGTCGAAGGGGTGGAGGTCGTCGGCGAGCTCCCCCTCCACCGTGCTCACGATGTGCATGACCTTGGAGAAGCGCTCGACGACCATGAGCTCCGTGGGCCGCACGGTCCCGGGCGCGCACACGCGGCCGAGGTCGTTGCGGGCGAGGTCCACGAGCATCGCGTGCTCCGCGCGCTCCTTCGGATCGGCGAGGAGCTCGTGCTCGAAGAGCCGGTCCCGCAGGTCGGTCTCGCCCCGCGGGCGGGTGCCGGCGATCGGCCGGGTCGTCACGGTCCGCCCCTCCACGCGGACGAGGGGCTCGGGCGAGGACCCCGCGAGCTCGAGCCCGAGCATCCGGACGAAGAACATGTACGGGGCGGGGTTGGTGACGCGCAGGCGCCGGTACACGGGGAAGCCGCCGCGGGGGGCGGGGAAGGTGACGCGCCGCGAGGGCACGCCCTGGTAGATGTCGCCGGCCGCGATGTGCTCCTTCATCGCCCGCACGATCTCCCGGTAGCGCTCGTCGGGCATGTTCGGCTCGCCCTCGAGCGCCGGCGTGTCCCCGCCGAGGGGCTCGGGCGCCACGGGCCCGGGGGTCGCCAGGCGCGCGGCCAGGTCCTCCAGGGCCTCCACGGCCCCGTCGTAGCCGCCCGCCGGTGCGTGCGCCACGAGGAGCAGCCGCTGGCGCCAGTGGTCGAAGACGACGGCGCGGTCCACGACGAGCAGCCCGATGGGGGGAGCGGGAGGCTCGCCCGTGGGGACGGGGTGCCCGTCGAGGAGGGTGGCGGCCTCGTAGGAGAGGTAGCCCATGAGGCCACCGGTGAGGGCGGGCAGGCCCTCCAGGCGGGGGGCTCGCAGGGCCTCGGCGAAGGCCCGCAGCGCCGCCCGCGCCTCGCCGGGGATCTCCTCGGGGACGGGCAGCTCCCGGGCGCGCTCGCGGACGTGGAGGCCCTCGTCGTCGACCACGACGATGGCCGCCGGGTCGCCCGCGACGAAGGAGTAGCGGCCCCAGCGCTCGGAGCGCTCCACGCTCTCGAGGAGGATCCCGGGCCCGTCGCCGGCGAGGGCCGGGAAGGCCCCGACCGGCGTCGAGACATCGGCGAGGAGCTCGGTCCACACGGGCACGAGGGGCCAGGAGGCGGCGAGCGCCTCGAAGGTCTCGCGATCCGGACGAACCCTCACCGCACCTCCTCGACCGGTCGTTGGAGCGTACCGCCGCGGCGCGCTCGGTGACCTCGCGGAGCGCCGGGTATCCTTGCGGCCCGATGCGTCTGTCCCAGCTGTTCGCGCCGACGCTGCGCGAGGACCCCGCCGAGGCGGATGTCGCGAGCCACCGGCTGCTGCTGCGGGCGGCCTTCATCCGTCAGGTGGCCGCCGGCGTGTACACGACGCTGCCCCTCGGCGTGCGGACGATGCGGAAGATCGAGGCGATCGTCCGCGAGGAGATGGACGCCGCCGGCGCTCAGGAGATCCGCATGCCCATCCTGTTACCGGCCGAGCCCTGGAAGGCGACGGGCCGGTACGAGCTCTACGGCGAGCTCCTGTTCAAGCTCCTCGACCGTCACGGGCGCGAGATGATCCTCGGCCCGACGCAGGAGGAGGTCGTGACGCCCCTCGTCGCGGGGGAGCAGCCCTCCTACCGGGACCTGCCCGTGAACCTCTACCAGATCGAGTGGAAGTACCGGGACGAGTACCGGCCCCGCTTCGGCCTGCTCCGCGGCCGGGAGTTCCTCATGAAGGACGCCTACTCCTTCGACCGGGACGAGGAGGGCATGGTCCGGTCCTACCAGGTCATGTACGAGGCCTACCGACGGATCTTCGATCGCTGCGGGCTGCGCTACGTGATCGTGGAGGCCGACCCCGGGCAGATCGGCGGCGGGGTGAACCACGAGTTCATGGCCCGGGCCGAGGTCGGGGAGGACCTGTTCGTCGAGTGCGAGCACGGCGACTACCTGGCCGACACGGAGGCCGCGAGGCCCATGCCACCCGAGCCCGCGGAGCCCGCCGAGCTCGCCCCCCTCGAGGTGCTCGACACGCCGGGCACGCCGACGATCGAGGGGCTCACGCGCCTGCTCGGGATCCCCGCGAGCCGCACCCTGAAGTGCATCCTCTTCGACGCCGGGGGTCGGACCGTCGCCGTCCTCGTCCCCGGCGACCGCGAGGTGGCCGTGCCGAAGCTCGAGCGCCTGTTCTTCCCGACGCCAGTCCGCCCCTTCGAGGACGCCGACTTCGCCGAGCGGGGCTTCGTGAAGGGCTACGTGGGGCCCCAGGCGATGCCGCCGGAGGCGCTCGTCCTCGCCGACCACTCGGTGCGCGCGGGGTTCGACTGGGTGACCGGGGCGAACGAGCCCGACCGGCACGTGCGCGGGGCCAACACCCCCCGGGACTTCCGCGTGGACCGGTACGAGGACCTCGTGGAGATCCGCGAGGGCGACCGGTGCCCGGTCTGCGGTGGCGAGCTGCGGATCGGGCGCTCCATCGTGGTGGGGCACATCTACCAGCTCCACACGAAGTACTCCGAGCCCCTGAAGGCGACCTTCATCGACGAGGACGGCGTGGCCAAGCCCTTCCAGATGGGCTGCTACGGGATCGGGATCTCCCGGATCATGGCGGCCGTGGCCGAGCAGTACCACGACGAGGGCGGGCTCATCTGGCCGCGGGCGCTCGCGCCCTTCGAGGTCGTGGTGCTCGTGGCGAACCGGGACGACGAGCGGGTGGTGGCCGAGGCCGAGCGGATCCACCGCGAGCTCCTGGACCGCGGGGTGGACGCCGCCCTGGACGACCGGGACGCCGCGGCGGGGGTGAAGTTCACCGACGCGGACCTCATCGGGTACCCGGTCCAGGTGATCGTGGGCCGGCGGGGCGTGGAGGCCGGGGAGGTGGACCTCAAGCTCCGGGCCACGGGCGAGCGCTCGCGGGCGCCCCTGGCCGAGGCGGCCTCCGCCGCGATGGACCTGCTCGCCCGCGCCCCGTAGGCTGGAGGCGGACGTGGTGCGCGTGGCCGGTCACCTCTACGGGTTCGCCAAGCTCCACCCGGAGGTGGAGGGGGTGCTCCAGCACGTCGGTCGGCGGACCTGGGACCTGCTGCTCATCGACGTCGAGGGCGACTGGGTCCGGGACGTCCTCCCCTCGCCGGAGGAGGCCGAGGAGGTGTGCCGGCGGCTGGGCGTGCGGCTGAACCGCGGGTGGGAGGACCCCCGGATGGCCAGGCGCATGAACGCCCGGGACGCCTGGGCGACCCCCGGCGGCCGACGCCGGGCCCTCTGAGGCCGACCCCGGCGTCGCGTCTCCGGTATACTCGTTCCTGTCAACGGAGCTTCGGCACCCGGGGAGTGGGCTCGCGCCCACTTTCTTTTTCGAGGGCGAGGGATGGAGCTGGAGGAGCTGGTCCGGCCGGTCGTCGAGGCCGCCGGGCTCGAGCTGTGGGACGTCTCGTTCCGCGGCGAGGGCCGGCGCGCGGTCCTCCGGGTCACGGTGGACCGGGAGGGCGGCGTCGACCTCGACACGATCGCGGCGGTCTCCGAGCGCCTGTCGCGGCGCCTGGACCTGGAGGACTTCGGCCCCGCCGGCTACCACCTCGAGGTGAGCTCCCCGGGGGTGGAGCGGGCGCTCCGCACGCCGCGCCACTTCGAGCTGTGCGTGGGGGAGCGCGTGAAGGTGAAGACGATGGAGCAGGTCCAGGGCAGGACGGTGCACGAGGGGGAGCTGCGCTCGGCCGACGCGGAGGCGGTGGTGATCGCCGGCGCGCAGGGCGAGGTGCGGCTCCGCTACGCCGAGATCCGCTCGGCGCGGACCGTGTTCGACCCGGACTCGGCGAGGAGCGGACGATGAACCAGGAGATGATCGCGGCGCTCCGCGAGCTGGAGCGCGAGAAGGGGATCGCCTTCGAGACCATCCTCGCGGGCCTCGAGGAGGCGATGGCCTCCGCCTACAAGTCGTGGTGGCGGCAGCGGCACCCCGACGTGGACGAGGACACGATCGGCGTGCGCGCCGCGATCGATCCCACCACGGGGGACCTGCGCGTGTGGGTCCAGCAGGTGGAGCGGACGGAGGTCGAGGACCCGGAGACCGGCGAGGTGACGACGACCGAGCGCGTGCTCTCCGAGGAGGAGGTCGAGGTCACCGACGAGTTCAAGGGGCGCATCGGCGCGCAGACCGCGAAGCAGGTGATCATGCAGAAGCTCCGCGAGGCCGAGCGCGAGATGACCTACGAGGAGTTCGCCGGCCGCGAGGGCGACGTCGTCACCGGCATCGTGCAGCAGCACGACCGCCGGTACGTCCTGCTCGACCTCGGCAAGGTGGAGGCGCTCCTGCCGGCCTCGGAGCAGGTCCCGGCCGAGGTGTACCGCCCGGGCGAGCGCGTGAAGGTCTTCATCACCGAGGTCCGCAAGGGCACGAAGGGCCCCCAGATCGTGGTCTCCCGCACCCATCCCGGGCTGCTGAAGAAGCTCTTCGAGATGGAGGTGCCGGAGATCGCCGAGGGCATCGTCGAGATCAAGGCCGTGGCGCGCGAGCCGGGGCACCGCTCGAAGGTGGCGGTGGCCTCCCGCGAGCCGGCGGTGGACCCCGTGGGCGCCTGCGTGGGACCGAAGGGCTCGCGCGTGCGCAACGTGGTCATGGAGCTGCGCGGCGAGAAGGTGGACGTCGTGCCGTGGAGCCCGGACCTCGCCACCTTCGTCGCGAACGCCCTCCAGCCGGCGAAGGTGAAGGAGGCCCGGGTGGACCCGGCGACCCAGACCGCCATCGTCATCGTGCCCGACTACCAGCTGTCGCTGGCGATCGGCAAGGAGGGGCAGAACGCGCGGCTCGCGGCCCGGCTGACGGGCTGCCGGATCGACATCCGCAGCGAGTCGCAGCCCGAGGGCGACCGGCCCGCCCCGGAGCCGAAGGCGGCGCCC
>FWWL01007335.1_pt1 | contig 15105 bp, 11 predicted proteins | sample 2228331 | NCBI WGS metagenome assembly FWWL01 (sample SAMEA103939775, study PRJEB20133) | metagenome
ATCGTCCACGTGACAGAACAATTCGACTATACTCATGTTGGAAGCCTCCTTCGCTTGCTTTGTTTTTGATACCCCAAGCATAATCGAAGGCGGCTTCCTTATCCAGAACTGACGTTAAACTATTACAGGCGACCCCATCGGGTTGCTAGAGGTAAGGGCATAGCGCGCAACACGCGTGCTCGCAGACCTACTTGGTTGAGGCGGCGAATGCGGCGTTGAGGCATCACCTGGCACGGCCGGGCAGAAGAAGTCGGTGTTTCTCACGGAGCATCAAGGCATTGGGTGGGCGCATCGCACGGTTTGTGAGGTGTTGAAACATGCGTCAGCTGCACAAGCAAAGGCATCCTCGCTACAAATGCGCAGTTTGTGATTCCGCATCTGTTTGTGTTTAGACGCTCCCCGCCTTTGGTCGTTCGCGCCTGTAGCGCACAGGCGGCGTCGCGCTGCGGTCGCCGCGCGGATGGGGCGCGCGATGGCTTTCAAGAGCAAAGCACGATTTAGTATAACAAGCACAATAGGCGATATCAATGGGCGAGATTTTGCTGATAGTTGAATCACCGCGCAAAGCGCGCACAATTCGTGCGTTCTTAGGCGATGGCTATCACATTCAAGCCACACTTGGGCACATCCGAGACTTGCCCGTGCATCATTTAGGCGTCGATGTCGAGCACGAGTTTCGCCTCCAGTACGATATTTTGGAGACCAAAGCCAACGTGGTGCAAGAGATTTGCCGAGCTGCGCAACGCGCCGAACGCGTCGTTCTAGCAACAGACCCCGATCGTGAGGGGGAATCCATCGCCTGGCACATTGCTGAAATCTTGCGCGCCCACAAAATACGCGCTCCTATCTCGCGCGCGATGTTCCATGAGATTACTGCGGAAGCCGTGCGCAGCGCGCTGAAACAGACCCGCCCTATCAATATGCCGCTTGTGCAAGCGCAGCAAGCGCGACGCGCAATCGATCGGTTGTTCGGCTATCAGTTGAGTCGCTGGTTGTGGAGCGCGCTCAAACATCAAGGCGCTTTAAGCGCTGGCAGAGTGCAGTCTGTGGCGTTGCGCATGGTCGCGGAGCGACATGCTGAGCGAGAACAATTCAAGTGCGAAGATTACTGGTTGATCGACGTCGAGCTTGTCGGCCCTCAACCGTCCACGCCTGCGGACCGATGTTCGCCACCGGCCTTTTGGGCGCGTTTAAAGAGGGCGGATGATCTGCTTATCCGCCTCACCAGCCAGGCGCTTGCCGAGCAGGTGTCGCAGCGCCTTTCTGCGGCTGCCTATGTCGTCTCCGCCTTCCGTCAAACCATACAGTCCCAGCCCCCTCCTCCGCCCTTTATCACCAGCACGCTGCAACAAGAGGCAAACCGTTTATTTCGCTTTCCCGTCAGTCGGACCATGCAAATTGCTCAAGCCCTATATGAGGGGGTGGACATTGATGGCAAGCGCGTTGGCTTAATTACTTATATGCGGACCGACTCTCCTATGCTTTCACAATCGGCAATGACGCGCATCCGCAGCTGGATTGTCGAGCATCTCGGCGAGGGCTATTTATCTCCACAGGCGCGCCAATATCATGCCAAGCAGCCAAACGCCCAAGAGGCACATGAGGCGATTCGCCCGACCGACATTTATCGCACACCCCAGATGATGCGTCCATTTCTTGACCATGAACAATGGGCGTTATACACCTTGATATGGGCGCGTGCGTTGGCCTGCCAAATGAGCGATGCTCAGTATCATATCCGTCAAATGGACATTCTGGCGACGCCTCCTCCTACCGCTCGCCATATTGCGCCGACGCTCACAGCCCCTTCTCATCACACCTCTGTCCCAGACAGGGGCGCGCCGTCCTCGCATCCCAAGCAAGTTCGAGCCAAACAGACAGCCGCCGATACAACAGGCGCTGAGCAAACGGTCACCGATTCTCATGATTTTATTGCGAACGCACGACAATACACATTACAAGCATTATCACGCCAAATTCATTTTGAAGGATTTTTGCGGGCGCGCGCTTTGTCAGGGCTGGATGACTTGTTGAACGCTCAAGGGACTGAAAAAACCAAAAAGCGGGCTGGACGTGTCAAGTTATCCGACAAAGCTGCGTTTGAGAGTGTGGATGAGGACGAACGATCAGAGCAGGATGCGGCCGATGCGTCCCTGCCTGAGAACAAATTTTTGCCTGCGTATCAAAGCGGCACCCCGTTAACACATCAATCCATTCAAGTGCTGCACAAGCAGACACAACCCCCGCCGCTTTTTACAGAGGCGGCGCTGGTGAGAGCGCTTGAACGCGCCGGAGTGGGACGACCAAGCACTTATGCACAAATTATTGACACGCTGTTTCGGCGCGAATACGTGACTCGCGCAAAACGGCATCTCGATATCACGCCACTTGGGGAAACGGTGAATCAAGCCCTAACAAGCCGTTTTGATCAATACATCAACATCGCCTTTACCGCCCACATCGAAGATCAATTAGACGCCATTGCGCACAACAAGTGCACTTATCTTGACGTAATGGGTCAGTTTTATCAATCCTGGAGAGAGGCGCTTTCTCATCATGCACAAGAACAAGGCGCAAAATCACAATCCAAGTCGTCCACTTCATCGGCGCCTGCGTCAACAAGCCCACACAACGCCACGCCTGACGCAGATACGAGGCGGAATCGCATCGAGCGCAAGCAAAGCAATTTAACCGGGTCAAATTTAACCGGGTCACCGGGTGACTCTGTTGCCCAAAACCCCAATTCATCCGTCTACAACAACCCTGAACTAGATCATCGCGCCAACAGCACTTCGCCCGCGCGCAGCGGCGCTTCCCCAGACACAAGCACACCCGCCCGTTCACGTGCGCAGACGTGCAATTCGGAATCTCTGTTGTGCCCACAATGCGGCAAACCTCTGGTGAAACGCAGCGGTCGCTTTGGTGAATTTCTGGGGTGTTCTGCTTTCCCACGTTGCCAATTCAGCATGGCGCTGCCTGAGAACGGCGTGTCCTGCCCGCGCTGCGCGCATTCGGTTGTGCGTTTGTTTTCAAAAAAGCACCAAAAATTCTTTTTTAAGTGCACAAACACACATTGCAACTTTATGTGGTGGACAGACTCCACCCCTAAGTCACATAATACACGCAACGAGCGGCGGCGATAGCCGGAACGTTACGATGACAAAATCGGTGATCGGCTTGGCGGGTGACGCTATCGCCCGCGAGCGCGGCACAGTTGTGCGAGCAAATGCGGCGGCAATTGACAACACAGGGGGTTTGCTCGTTGCCGTTTACTTTTTCGGCGCGCTGTCGGTCACGAAATCGGCGGCAGTGCAGCAAACCATCCATCGGCATTCATCTGTGCGACGACGCCGATCTATCTCTTGAGCCACAATGTGCCGCCCGCCAGCACATGGAGAACGCATCTCAACATGGCTGTTGTTGCGGTGACATAGCCGCTCGGCAGACGCGACTGCAACGCGCGCGCGGCGTTTGCGGCGGTGCTGCTGTTCGCAGTTGCGGGATGGGCGATGCAGCTCGCGCGGTGAACGCGGGCAACGGTGTTGCCGCCTGTGCCGCGATGCTGCCTGTCGTTTGCGGTTGGCGTATATCGTCGTCCAGGTGTGCAGAGCATGACCGGGATGACAGGGCTTAACCAGGCGGTCAATCCTATAGATGACGCAGCGACGATTGACCTGCGTCCATCGCCATAGCTTGAGTTGCCCCCTTGCCGACCTTATGGGCCAGGGGTCGCTGGTCACAGGCACAGCCGCCACACAGCCACCACACAACCGCCGCACAGCCACCACACAACCGCCGCACAGCCGCCACACAGCCGCCACACAACCGCCACACAGCCGCCACACAACCGCCACACAGCCGCCACACAGCTGCCACACAGCCGCCGCACAGCTGTCATACCGCCGCCACACAGCCACCACATCGGAGGTCTTCCCAGACGGCCTGGCACGCCGTGTCGCTCGTTCTACATCTTGCTTGCCCCTCAGCCTTGGTGGTGTTCTTGGTGGAGTTTTCAATCATCGGATAGCGGCGGCGCGCTAGATCGATCAGACGATCGCCCACCAGCTCAGCGATTATCGCCGTCGCCTTGAATCACACCACGAGCCTGGCGTGAAGCCAGCTTTATCAGATTCTGCTGCGCCACCTCTTCGAGAGACAGCCCAATTTCGCTGCATATTTGTGCAAGGTACCACAACACATCACCTAGTTCGGCGCCGATCGCGGCACGGTCTATGTCGTCGAAAGCACCTGCCTTGTCACGGAATATCTTTTTCACCTTACCTGCCACCTCCCCCGCCTCACTAACCAGTCCGAGCGTCGGGTAAATCACGCCATGCGAGATCACGGGATACTGCGCGGTGCGCGCTGCCGCGCGCTGATACTCATCAAACGTCATGGGCGCTATTATCTCACTAATTGACACATGAGGAGCGCCACAACGGCGCTAATGATGAAATATCCGCACCACAAAGCTGCTTGGGGACGGATTTGCTCGTGCTTGGTTAAGATGACGAAAGCGAAAACATGGAGAAAAGGTGAAAAACGCGTGGAAAGCGAAGAACGCGGAGAAAGAGACGATGCCCAGCCGATCTGGAGCGTGTGTGTGTGGTGGGTGAGGGAGAGGGGGGGGGATTAATCGTTAATCATCATCAGAAGGTGCTAACTCAATCCCATAAGGCATCAGCAAGGCATCAACTCAATCTCAAGAGCAATATCAAGATATCAACAAGCCTCTGGTGCTTTGTCGTTCTGAGGACGGCAGCATCTGCTTCCGCCGAGACACAAACCAACGGTTTCCTTCGGGCTTAACATCCGTTCGCTCATAATCACGCTGTTCAGGCATATGGTAAACCTTCTTGCGGCTAGAGTTCACATTACCCTTGACGGCAGAGGATGGGTCTACGGTAGAGGATGGGTCTGGCGATGTTGTGCGGGCGCGAATACAACACAACTAACACATACAACACAGCCAACACATGTGAGCGCGTCCTCCCGACCATTTGTAGGCGCTTGGTTTACGACGGCTACGACAAGCGGGCGGGTGTATACAACGCCTCAAGACAGAACCTCTTGGCGCTTGCACCGTCGGGTCGTGGCGCATGCACCGCCGGGTCGTGGCGCATGCACCGCCGGGTCGTGGCGCTTGCGCCGCCGGGGCGATGGGGATAAACCCCAAGCCTACAACGGTGCACAACAAAGCCGCCATCGGTCGGCGCCACCCTCATTAGACAACCATCAGCAGACAACCATCAGCGTCCCGTTGCCCGTGGCGCCGAACGCGCCGCCGGAACGGCGTAGACATATACATCGCATCGTCGCTTGGCTTGAAGCCGACAACTGCAGCGAAAGCGTGTTGCGGCTTTTGCTCACGGCAGGGCTTTCTTTCAAGGCATTGCACCGTGTGCTCGGATCACGATCTGCGCACCTGTGTACGTCGACATCCGCTGAAATCGCGATTCGCATTGTAGGGGTTTCACCGAGAAGGTGCGTATGAACACGGGGGATTCACAGGTGATTTTGGATGATTTATAGGCATATTCGGCGCGGGCGTTATGATATACTAAAGGCGTGAAAAGGATCATAGCTTTGATTGTTGGTTTAATTGGTGTGGTGGGCGTTTTTATCGCCACACTAGCCTTGGGTGCGCGTTCTCAGCAGGATATTATCAAGATCGCCGTTGCGCGACGCGATATCGCAGCAGGCGCGCTGCTCAGCAGTGACGACGTCGCCATTATCGATATGCAGATTGACCCGTCGTATCCTCGCGATTTGTATCTCATCACAGAGAATGAGCTGCCGTACTTTTTTGACGGCGTGGTGACACAAAACATCCGCGAGGGCGCTTTATTACACAAAGGTGACGTCATCCCCCCAGGCAGTGACATCACGCAGACCACCAGCATTCGCTTGTTGTATCAAATTCCCCCCAGCAAGACGATGGTGTACTTCCCGGTCGCGCCCAACGAGTTGCCGCTCAGCCTCGCCCGCGGGGATTACGTGTCGGTCCTTTTCTTGTATTCACGGGAGCCGTTCCCCGATCAACCCCCCCCCACCCCCACGCCCAATCCACAAAGTTTAGGACTTGCAACGCCCATCCCCACAGCAACGCCGGCGACACAACTTGGGCGAAGCACGGCTACACCTACACCCACACCTGTCGTCTTCGTGCCCGCCGTCATGCCGGTGCAACGGTATGTCCGCGTGATCGATATTGTTTATGCATATCGGGATAACCCGAACTTTGGCTCCGACGACACCAGGCGCCAAATACCTGACTCAATCCGCGGCATCTACCTTGCGGTCGACTATGACCTGCTCTCGCTGCTCACGGCGGCGAAGGAGATCAACGGGGTGCGGTTCGCTGTCCCCAACCAGAGCGAGGTGATCGTTTACACGCCTGTTCCAGGTGTGCCATTTGATGGAAGCAACTACGCCGAGCTGTATCGTTTCAGCCAGGAACAAATCTTTGGTCAAGGCACACCTTATTACGGGTTCCTTTATCCGGGCTTTACACCTGCCCCCACTCACACGCCTGAGTTCGTGCCCATCAGCGAGGTCCCGGAGATCGCCGAAGAGAGCAGCACAGCCACTCCACCACCTTCCACCCCATCCCCTTAACGTCGCACGGCGACAGCACACGACGCAGCAACTGGACGCACACGGTGTTACGGAGGTGTATCACATCCTCCGTAACACCGATCTAGCTGCGGGGAAGCTTTGTGTCCTCAAGCGATATCGTTAAACAAGCGTGCATGTCAGAGCACGAAACGCAGTCGGTCCGCGAAACACATCTGCCTGATCGTGTGGTTAAATGCCATCGTCACGCAGTGCAGGAGGTTCTGCGCACCTTACAGGAAGCGCTCACACCCTCCTGCGTGCACATCACAGCCCATTGTATAGACACGCAGGCGCACTGGCATTACCACGTCCGTTGCTGGCTTCACGAGGATAACATCCAGCGTTTGAATCAGCAACAAAAACTGTTACAACCACAACCAAGCTTGTTTGACACGCTAGAGCAACCGGTCTTTCCCCCCCGTGAAAGCGCCGCCTCTATCTCATCTACCTCATCTTCACCCCATCCACACACATCTCGGCATGTGATTCACCCTTCAGCCAAATCTTCTGAATGGGAGATATATATCATCAGCCCGGAAGACACCGACCCTTTGCAGGGTCTGTTTCTAAGACAATACATCCACCAGGCATATCATCAGGCGCGCGATCGGTATGCGCGCGCCATCTTTTTGATTTTTTTTACACCCTGCAATTTCACCCACGTCTTAAACTGCGTCTATGCATGGTGGAAACAACAGACAAGGTATCGCCCGTCGCTAACACCTCACCATTTTCGATGGATGTCGTGGGTTTTATTTATCCCCAGCCGGCCTGATACGGCGCGCGACGAAGCCGATAGCCCCACATCTTTGTGCAAGGACGCCTTTTACTTCCGCCCAGACGTCGGCGATCGGTTGGAGCGCGTCGTCCTGGATGATTACAGGCACCACATCTTGTCATCCATGCAGCAAACCTACGCACAACAGGTATCTCAGACGGCTGAATCGCGGGCTGCCCGTGCGCGCTCCATTCAGCGGGGTCGGTCGCGCAAGAACGATTCACCCCCACATGTCGCCGAGTCTCAAGCGTCACACGCTGACATGGACAGCGCACTTGCAAACACAAAGCAGGCGGATGACGCACTTGTAAAACGAGCGGAGGAGCTGGGCGATTTATCTGATTGCGCGCAGCAGACATTACAACTTGTGATGCACTATGGTGTGCTGAGTGTGACGCATCTGGCTATTCATTTAGGATGCGATCCTGCGATATGTCAAAAAGTGGCGGACGAGCTGACGCATCACAAAATCCTGGGGGGCACAATCTCCCGCCCGGAAACGTTATATTTTTTAACGCCTGAGTGGGACTCGGCGTGTTTTTTACGCTGGGGGCACATTCGTCTGGCGCGCCGATATCGCTGGATAGTGCATTACATGACTCAATTTGTCAGCGCTCACACCTGGATGCTGAACCATCTATTGGCACGCTTAGTTGACGAGTCTCGTTTGTTTAACGTTTGCGAGGCGCTCTCGAGCAAACCCGGTCACATGGAAACACTGATTGTCCCTGAAATACATCTCGTCAGTCTGCTCAAGCGCAAGAATGAGCAATCGATCTTGTATCGTCCAGACGCGTTGATACAGATTAAATCCAACACAGGCGTCTTTCACGCTATGGTCGAGTTGGGGAGTTGGCGTGATCCTGAGAGCGGCGCGGTCTCCGGCATAGATAATTACAAAAGGTACTGGCGCGCGAAGCTACAGACCCATGTTTTATCCTCCTGTGTCCCCACGTGGCATCATGTGGTTTTTCGCAATCCTGCGTTGTTGTTAATCAGCGCCAATCCTGCGCGGCTTTCGTCCCGCCATCTGTCCAGCATTCAGCGCATTGCCCTATCGGGTGGACAGCCTCAGCAAGTGCTGATTGCTGCCTCTGAGGATATTTTGCGGCACGGATGGTTTGCGCCGGTCTGGCGTCAAGTGTCGCCTTCTGCTGCGGCGCATGCCGCGATTGCGCCGTTTTTTGCGCCCATATTGCGCGGGATCGCCTCAAGGCAATAAAACCTGTCGGCGTTCGGGTGAACACGTTGCCGTGCTCATGTGAGCGTCAACGCTCATCATGAGGGCGAGCGTCATGGGGACGAACCACGCCGTGATGAATGCAAAACCGCTTGACATGAGGGGGCAAATAAGGCTCTATTGGCGCGACGTTGGTCGTGGTGATCAACGCTTGTTCGCATCGAGAGACATAATCCAACAGACAACGGGCGCGATGCGGGTCAAGCTCAGAAAATACGTCATCCAATAGCACTACAGGGGTGTCCCCGTTGTGTGCTTGGAGCCAGGCGACTTGCGCCAATTTCACGGCAAGCGCGGCAGTGCGTTGTTGTCCGCGGGAGCCAAATGTGCCGAGGTCGACCCCGTCGCACAAAAAACGCACATCGTCACGATGCGGGCCGACCAACGTCATCCCCCTTGCCAATTCCTCCTTATAGCGTTGGGCGAGCGTTTGCTTGAAGTGGAGCTCCAGCGCGCCCTGGTCGACTGGCTGCTGCTGTCCGTAATGAGCGCCGGCAATCGGCGCCGATGCGTCGGATGCGATAGGCGAGGCAGGCTCGTCATCCGCTTCATGAAGATGGGGGATGGAGAAGCTTGGGTGATAGACAAGGCGTAATTGTTCGACGCGATTAGACAGCGCGTGGTGGATAGATGGCGCGTATTGATTTAATGACTGTATGGCGGTGCTGCGCCACCTCATGATGGCTGCGCCGGCGGTGATCAGCTGTTGGTCAAACACCGCCATTGCGTCAAGGTCGGGGGGGTGTTTCTTCTCCTGCAGAGTGCGCAAAAAAGCGTTGCGATGGGCGAGCGCGCGCTGATAGTGTTCCAACGCCTGCGCATATTCATAGCTGATCTGAGACAGCACAATGTCCAGGAATTCTCTTCGCAGGGCTGGTGCGCCTGCGACCATCTGCACATCTTGAGGCAGAAACAGCACGACGCGCATGTTATTTCTGAGAGTGCTGATGCGACACGGGAGGTGGTTTAGGCAGGTCTTGGCTAATAGCCGATCGCCCTCTGCGATTTGCAGCCTCACTTCGGCGACCAGGAATTGGTCCTTGCGCTGCGCGCCCGCCCGCAGGATGGCGTATGGGAACGGGATATCTTGCTCGCTTCCCCAGCGGATCACATGTCGCTTGTTCTCGGTGAGCGGCAAGCGACCGTTGGCGAGCAAATAAATTCCCTCCAAGAGCGAGGTTTTGCCTTGGGCGTTATCCCCCTCGAATATATTGACCCCTGGCGACACATTGAGCTCCAGGCGGGAGTACAGACGAAAGTTGGTGAAAGAGACGAAGCGAATATACATCAGAGCGCTCCTATCAACAGGTTGACAAGGTGCGGCGGGGACGGGTGCAGATGGCAAGTTTTCGGGCGGTGCGCTTGCTTCATTTTGACTCTCGGTTGCGTCTTTCGGACACGAAAAAGGTGATGACGTCACCGGGGGAAAAGTCGGAGAATCCTGCGAGCGCCACGCCGCACTCCACCCCCTGCCGCACCTCTTTGACATCATCCTTTTGGCGTCTGAGGGATGCGACGGCGCCTGTGAAGATGATTTTGCCATCGCGCAGCACGTGTGCGTGCGCGGAGCGCGAGATCGTGCCGTCGGTGACGCGCACACCCGCCACGGCGCCAAATTGAGCGACGGGAAAAACTTGCAACACAGCCGCGCTCCCCACGACGCGTTCGACGTATTCAGGCGCAGCCAAATCCATCGCTATGGACGCGACCTGTTCGAGCAAGTGATAGATGACGTTGTGCGATCGGATAGGGATATGGTGTGCGTCTGCGTGTTGACGTGCGGCGGGCGTGGTGGACACCTCATAGGCCAGCACGACGGCATTAGCGGGGATGGCGAGGTCGATATCTTTGACCGTGATATCGCCTGTGCCCTGTCCGATCACCTTGAGGCTGACCTGCGAGGGGGCGAGCTGCGCATTCAGTTTATCGATTTGCTCGACCAATGGCTGCAACGAACCCTGTGTCGCCGCCTTGACCACCAGGCGAAGGCATCGCATCTGTTTAGCCTTCAGCATACGGTTGAGCGCGCTTTCGGGGTCACGCGGCATGTTCGGATGTTCTTTTTGTCGCATGCGCGCGTCATGCTGTGCGGCTTTTGCGCGCGCCAGCTGGCCGTCCTTCACGACCTCAAAGATATCACCTGCGGCCGGCAGCTTGTCCAGCCCGATGATGTTGACAGGGGTGGAGGGGGTGGCACATGTCACGCGTTGGTTGTGACAATCGAACATAGCGCGCACCCGTCCACAAGCTGCTCCCGCCACGCACACATCGCCCGTGCGCAGTGTGCCATTTTGAACCAGCACGGTGGCGATCACGCCTTCGCGTTTGCTCAAGCGGCTCTCGATCACCGTGCCGATAGCGCGTTGGTTCGGATCGGCCCGTATTGTATGTGTGGATTCCGCGACCAACAGAATCGCCTCGAGCAGGTCCTCGATCCCCTGTCGGTGTTTAGCGGACACGGGAATATAAAGGGTATTGCCCCCCCAGTCATCGGGGATCAACCCGTGTTGGGCGAGCGTTTGTTTTACCAAGTCTGGTCTGGCTTCCGGCTTATCCATCTTGTTGATGGCGACGATGACGGGCACTTGTGCTTCGCGGGCATACGCTAACGCCTCGATGGTTTGCGGCATCACCCCGTCATCCGCTGCCACGACCAAGACGACGATATCGGTGACCTGAGCGCCGCGCGCGCGCAAGGCGGCGAAAGCTTCATGACCGGGCGTGTCCAGAAAAGTAATGGGGTGGCTGTTGTAAGTCACCACATATACTCCGATATGCTGTGTGATACCGCCCGCCTCTTGCGCGGCAAGGTCGGAACGGCGAATGGCGTCCAGGAGGGTGGTTTTGCCATGGTCCACATGTCCCATCACGGCGACCACAGGCGGGCGGCTCACGCCTTGTGCGTCCGGCGACCTGCTCGCAGCAAACACGCGCCGTCGCAAGTCCCAGATAGATGTTTGGGGATGTTTATCCCGTCCCCTTTTATGACCATTGCGAAGGTTGTTGTGTTCGCCCGTCCGTTCTTTGTCCGCGTCATCCGACCGTTCTGCCGTCTCAATTACGTCAGCGGCTATATCAGCGGCTGATGGGCTTACGACTTGGGGTTTAACCTCCCAGCCAAATGTGTGCGCGATGATGGCGGCGGTGTCGAAGTCCAGCGGTTGGTTGATGGTCGCAATGACGCCATTTTGCATGAGTTCGCGGAGCACGCTGACCGGTGTGGCATGGATGGCTGCGGCAAGGTCTCGGACGGTGATTGAATCTGGCAGGGCGACCCTGCGGACGACATTTTGTTCAACCGCCGCATCCTGTTCTGAATGCGGCTCGACGGCCGATGATGCAACAGCATGCCTCGTCGCCCCTGATCTTTGTCGCGCCCTGTCTGATGCGAATTGCGAGCCGGTTGACGCGCCCGATGGCGAATCCTGCTGGTGTGCGTTTGGGTGATTTTTTGTTTTTAATGGGGCACGGGTTGGGTGCTTGGGCGGTTTGCGTTCCCTGCCCGGATCGAGATGTTGAGCGGGCTTTGCTCTGCGAGCATCATCAGTCACGGCACACCTCCCTGTTCAACGAACGCAGCAGATGGTGCAAAAGTGAATCCGCGAAAGCGGCGGACGGCGCTCCCGCTACAACAAAAACAGTCTCCATAGATAGTCCTGCCAAAATGCCGGTCAAAAACGCGTGACGTGACATACCGATTCAACCGAGCGACGCCATCTTAGCGATGGCATCTATAAATTGCCGATGGCATCTATAAAAATTTGACGCGCCTGCTCGATATCTTCTGCGCCGCCACCCTTTGAGTCCGATGAGGATGGGGCGCATGCGTCGCCGGCGTCCACCATTTGTCCCCACATCTTTTTCAGCACTTGCTGGATCTCCCTGACTGCGCGTAGGCCGATGGACAGCGTGGTGCTCATCACATCAGCGCCTTGGGCGTTGATTTCCATCAATTGCCCGGCTGAGCTGATCCCCGCCTGGTAAAGCTTTTCTAAGACACGCGGGTTTAACCCCAGTTCGGAGATTGGCGTCATGTATGCATCTTCGGGGATCACGACAACCGAGCGCATCTGGTCAGGCGGACCCTGTGTTGAGAAGGCGTGGTCTAGCGCCGCCTTTGGAGCATCTCGGGCATCTTGCGGAGCGGGCTTGGCGTCCTGCGGAGCGGGCTTGGCGTCCTGCGGAGCGGGCTTGGCGTCCTGTGGAGCAGGGGGAATGCCCTGCGCAGGAGTCGGTGTGGGTTTGTCCATGATATCCGGCATACGAGCGGTGCGGTGAGCGCTTTTCAGATAAGCGAAACGCGCGTCCATCAATTGTCTAAACAGGTCTATATCATGTTGCGGCAAATGCGAGGGGGGCGAGAGTGTGCGCACACGCGTCAGCATCTCATCGGCTTGCGGCAATGCTGCGACCAGATCGCTTCTGAGCGTTCGGGCAAATGCAGGGTCTGTGTTGACGGCGTGCATGACCTCGGCGAGCGCTTGTGCGACGCTGCGTATTTCAATTTTGCAACCTGTCAATTGAGAGGACAGCTGCACCAGCATCTGATCGTGCTTGTTCATCATCAGGAGTTGGGCATCTAACATCACAGCCAAAACCGACTGCTGATCAAGCATATATGCTGACACGACCTTGATGGGCTCGAGGGCGCGCAGGACAAAAGCCACAGGGTCGTTGCTCCAGGGCACGATATCTATCCTCTCCCCATGCAATTCGGCGCTGATGGACTTTATATGTGCGCCGTGCGCGCCGACGCAAGCTTCTACTGGGTCTAGCGTAGGCTGAAGGGCGGCGACTGCGACCTTAGCGCGCTGGCCGGGCACACGAGCAATCGCCTTAATCTCCACCGTCCCACATCTGATCTCATCGACCTCCATCTCCAACAGGCGCTTGATAAACCGGTTGCTTGTCCTAGACAAGGACACCTCTGCGCCGCGCGACGTGCGCTTGACGGCTTTCAAAAAGGCGCGCACACGCTGTCCAACGACATAATGTTCGCCTGGAATCTGCTCGGCGCGAGGCAAAACGCCCATAACGTGCCCCAGATTAACCAAAACCTCAGCATTGCTGACGCTTTGCACAAAGCCGCAGACAATTTCGTGGCACTGTTTAAGTATCTGTTGGTATTGAAATTCGCCCTCCATTTCGCGCAACTTTTGCATCACGACATTGCGGGCGACTTGCGCAGGTATGCGTCGGAAATATTGTTCGGTGACATCGACGAGCACACAATCACCCACTATCGCTTCAGGGTGAACCATGCGCGCCCGCTCAAGCGAAATCTCGGTGTCATCATTGAGCACGGATTCGACAACCTCTTTTTCCACCAGTAATTGCAACGCGCCGGCGTCCAGGTCTATTTTGACCTGGACGACTTGGTTGGGAAGCAGTCCAAGATGCTTACGGCACACCGATTGCATTGCCGATTCCAGCGCCTGAGTGGCAAACTCACAAGGTATGTTGCGCTCGGCGCATAACTGGTTAATCGCAAGCACGAGTTCGTTTCGCATAACGAGCGACCTCATCCAACGGACTTACAACGCGAACGTGCGTTCAGGATTGTCTTCATCTAAAAACGGCAAGACCTGGCATGTGCAACCATGAAGTTGCAGGCGAGCGAGGCAACCCTGTTGCGGACGCGCCACATGCCCCACGCGGCTTGGCGCCCGACCTGTCGGATGTGCCTTGCCGCTGGCGCTATCCGATTGATTCAACGGCGGGGCGTTACAATGTTTGTACACTGTATGAGTCATCCACCTATACGCAGGCAACGTCTCGACAAACACCCACAGGGTCAGCTTGGTCGTTCATGTTTATATTATAACGAAGCCATGAGCGAACGACAAACGTTTGGATGAACAAATCTTGCGGGATTGTCGAGACAGCCAAAACAAAATCTAGATGAAGCCGAGATCAGAGCATGTCTTTGGCTATTGGGCTGAGACTGCCGAAAAAAGAGCGGGAAAGTCATTTGCGCCCTGATGTTTTACCTCAGCAATTAAGGTCGGGCAGGCATCTTACAGATATCTTATCGTCCGATCCCCCAAGAATCGAGAACAGCGCTTTGCATGGACGTGTAAATCGCGCGCAGAAATGATAATTAAACTCAATCTTAAGATAAGTTCATTGGATTAGACGCGCCTCTAATTTGAGACAAAATGTTGAAGGCAGAAGCGACGAGCTGGTCTATTGCTAGCCCCTCTTGTGCTCCAGAGAGACTTAGCGCCTGCTCGGCGGCCACGATGGTGATGATGCTGCCCAGCCGAAACAGGGGGCTGAAGCTGCGGCAGCAGGGACGTTTGCACCACCGCGGACGGGTCGGAGGTGCCGCCGGTTTCGATCAAGATGTGTTCTGGCGGCGGCTGGCGTTGCACCAGGTCGACCAGGTCGAGCGCCGTGATAGCCAGGTCGTCGCGGATGGTGCAGCAAATGCAGCCGTTGGCGAGGCTAACAGTTTCACCTTCCACGC
>FWWL01007338.1_pt1 | contig 15102 bp, 8 predicted proteins | sample 2228331 | NCBI WGS metagenome assembly FWWL01 (sample SAMEA103939775, study PRJEB20133) | metagenome
ACGCATGGTGGACGCCCGCGGCGGCCGCGCGGTGGTCGAATTCGGAACGCGCCGCGCCCACTCGCCGCAGGCGGGGCTCTATGCGGCGCGCGCCGCCTATATCGGCGGCTGCACGGGCACCTCGAACGTGCTCGCCGGGATGCGCTTCGGCATCCCCGTGTTCGGCACGGCCGCCCACTCCTGGGTGCAGAGCTTCCCTTCCGAGCGCGAGGCCTTCGAGCGGCTGCAGGCGCTGCTCGGGCCGCTGACGGCCTACCTGATCGACACCTATGACACGCTGGAAGGGGCGCGCCAGGCCGTGGCGCTCGGCCGCCCGTTCTGGGGCGTCCGCATCGACAGCGGCAACCTCGTCGAGCTGTCGCGCGCGGTGCGGCGCATCCTCGACGAGGGCGGATGCCGCGAGGCGAAGATCATGGCCACTGGCGACCTGAACGAGTACAAGATCCTGGAACTGGTGGCCGCCGGCGCGCCAATCGACGTCTTCGGCGTGGGCACCGAGCTGGCCACTTCGCTCGACGCGCCCAGCCACGGCGCCGTTTACAAGCTGGTGGAGCACGTCTCGCCGCTCGGGAGGCGCTACACGGCCAAGTTCAGCCAGGACAAGGCCACGCTGCCAGGAGCCAAGCAGGTGTTCCGCTTTCCGGATCGCGATATGATCGGCCGGGCCGGGGAATGCCCCTCGGCCGAAGCCGAAGCCCTGCTGCGGCCGGTGATCCTGCGCGGAGAGATCGTGCAGCCGCTGCCAGACGCTTCGGAGGCGCGGAAGCGGGCCCGGGCCTCGATCGACGCCCTGCCCCGCAAGCTGCGCACGCTGTTCGAGGTCGAGCCGGCCTACCGCATCGATCTCAGCGAGGAGCTCATCCAACTGGCCGAGGAGGTGCGAAGCCGCCGATGAACACCGCTTTCATCGACATCGACACGCAGATCGACTTCGTCTTCCCCGCCGGCGCGCTCTACGTGCCCGGGGCCGAACTCGTCCTGCCGCGGGTCGCCCGCCTGAACCGCTGGGCGAAGGAGCGCGGCATCCCGCTCATCTCCACCGCCGACGCCCACCTGGAGAACGACCCCGAGTTCGCCCATTGGCCTCCGCACTGCGTGGCCGGCGCGCTGGGCCAGCGGAAGCCGGACTGCACAATGGTCGGCCAGATTGTTTTGAACAAGCGCAGCACGGATTGTTTCACGATCCCCGAGCTGCCCGCCCTGCTGGGCCAGCTCCGGGTGGAGCGCGCCGTGGTATACGGCGTCGTCACGGAGATCTGCGTGAGGCACGCCGTGTTCGGCCTGCTGCAACGCGGCATCCGGGTGGCGCTGGTGGAGGACGCGGTGCGCTCGATCGACGAGGCGGCGGCCAGGGAGATGTTCCGCCAGCTCGAAGCGCAGGGAGGCTCTCTGGTGCGCACCGCCGAGGTGTGCGCGGCGTGACTGGCGCGGCCGGCCTTCAGGCCGCCGCTTACGGCGGGACGGGCACGTCACTGGCGTCCCGCAACAGCCGTTCCAGCTGGTAATACTCGCGCTTCTCCGGCGAGAACACGTGGATGATCACGTCGCCGTAATCGCCAAGGATCCACTCGCCGTGTTCGTATCCCTCGACGCTCAGCGGAGTCTCGCCAGCCTGGAGTTTCATCTGCTTCGCCACTTCGTCCCAGATGGCCTGGTTCTGCTTCTGGTTGTTGCCGGTGCAGATGACGAAGTAGTCGCAGAACGACGCGATTTCGCGCAAGTCGAGCACGCGGATCCCGGAGGCTTTCTTGGATTCGGCGGCTCGCAGGGCGATGAGCCACGTGGGGCTTTCCGTGGCGGTGGAGGGCGATGCCCCATTCCGTTTCGGTTTCCGCAAGAATTCAGTTCGAACCTCTCCCTACCGGGTATCGTACTACAATAAAAACGGTGCGCAAGCTTTTTGTTTGCGCCGCCATCGCCTGCCTGCCGGCGTTGTTCGGACAGCGGCTGGAATGGCGGCAGACGGTGGTCGAGAAGATCCGGGAGAGCGCGGCGGACCTTGGCGACGCCGACGTGCTGAACCGGACTCTCTACTCCTCGCTTCGCCCCGACGAGCTTGGTCTGGAGCAGTGCGCGCAGATGGTGGATGCGGCGCAGCGGCGGGTGGCGCGGGTGGAGGAGAAGCTGGAGGCCGTGCGCCCGCTCGTAGAAGAGGGCGTGTTTGCGCGCAACGAGCTGAAGCTTCTCGAAGAAGAGCTGGCCGAACGGCGCCGGACGCTTGAGCTGGCGCGCTCCCGCGCCGAGTTCATCCGTCAGCTGGCAGAGATGGCGCAGATGGAAGCGGCGCTGGCGCAGCTGCCTGACGAAGAGGACTCCTCGCGCCCGTTGCAGGAGCGTTTCGACGGGCGCGGCTTTTTCAGCCTGGCGCAATTGAAAAGGATCAGCGATGCCTTTGAGGCGCAGTTTGGCCGCGCGCTTCCGGTGAGCGCCCACGGCGACACGGCATTTCACCGCCGGCTGGGGCTGGATCACCGCGGGCGGGTTGACGTGGCGCTGTCTCCCGATTCGGCCGAAGGCATGTGGCTGCGGCAGTGGCTGGAGCGGGAGCTGATCCCGTATTACGCCTTCCGCGGCGCCGTGCCCGGGCGCGCCTCCGCCGCGCACATCCACATCGGCCCGCCGAGCCCGCGCCTGCGCATGGCAGACTAGTGGGCATGAGTACGGCCCGGTTCGAAGTCCTGATCCCCCACGAGAAGATCCAGCAGCGCGTAGCCGAGCTGGGCCGGCAGATCAGCGCCGACTACCAGGGGCGTTCGCTCGTCATGGTGGGCGTTCTGAAGGGCTCATTCATGTTTCTGGCGGACCTGATCCGCCACATCGACGTGCCGCTGCGGATCGAGTTCATCGGCACGAAGAGCTACGAAGGCACCACGACGTCCGGGCAGGTGCAGCTGACGAAGGATCTCGACCGTCCGATTCTCGATGAAGACGTTCTCCTGGTGGAGGACATCATCGACACGGGGCTGACGCTGAATTACCTCAAGCACCTACTCGAGCAGCGCCAACCGCGGTCGCTGAAGACGGTGGCGTTTCTCGACAAGCCCTCGCGCCGCCGCATCGACGTGCAGGGCGATTACGTGGGCTTCACCATTGAAGACAAGTTCGTGATCGGCTACGGGCTCGACTTCGAGCAGCGGTACCGCAACCTGCGCGATCTCTGCGTGCTGTTGCCCGAATAGAGGCGGGCGCAGCGCGCTTCGGGCACGCGGAGCTTACCGGAATCCGTCCGCGCGCAGAATGTCGGCGTTCGAGGGATCGATCCGCACCACCAGCATGGACCTGCGGTCCGGCGCAAGGGAGAACGGGCCGATTCCGATCGGCAAGATCGGCTCGGGGTAATCGGCCACTGTTCGCACCGCGCGGCTCTTCCAATCCATGTAATACAGGGACTGCTCCGCCGGCGCCTTCGGGCGCACACCCAGATAGTAGATCCCCTTTTCATCCAGCGCCCAGCACGAGGTGCAGTACGGCACAAGCCCCGAGAGCACGCGCTCCACTTCGCCCGTGGAGACGCGGACGCGCGAAAGCGTTGTGTCTGCGGGCTCGCGCACGAAGTAAACGAACTCGCCGTCCGGGGAGACGTCGAGCGACAGCCCGCGCGTGGGGGTCACCACTTCGGCAGCGCCGCCGCCTGCAGGATAGCGCAGGATCGATCCGGCGGCGGCTGCGTAGATCCACTTGCCGTCGGGCGAGAAGACCGGGTGCACGCCACGGGCGCCAAACGGCCGCGTGACCCACCTTCCGTTCTCTTCCTCGGCGAGGAACATCTCCGTCGTGGCCGCATCGTTGAACACCAGGCGCCGCCCGTCGGGCGACCAGCGCGGCACGGAGGGCCTCCCCTTGCCGGTGGTCACCTGCACCGGATTCTCCCCGTCCGCGCCGCTCACCCAGATCTGCTCCTCGCCGGTCCTGTCCGAGCGGAAGGCGATCCTGCGGCCATCGGGCGAGTACTGCGGGCTGGCATCCTGGCCGGAAGACGCAGCGATGCGCTTCCACTCCAGCGGGGGGCCGAAGCGGAGCCGCCAGATGTTCGGATCGTTCTGAATGAGCGAATACACGAGCCTGGCCGCGCGGCGGGAGTATGAGAACTGGATGGGGAATTCGCCATAGATCGCTGTCGGTGTGGGCTCCTTGCCGGGCGCGAGGCGCCAGATCCGGTAGGAGCCGCCGCGCGAGGAGCCCGCCAGCAAGCCGTCGGCGCTCCAGTCGACGCCGGTCACCATGCGGGAGTCCGACGTCCACTGCCGCGGCGCCCCGCCAGCCAAGGGGATAGTAAACACCTCCTGATAGCTGCGGTGGTAGGCGCGGATGAAAGCGATTGTCTTCCCGTCCGGGGAGAATTTCGGCGCCACATCGCCGATGATCAATTCCTCCGGTTGCGTCAGCCTTCGCCGTTCGCTCGTCTTCAGATTCACCAGGAAAATGGAGAGCGGCTGGCTGAGAGAGGGCGTGTCATCCACCGCGAGCCACTCGCCGTCGGGCGACCAGTCCAGGTGAGAGTAAGTGAGTCCGAAACGCGTCGGCAGGACCGGTGCGACGACCTGCGGCGGCCCGCCCTCCGCCGGCAGGATGACAATCTCTCCGGAAGAAACGCCCAGCCGCAGGCAGGCGATTCGCTTGCCGTCCGGAGACCATGCCGGGCTCGACCAGGAGAAGCCGGGCGCCGACAACTGCCGGGGTGTTGCCTCGCCAATCCTCTGCACCCAGATGCCGGGCAGCACCCGCTCGTTCTCCTGCCAGACGAAGGCAACTGCCGAACCATCCGGCGAGATGGCGGGCTGGTACTCCTTCCCTGCCAGCCGGGTCACGGGACTCACCAACGGCGCTGTTTCCGGCCCGCCCTTCCGGACAAATACGAGCAGGGCGAGAACGATCGCCAGAAGCGAAAGGATTCCCGCCGCTGCGGGCCAAAGTCTGCGGGTTGTCTCCGTGGGCTGAAGCGGCTCCGGCGCCGGAGGATGGGCGGTCGTATGAGCGGATGCCGCCTCCGGCGTGGTGTGGGGGAGTTCTACCGTGACCGGCCCCACCAGCCGGTAGCCTCGTCCGGGAAATGTTTCGATGTAGGCGGGATCGCCGGGGGAGGCGCCCAGCGCCTTCCTTACCATGGCGATGTTCTGCGCGAGGTTGGCCTCGTCCACGATCCGGTCTTGCCAGACCGCGGCCAGGATCTCCTCCTTGGTGGCGACTTCCGGGGACCGCGCCGCGAGGACCGCCAGCGTCTCCACCGCTTTGCGGGTCAGGTGTAACGGCTGATCTCCGCGGAAGAGGACTTTGGCGGCGGCATCCAGCCGGAAGGATCCAAACCTGTATATCGGATGAGTTTCCAAGACGTTACACCGGTTTTAGAAATTTCTTAGAAACTTCTCACTGCCCCATCATTGCATGAATCCGCCATCCGGCCGATGTTGGGTTGGAGCAATTTCAGTGTAGCGCGCCACTTTGCGTGCCGCGACTCACTGATATGTCTGTGAGGTGGGAGTCCAGGTTGCTCCCGCACTCCTTGGGAAGGGACGCGATGGCCTCCAGGTGGCGAGGTTGGCTTCTGGCACTGGTTCCGCTTCTATTGGGCGGCGCTCCGGCAGTAGAAGAGACGGCGAAGACCTTGCAAGCGCCTCCACCGGAAGCCCGCATCCTGATGCGGTGGTGGTGGTTCGGGCCTGCTGTCACGCACCAGGAACTGGCCCGGGAGCTGGAGGCCATGAAGGCTGCCGGAATTGGCGGAGTGGAGATCCAGCCGGTCTATCCGCTGACTCTGGACGATCCCGCAAACGGCCTCCGGAATCTCCGGTTCCTCTCGCCCGAATTCCTGGAGGCGCTGCGCTTCACGGAAAGAAAGGCGCGTGAGCTGGGGCTTCGGGTGGATCTGACCCTGGGAAGCGGGTGGCCTTTCGGGGGGCCGAAGATCCCTCTGGAGTTGGCGGCAGGGCGCCTGCGGGTGGAACCGATCCGCCAGCCTCCGCAACTGCGCTGGGGCGAGCGCGTGCTCCGGGAGTTCCCGGAGCATGGCTTGCGTTTCATCGAGAGCCGCACGGGGCAGATGGTGAAACGCGCGGCGGTGGGGGCGGAAGGTTTCGTTTTCGATCACTACAGCCGCGCTGCGCTCGACCGCTACCTGGAAACCGTGGGCCAGCCGCTGCTGAATGCCTTTGGCCCGTCCCGTCCGTATGCCGTGTTCTGCGACAGCCTCGAGGTGTTCGGATCGGACTGGACCCCGGACCTGCCGGAAGAGTTCCGCCGCAGGCGCGGATACGATCTGATGCCGCTGCTGCCCGCGCTCACGGGCGAATGGAATGAGGAGAAGGCACGGATTCGCCATGACTGGGCGCTGACGCTCACAGAGCTGGCCGAGGAGCGGTTCCTCCGCCCGCTGGCAGAATGGAGCCGGCGCAATGGAGTGAAGCTGCGCGCCCAGGTGTATGGAACGCCGCCGGTGACTCTGGCCAGCCAGCGTCATGTGGATCTGGCCGACGGCGAGCAGACGCAATGGCGGCGGCTGAGCGCATCGCGCTGGGCTTCCAGCGCCAACCACATCCTCCGCCGCTCGGTGACAGCGTCGGAGACCTGGACCTGGCTCCATTCCCCGTCATTCGCCGCCACGCCGCTGGATGTGAAAGCCGAAGCCGACATCCACTTCATTCAGGGGATCAATCAGCTGATCGGCCATGGGTGGCCGTATTCCCCGCCGCAGGCGGGCAAGCCCGGCTGGGCATTTTATGCGGCGGCGGTGCTGAACGATCACAACCCATGGTGGCCGGTGATGCCCGATCTGGCGCGATATCTGCAGCGCGTCAGCTGGCTGCTGCGGCAGGGAGAGCCGGTGGCGGACGTGCTTCTGTATGTTCCTGTAGCCGACATCCGTTCGCGGTTCTCCGCCGGCAGCGGCCACGTGTCCATCGACCGCTCGGTCCACGAAGTGATCGGCGATGAAGTGATCCCGCAGATCCTGGATGCGGGCTACAACTTCGATGCGGTAGACGACGGGTTGCTGGAGGAAGCGCTGGCCGGGGGGCGGTACCGCGCCATCGTTCTCGCGAATGCGGAGAGGATGGAGGCGGGGACGCTGGAACGGCTGGCAGCCTTTGCGCGCTCTGGCGGGCATGTCTTTGTCGCCGGCAAGAAGCCGCGTCTTTCGCCCGGTTATCAAAACCGCGAGGAAAACGACCGCAAGGTGCAGGCAGCCGCAGCGGCATTGTTCGCCGAGCCGCGCGTGCGGTCGCTGGCGGAGGATTCGCAGCTGGGCGAAGCCCTGCGGAACGCGTTTCCGCCTGCACTGGAGTGGTCGCCCCGGTCCGCCGCGCTGGCGTTTGCGCAAAGGAAGCTCGGCGACGGCGATGTGTTCTTTGTCGCCAACACGGGGAACATTCCGTGGCGCGGGCGGCTGCGCTTCCGCGCCGCGGCGCAGCCCGCTGCCGCGTGGGACCTCCTGACCGGAGAGAAACACGAGTTCCGCGGGGAGGCGGAGCTGCCGCCTTATGGCTCGCTGGTCTTCTTCGCCGGGGGCGGGACGAACGCGGTTCCCGTCCGGAAGCAACCCGTGCGCGAGCTCGATCTGAGCACGGGATGGGATGTCACGTTCCTGGAGACCGGGCGCAAGGTTCGCTTTGAGGTGTTGCGCTCGTGGACAGAGGACGCTGACACACGGTTTTACTCCGGATCCGCCGCATACGAAAAGACGGTGCAACTCGGGCGCGAGGCTCAGCAGGCGTGGCTCGAATTCGGCCCGGTTTCCCCGCTCGAGCCGGCGCCGCAGCGACAGCCGGGGATGCGTGCGTGGCTCGACGCGCCAGTGAAAGACGCTGCGGTGATCTTTGTGAACGGGAAGCGCGTGGGGAGCGTGTTCGCGCCACCGTACCGGATCGACCTGACGGGCTGGCTGAAGGAGGGCGAGAACCGGCTCCGGATCGAGGTTTCCAACACGAACCTGAACCTGCTGGCGCGGCTGGGCGAGCCCGACTACAGGGTGCTTGCCGCCGCCTACGGGGAGCGGTTCCAGATGCAGGATATGCGGAATTTGCAGCCGGCGCCCAGCGGGCTGACCGGCACGGTGAAGCTCGTCGTCTGGCGGCAGCCGGGCGGCGACACTTCGAACAGTGGGAGTTTGTCAACCGCGCCGCAGCGCGGGCGGAGCGCCCGCTCAGGCGGCGCGAATGAATCCAGGTGAAAGGAAGGCTATGAAGTCTCGCATTGTGTGGACTGCGATTCTCTGCTTCCTGCTCGCGATTGCGGGCATGGCGCAGGATCCGCGCGGCGCGATCACCGGCATCGTGACCGATCCTTCGGGAGCGGTGGTGCCGAACGCGAGCGTGGAAGTGATCAACAAGGCAATGGGCACGCGCGTCAGCCTGAAGACCAATGACGCGGGGGTTTACAACGCGCTGTACCTTATCCCTGGGCAATACCAGGTGGTGGTGGAAATTCCGGGGTTCAAGAAAGTCATCCGGGACAACATCGAAGTCCGCGTGGACGACCGCATTGCGGTGAATATCCAGCTGGAGGTGGGCGCCACCGAGCAAAGCATCACGGTTTCGGCTGAGACGCCCCTGCTGATGACCGAGACCGCCTCCACTGGCGCGGTTGTCGATCAGCGCCGCGTGCAGGAACTGCCGGTTCCACATGGCAACCCGTATTTCCTGATCGGGCTGGCGGCCGGCGTCTCCTTCACGCGCGATCCGCGCCTGGACCGGCCCTTCGAGCCGACGCACATCGTCGGTTATGCCATGGACGGCACGCGCGCCAACCGCAGCGACGTGACGATTGACGGCGCCGTCAGCACGGCTACGGCGAACGCGGGCGAGGTAATCGCTTCCTACGTGCCTCCCGCGGACCTTGTGCAGGAGTTCAAGGTGCAGACAGCCACCTTCGACGCGCAATTCGGCCAGACCGAGGGCGGCGTCACCAACATCAGCATCAAGTCCGGCACCAACGAATTCCACGGCACCGGCTACTACACGAACATGACGCCGGCGCTGTTCGCCAACGATTTCTTCGCCAACCGAAGCGGCATCGCGCGGCCGGACTTCTACTATCACCGTTATGGCGCCACGCTCGGCGGGCCCGTGGTGCTTCCGAAGCTCTTTAACGGCCGCAACCGGACCTTCTTCATGTGGGGCATGGAGGGGATCAAGGAAGGACGCCCCCGCAACAACGGGACGCCCACCGTGCCGACGGAGGCGATGAAGAACGGCGACTTCTCGGCTCTGCTGAACGTCAGCAGCAGCTTCCAGATCTACAACCCCTGGACGCGGCGCCCCGCGTCGGGCGGGCGGTTCCAGTCCGACCCGTTCCCGGGCAACATCATCCCCTCCTCGCTGTTCAATCCGATCGCGAAGAAGGTGCTGGACACCTACTATCCGAAGCCGCTGCAGGCGGGCAACCCCGACGGCACGAACAACTATCTGCGGCCGGAGCTCATGGAGGAGGCCGACTATCTCTCCAACACGGTGCGCGTGGATCACAACCTGACGGCATCCAACCGGATCTATCTCCGCACGAGCTGGTACGACCGTGACAGCTGGTACAACGACTACTTCAACAATGCTGCGACGGGCCAGTCCTTCTGGTTTATCTCCCGCTCGGCGGTGCTCGATGACGTCTGGACGCTGAATCCGACCACGGTGCTGAACCTGCGTTACGGATACAACCGGTTCATCCGCAGGCAGGACGGGAACCCGATCGCCAAAGGGTTCGACCTGACCTCGCTCGGCTTCCCCGCCGCCTACAACAACGCCATCAGCCCCGACATCCGGCGCTTCCCGCGCTTTGACATCGCCGGATACCAGGGTACCGGTTTCAGCGGCGAGAACCGCCCGAATGACACTCACAATTTCGTCGGCATCTTGACGAAGGTCTTTGCAAGGCACACGGTGAAGGCGGGGACGGAATTCCGCTCCTACCGCGAGACCAGCCAGTTCTACAACAATGACCAGACCGGGCGCTTCATTTTCGATTCGACCTACACGCGCGGTCCGCTGGACAACTCGCCCTCTTCGCCCAATCAGCTCGGGCAGTCCGTGGCGGCATTTCTGCTCGGCATTCCGACGTCTTCGAGCTACGTGGCTGTGAACGACAGCTACGCCGAGCAGTCGGTCTCCTGGGCGTTTTTCGTGCAGGACGACTGGAAGATCTCCAGGAAGCTGACGCTGAATCTCGGGCTGCGCTGGGAGTATGACGGGCCGCTGACCGAGCGGTTCAACCGCAGCGTGCGGCGGTTCGACGACACCTACACGCAGCCGTTCGAGGCGGCGGCGCGAGAGGCCTATTCCCGCAATCCGACTCCGGAAGTGCCTCCGGCGCAGTTCGTGACCCGCGGCGGCATCACCTTCGCCGGCGTTGCGGGCGAACCGCGCGAGCTGTACTACACGCCGAAAAACAACTGGATGCCCCGCTTCGGCTTCGCCTATCAGATGACGGACAAGACCGTCGTGCGCGGCGGCTACGGCATCTTTTACGGCTTCCTCGGACAGCGCCGCGGCGACGTGATCATGAGCGGCTTCAGCCGGAACACCCCGTTCATCCCCACGCTGGACGGCTACACGTTCATCCGGACGCTCTCCAATCCCTTCCCCGACGGGATCCTGATGCCGGTGGGAGCGGGACAGGGCTACCAGACTCTGGTGGGCAACAGCGTGACGTTCTTTAACGAGCGCCCGCTCCGCCCGTACATGCAGCGCTGGCAGTTCGGCATTCAGCGCAACATCGGCAAGGGCTATGTGGCCGAAGTGAGCTACGTGGGCAACCGCGGCACGCATATCGAGATCGGCCAGAATTTCAACGCGACGCCCATCCAGTACCTGAGCCACAATCTGCTGCGGGACAACGACCGTATCAACTACCTCACGGCCAACCTGCCCAACCCGTTCCGCGGGCTCATGCCGGAAGGGGCCACGAGCTCGTTCGTGGGCGCCAACATCGCCCGCGAGCGCCTGCTGCGCCCGTTCCCGCACTTCGATGCGGTAAACGCCTCGCGCTTCGACGGCTACTCCTGGTATCACGCCCTGCAGGCGAGCCTGGAGCGCCGGTTCTCGCGGGGCTATACGATCGGCGCCACCTACACGTTCTCGAAGTTCATGCAGGCGACCGAGACGCTGGTGACCAACGCTCCCCGGCCGGTGGAAGTGATCAGCGATCTCGACCGCCCGCACCGCCTCGTGGTGAACGGCATCTGGGAGCTTCCGTTCGGCCGCGGCAAGGCCCTCGGCAGCAACTGGGGCCGGGCTGCCAACGCGATCCTGGGCGGCTGGCAACTGAATGGCGTGTACACCTTCCAGAGCGGCGCGCCGATCAACTTCGGCAATATCATCTTCCTCGGCAACCTGAAGGACATTCGACTGCCGCGCGACCAGCGGACCGTCGAACGGTGGTTCAACATCGACGCGGGCTTCGAGCGGCGCGCGGCCTTCCAGCTGGACCGCAACTACCGCTGGTTCCCGCCGCGTTTCAGCTTCCTGCGCAGTCACGAGGTCAACAACTTCGACCTCAGCGTGTTCAAGAACACGCGGCTGTTCAATGAACGCCTGAACGTGCAGTTCCGCGCGGAGTTCCTGAACGCGATGAACCATCCGCTGTTCCCCTCGCCGAACACGACGGTCACCTCGGCGCAGTTCGGGCAGGCGATTGCGTCCACGCAGTCGAATTACCCGCGCCGGACGCAGCTGACAGCGCGGTTCGTTTTCTGACCGCAAGACGACCCTGTGGTTTGCCCCGCCCCGGCTGGAGCCGTCCGGGGCGGGGCGATTTTTTCCCACACGCGCGGCATGGCCCGGCGCAGGGATGAACCACCGCGCCGCGCATTGCTATCCTGAGGGCTTGTGTGCGGCATTGCGGGCTACACCACGCTCGATCATCCTGTCGAGCCGGGGCGGATCCGTGACATTCTCGGGCTGATCCGGCACCGGGGCCCGGACTCGCTCGGGTTCCATGAATCCGGCCTCGTCGCGCTCGGCAACACGCGCCTCTCGATCATCGATCTCGAGCACGGCGATCAGCCGATGTTCAGCGAGGACGGCGGCACGGTGATCGTGCAGAACGGCGAGATCTACAATCACGCCGAGCTGCGTGCGGAGCTGGAGCAGCGCGGCCACCGGTTCCGCACCCGGTCCGACACCGAGGTCATCCTGCACGCCTTTCTCGAGTGGGACACGGAGTGCTTCGCGCGCCTGCGCGGCATGTTCGCCATCGCGCTGTGGGACGAGGCGCGCCGCCGGCTGGTGCTGGCGCGCGACCGCATGGGCATCAAGCCCTTGTACATCTACCACCGCGGACGGGACCTCTACTTCGGCTCCGAGGTGAAGGCCATTCTTCACCACCCCGAGATCGCGCGCCGCCTCGACCGCAACGGGCTCGGCTATTATCTGTCCCTCAACTATGTGCCCGCGCCCTACACGCTGGTCGAGGGGGTCGAAAAGCTCCTGCCCGGCGAGTGCCTGGAATGGGAGAACGGATCGTTGCGGCGGGAGAGGTACTGGAACCTCCGTTTCGAACCGGACGCAAGGATCACCCTGGAGGACGCCAAGGCGGAGCTCGACCGCTTGCTGCGGCTCTCGCTGCGCGAACACCTCATCGCCGACGTGCCTGTGGGCGTCTGGGCAAGCGGCGGGCTCGACTCCTCCACGGTGCTCCACTACGCGGCGCAGGAGACGCCGAAGCTCAATACGTTCTCCATTTCCTTCCGCGGCTACTCGCATGACGAGAGCGAATACTTCCGCACGGTGGCGGCACACTACGGAACGAACCACAACGAGTTCGACCTGAATCCCGAACAGAACCTCGCGGAGACGATCGAGCGGATCAGCTACCACTCCGACGAGCCATCGGCGGACGCGGGCGCCCTGCCTGTCTGGTACCTCTCGCAGATGACGCGGCAGCACGTCAAGGTCGCCCTGTCCGGAGAAGGCGCCGACGAGCTGTTCGGCGGCTATCTCACCTACCGCGCGGACGCTCTTGCCGTGCAAGCGCGCAAGTGGCCCGCCTGGAGCCGGCGGCTGGCACTGGCAATTGTCCGCCTGCTGCCCGTTACCGACGAGAAGATCGGGCTGGACTACAAGGCGCGCCGGTTTCTGGAAGGCTCGCTTCTTCCGCCCCATGACGCGCACTTTTACTGGAATGGCTCGTTTGATGAAAAAACAAAACGGGCTCTTTATGAAGCGCCGTACTACCCCCGGCCGGGAGAGCTGGTGCACACGCTGCCGACGGAGGCGTTCCGCTGCGGCGAGCTGAACAAGTTTCTCTGGGTGGACCAGAAGTACTACCTGCCGGACGACATCCTCTACAAGTGCGACCGCATGTCGATGGCGCACTCGCTCGAGGTGCGGCCGCCGTTTCTCGACCACCGCATCGTGGAGTTCGCCGCGCGTCTGCCGGAGCATTTCAAGGTCCGCGGCCCGGTGCTGAAGTTCCTTCTTCGCGAACTGATGCGGGACAAGCTGCCGCCGGCCGTGTTGACGCGGCCCAAGGAGGGCTTCGACATCCCCGCCCACCGCTGGTTCCGCGGCCCGCTGCGCCCGATGGCCGAAGAAGTGCTCTCGCCGGAAAACGTCCGCGCCACAGGGCTGTTCCGCGCTGAAGTCGTCGAGCGCATCAAGTCCGATCACTTCCGCCGGCGCGCCAACTTCGGTTATCAACTGTGGGGTTTGCTGACGCTGTTTCTCTGGATGCGACGATGGAAAGTCCACGCCTGAAGCGCCTCCTGCTGCTGCTGTCGATCGCGGCGCTGATCTACGTGCCCGGCCTGTTCGCGCCGCCGCACCTGATGGACGACGTGGACGCCGTGCAGGCGCAGATCGCGCGAAATATGCTCGAGTCGGGTGATTGGGTGACGGCGCGCCTGGACGGCGTGCCCTATCTCGAAAAGGCGCCGCTGAAGTACTGGATGATCGCCTGTTCGTACGCCCTGTTCGGAGTGCACGACTGGGCGGCGCGCCTGCCCATCGTGCTTTCCGTCCTCGCGCTCGTGGCTCTCGTTTACTGGATGGGCTGCTGGGCGTTCAGCGAATCCGCCGGCTTCCACGCAGCGCTCATCGTTGGAACCAGCATCGGCACGTTTCTCTTCACGCGGATTCTGATTCCTGACATCACATTGACGTGCGCCGTCGCGCTGGCCATTTTCTCCATGTTGCGCGCGCTGGACGAGGCCGAACCAAGGCCGCGCCTTTGGGCGGCGTGCCTGGCCATCTCGATCGGCGCCGGGCTGCTGCTGAAGGGGCTGATCGCCGCAGTTTTCCCCTGCGCCGCGGGACTTCTTTGGCTGGCGTGGAACGGGCGGCTGCTGGACCGGGAAGCCTGGAAGCGCCTGCGGCCGTTCTCCGGCGCACTGCTCATCCTGCTGGTGGCGGGGCCCTGGCATGTGCTCGCCACGTTGAGAAATCCGCCGTATTTCGATTCCTCGATGACTTCCGGTCCCGGGCAGTACCGCGGTTTTTTCTGGTTCTATTTCTTCAACGAGCACATTCTGAGGTTTCTGAACCGCCGCTGGCCGCGCGATTACAATACGGTGCCCCGGCACCTGTTCTGGCTGTTCCACCTCGTCTGGTTCTTCCCCTGGTCCGCGTGGCTGCCGGGTGTGGTGAAACTGCGCGCCGGCGGCGATTCGCGCGCCGGGCGGACGATGCAGATGCTCGTCTGCTGGGCGGGGTTTGTGCTGGTGTTCTTCACGTTCTCCACGACGCAGGAATATTACTCGATGTCCGCGTATCCCGCCTTCGCATTGCTGCTCGGGCTCGTGATCACGCAAGCGGAGGGATGGACCGCCCGGCTTTCCAGAATCGTCAGCATCGTGGCCGCACTGGCATTCGTGGCCGCCGCAGGCTTGCTGGCAGCCGTCTGGAACACGCCCGCGCCCGGTGACATTTCGCGGTCCCTCACGCGGAATCCGGAGCTTTATACGCTCTCGCTGGGCCACATGGGGGACCTGACACTGGCTTCCTTCGCCTATCTGAAGCTGCCGCTCGGGCTGGCGGCGCTCGCCTTCGCTGCAGGAGCTGTGCTGTGCTGGCGCGCACGCCCGCGCGCCACATGGATGGGCGCAGCGCTCATGATGGTGCTTTTCCTCAACGCCGCGCGGCTGGCCATGCAGGTGTTCGATCCCTACCTGAGCAGCTATCCGAT
>FWWL01003346.1_pt1 | contig 15100 bp, 11 predicted proteins | sample 2228331 | NCBI WGS metagenome assembly FWWL01 (sample SAMEA103939775, study PRJEB20133) | metagenome
TGCCAGAATTGATGCGCAATATCCGCCTTCATGCTCATTTCAACATCTGGCTTCAGGTCTACTTCACCCCAAAACACATCGCAAAACGCGCCGGGCTGCGTTGGCGGGTGAGCAGCATCGATGGTGACAACACCGTGCGGTTCTTCGTAGCGGAACTGAATGACGATGCGTCCTTCACAAATTCGGGGTGCAATCTGGGCATCACATTTCACCCGGTCATACAGTTCACCTAAGATTTGACGCAGTTCTGCCTCGTCTTTGAAGAATGGCATTGTTCATCTCCCTTTGCCGTCTGTGAATGACGGTGCTGTACTGTAGGAAAATCCTGTGAAAACGATTATACGAGGTTCAGCAGGAGAACGCAAGAGGGTATAACGCATCGCGTTAAAAGGTGCAGGTAGAGACATAGTTGCTGACATCTGTTATGCACTGCCCGTCCTGAACCTGATCCGTGCCTTTGTGGTTCGCATCTTACACCGCAGAGACACGGCGGACACCTATGCATTACCCATAACTGGCGTCAACCACGTATGTACCAGCGGGTATGATCGCCATGGGTGCTATTTTGGGCGACTGTCCAGGTGGCAGCGCACAGCTCCAGCCGTGCTATCACGTACTGGATGGGTTGCCTTACGCGCACATCATGTGCGTGGCGCAGGGTTTGGAGTGCGGCAGCCATGCTGCCGCGCCAGCCGTACACTCGATCCGGCGCGTGGTACGCCGTTCCCCCTCCTGGTCACGGGGATGCTGGATGTATTCGTGACGATCATCGAGTCGGTCAGGCATGAATGTGCTACCTGCGCGTAGACGTCTTGTTGCAATAGGTGCCTGCCTGCGTACCAGCAGCCACGACCAGCATCTGACGATGGTGGCGGGGATGCCGGCACACGGGCTGGAAGCCCGCGCCACGGGGAGCGCTTGCAGTCTGGCCTACCGCAGCAGAATGCCGTGGATCGCCTAACCATACGATGTGCGTGAGGTATGGCACGCGGATCACAGCAGCCGTGCGGGGCAGGATTTGCTTGGCTCGCCTAACCATACGGTGTGCGTGAGGTATGGCACCGGATCTATCACGATGGGATATGAGGCGTCATATTGGCTTCTGTGTAACATGTGGGGAATGCATAGCTCGCTGGGGGCGGGTTAGAGTGGGGGCGTGTCGCGGTGTACTGCTGGAAGCAAGTATCACACGCCTGCCCCCCATCAAGCTGGCGCTGCACCTGAACGACTACACGTGAACCGGTTAGTTTGCCTGCGACGCACCACTATTGGCTCACAGATAGCACGCCCGTCCGTGCGCCAGCACGGCCCTGTCCTGAATGATGCACAGTGTCAGTTGAGGTTTGAAATTACCTGACACGATACGGATGGGCGGTTCCGTAGGGGCGGGTTTGGAACCCGCCCCTACGGACGATGCAGATGCCCATTCTCATCGACATACGAGGCATGCGGTGAACGAGGGGTAGTGGAAGGATACATTTTGAGTCGGCGGATCGCAGCGCGTCCCTCTGCCGGTACGCGACTCTGATGAAGAGGCTTTGCAATGATGATTGATGGTCTTGGCAATGATGCAAAGGATCAAGATTTGCTATCATAACCCAAGTTTCCACCTATGTTGTGAGTAGTTCCCGTAGGCTGAGTGCCAGGTTGAACAGCACGACGTTACACGCAACACCGTATGGTATGTTCGCATGAACGGTGTGAGGAGCAGCCAGTTCCTATGGACATACTACGTCACGTTTCACGGTAGCAACCCAAATTCTACCCATCCTCTGTGTCCTCTGTGTCTCTGTGGTGATAAAGGTAGCAACTTGGGTTATCATATACTTATCCCACGTCACTGTCACCCGTATTCCGCCTATTCTTCAGCCGGACGTATCCGCTGCAGGGCCAGACTTAAACAAATCACCGTGACGATAATCATAAGCGCTATATAGACCAGCCAGGGTGAGGGTACTGTGAGATTGCCGACAGACGAAGGAACTGTCCAGAGCCATGGATCGCCGCCTTCCTCAAGGATGGTAGCCGTTATCCCCAGGGCAATAAACGGATGCAGGCAAATGAATGGCCCCATGGTGTAGACGTAGAGCGGCGAAGGATCGGCATCAAACGCGCCGATCAACAGTGAAATCACGAAGAAGAGAAATGGTACCAGCAACAGAATGGCGATCACCGTTCCCTGCGCCATTACCGTTGCACCAAGCGTCGAGCGCATCACCGTTGACCAGAAAAGGCCAATTGCTGCATAGCAGATGGCCGTGATCAACAAACTGATCACCCCGATCAGGATTTCTTGTGCAGTAATGCCGCCAAAAAGAAGGGATAGACCGGCAATTGGGAGAGAAGCCGTGATGAGCAACAATGCAAACGCAATTGCTGACAAGAGCTTACCGGTGATGATCTGAAGTGGTGACAACAACGAGGCAAGCAGTAAATCGTAAGTCTGGCGTTCTTTTTCACCGACAATTGCCCCTGCTGTCAGTGAAGGTGACAGAAAGCAAACCTGTACCAGCGCCGCAGTCATCACAGTGAAAAAGATGCTTTTACCGATGGTACGGGCCGTGTTAGGGTCATTTGGGCTGGCCGAGCTGATAAATACCGCATAAATTAGCAGCGTAATAGCGCCAATGATAGTCAGGTAGCCGCTCAGAATAAGCCAGGCATTGCGTCCACGAATCCGACCGAAGAGTTCACGGGTCAATACCGGGTTAACAATGATGCTATGCATACGTATACCTTTGCCGCTGGACGAGTCTGGATGCGTGTTATCGCGCCTCTGCTGTTGAGAGGGTGCAGATTCAAGCGAGACGTGTTACCTGTCACCATTATAGAGCATGAGACCTATTGTGAGACCTGGATGTAGAGGCGTCTGGCAGATGATTATGGTGCGGAAGCATGCCTTCCGCACCCGACCCATGCAACACGTATATCACTGCACGTGAAAGGCATTCAATCCAGGGTGTGGTTTCTCCGTGGATGTACGCAACAGCTTCTCGGCTTGAAGCAGGCAGATGTGCCGTTGGTGCGTCGGACTGTCACCGTCAACAGCACCCATCACGACTCACAGTTGATTCGATCCAGTAGTGACGTCACGGCATATATGGCCCGCAGCGTCGGGGTTGGCGTACCGGTCAATTCGGCCAGCTCAACCACTGCTCCCAGCAGGGCATCAATTTCGGTTGGTCGCTTCGCTTCAATATCTTGCAACATCGAGGTCTTGTGAGCGCCGATCTCCTCGGCCATGCGGATGCGGCGTTCAATCGAGACCGGAAACCGAATACCTAGCTGTTCGGCGACCTGTTGTGCCTCGGCCATCATTGTTGCCGCCAGGTTGTACGTGCCCTGATCGGCGATAATGCGGTCAATAGTAGCGCGGGTCAATGCGCTGATCGGGTTAAACGAGAGATTTCCCCACAACTTTAGCCAGATTTCATTGCGAATATCGGTCTTGACCGGCGCTCGTAAACCGACCGACTCCAGCAATTTGCTCAGGCGTACCACACGCTCGCTCCGGCTGCCATCGGGTTCACCGAGTGTAAAACGGTTTCCTTCAATATGTCGGATGACGCCAGGACGTTCGATGGCGGCGGCGGGATAGACGACGCAGCCGATAACCCGTTCAATCTCGGTATGGGCAGCAATCACACCACCGGGATCAACTGCCTCGATCCGCCGACCTTCGTATGGGCCACCGTGCCGGAAAAAATACCACCAGGGAATGCCGTTTTGAGCGTAGACAACGGCTGTGTCGGGGCCGTAGAGCGCTCGCATGGGTGCAGCCAGCGTCGGCAAGGACTGTGCTTTGACTGCTACGATCACAACATCGTGTGGACCGGCAACCGTCATATCAGAGGTCGCCAGTGCCGGTCGCACCACCTCGCGCCGACCATCACGGTATTCGACGGTCAACCCGTGTTCGATAATGGCTGCCAGATGGCTCCCGCGAGCGATCATTGTTACTTCGGCTCCGGCCTGGATCAGCTTTGCCCCCAACCAGCCACCAATCGCTCCGGCGCCAACAATACAGATGCGCATATGATCCGCTACTCCTTGTACGTGTTCCTACAGTTTGCGAAGATAGACTCGCTCTAGTTCGTGGCGAGGTCCTTTGACCAGAATCAGATCGGCGCTCCAGCGCGTCGGTTCTATGTTTTGTTTTAAATTGACATAATTAATTTCGCGCCAGATACGTCGTGCGGTAGCGATAGCTTCCTCTTCGTTCAGCTCAGCGTAGCGGCGAAAGTATGACGACGGATCGCGAAAGGCCGTTTCACGCAGCCGTAAAAATCGTTCAATGTACCACTGTTCAAGATCGCGTTCATCGGCATCGACATAAATCGCGAAGTCAAAGAAGTCTGATACATAGAGTTGTGGTTCGCGTCGAGTATTGGAACCACGCTGTAACACATTCAACCCTTCAACAATCAGAACATCTGGATGATCAACAACCTGCGTTTGATCGGGCACGATATCGTAGATAAGGTGTGAATAGACTGGCGCACTCACCGGGCCATACCCCGATTTAATATCGGCCATAAACTGCAAGAGGCGTCGCCGATCATAGCTTTCAGGAAACCCTTTACGGTGCATAATCCCCCGTTCCTGGAGGATTCGGTTTGGGTAAAGAAAGCCGTCGGTTGTAATCAGATCGACTTTGAGGCGTCCAGGCCCACGCGCCAGGAGCGCTTGCAGGATGCGCGCTGTGCTGCTCTTCCCTACCGCGACACTACCGGCAATGCCGATCACATACGGTACTCGTGCTGTCCCTGAGCCGAGAAATGCACTGGTGGCCTGGTACAATCGACAGGCATTGTCGTAGTAGATTTGTAGCAGGCGCACCAGTGGCAGGTAGATGTCGGCAACGTCTTCCATTGAGACGGTGTCATTCAGACTGACCAGCGTGTCTAACTCGTCTGCACTGAGTGGTAAGGGAGTACCGTTACGAAGTGCTGCCCATTCTGAGCGCGAAAAACTCATGTATGGTGAAAGGCGGCGTTCAAATTCTGTCTTTAGTATCATGCCGGTTCCTGTCTTTCTCCCGTTGCTTACAATCCCAGTGTTTTCGCCATCGTGATCCGTTGTAGTTTTCCGGTGGCACCGCGTGGTAGTGCGCTCAGAATATGGATTGCACGAGGCACTTTGAAATCGGCCAGCAGGCGGGCACAGTGCTCGCGTAATTCACGCTCGTCAGCACTCATGCCTTCGCGTAATACAACGGCGGCATGCACCTCTTCACCCAGCGTTGGATGTGGCACGGCAAAGGCCAGGGCTTCGGCGACTGCCGGATGACGGAGCAGTACGTCATCAATCTCCAGGGGCGAAATCTTTTCGCCCCCGCGGTTGATTAACTCTTTGATACGACCGGTCAGACAGAGATAGCCATCTTCGTCGAGATACCCCTGGTCACCGGTCCGAAACCATCCATTCACAAATGCTGTGGCATTGGCTTCAGGATTATTTTCGTACCCATCAACGACATTCGGCCCGCGCACTACGACCTCGCCCTTCACACCTGCCGGCAACAACTGGCCGTGTTCGTCCATGATACCCACTTCTACCCCGAATCCAATCCCCACCGAGCCGGGTTTTCGCCGACCGGGTGGTAACGGATTCGAGGTCATCTGATGTGAAGCCTCCGTCATGCCGTAGCTTTCAATCACCGGCGCCGCGAAGACCTCTTCCATTTGCTCCATCACAACCGGAGGTAGAGGTGCACTTGAGGAGCGGATGAAGCGGAATGGGTTAGCTTTGATTATAGCAGTGTTGCGCCCGGCTCGGGCCAGGAGGACCTGGTGCATCGTCGGGACGGCCGAGTACCAGGTTGGACGCTCTTGTTCGACCCAGCTCCAGAATTTGAGACCATCAAAACCTGGTGGACAGATAACAGCTCCACCGGCGGCTAACTGGCTTAGCAACGAGGCAACAATGCCGTGAATGTGGAAGAGCGGCATCACGCAGAGCGAACGATCCGCCGCGCTCAATTGATAGGTAGTGATGATGTTGCTGGTCGAGGCGGCCAGATTACGATGGCGAATAGGTACCCGCTTAGGCCGGCTGGTGGTGCCACTGGTGTGCAAGATCATGGCGATGTCGTCGGGTGTGGCCAGGCCATCGCGGCGTGGTGATCCGGCGGTACCAGATGTCGAGAAGGTAAGCTGATGGTTGCTGTCGAAGGCGGCTTCGATCAGCAGCATGTCTGAACGCAATGCAGCCCGGGCTTCGTCGCCCTCGCCAGGGGCAACAATTAATGCGCGGGCCTGGGTGTCTTCATAGTAGAAGGCAAATTCGTCCCGCCGATATTTGGGATTAAGTGGTGCAGCCGTCGCCGCAGTAGCCGCAGCCAGAAAGGTGATCGCCATCGCCGGGCCGTTGCCGAGCGCAATCGCAATCCGGTCGCCGCGTCCCAGTCCATGGTTCTGGAGCCACTCGGCCAGACGGTACACCTGGGCACGCAGATCGGCAAAGTTCCAGGTCGGGCCACCCGGTGCAATCAGCGCAGGATCGGTATCGCTTCCAGTTGTCAGGAGATCATACACGGTACGGTACATCGTCTTCATCCCCCATCGTTTATTGTTTCGTATGCCGTCGGTAATGATCACCATCCAATTGCCAGCCCATCACAACGAGGTTCAGTACCTGCTACATAGCTGCCACTGGCCAGACGCCAGATAATCTGTCCCCGGCCAAAGCCGCCCAATTCACTTTCGACCACCACCTGGTGGCCGCGAGCGGCCAGCCCTTCAATGACGTGGCGTGGTGTTTCCAGCTCAAGCCGCAGCGTGCCATCGCGCTCCCAGCGCCAGCGCGGTGCATCCAGTGCGGCCTGGGGGTGCATTCCGTAATCAAGGGTGTTAACGATAACCTGCACATGCCCTTGTGGTTGCATATGTGCTCCCATTACACCGAAGGGGCCGATGGGAACGCCATCTTTGCTCAGGAAACCGGGAATAATCGTGTGAAATGGTCGTTTACCGGGAGCGACCTGATTCGGATGGCCGGGTGTTAATACGAAGCCACAACCACGGTTGTGCAGGGCGATACCGTAATCAGGGATCACCACCCCTGAACCAAATCCCATATACGTTGATTGGATCATACTCACCATCATCCCGTCACGGTCAACCGCAGCGAAGTAGACTGTACCACCGCGTGGCAGGGCGGACGGGCCATAGGTTTGGGCCTGTTCACCGATCAGGCGCGCACGTTCGGCCAGCCGCTGCCGATTCAACATCTCATTGATGGGCACAGCTACACTGGCCGGGTCGGCAACATAGGCGAAGGCATCGGCAAAGGCCAGTTTCATCGCTTCGATTTGGCGGTGGAACGATGCTGCCGATTCGCGGGCATAGCCGTTAAGCTCGATGTGATCGAGAATCCCAAGTGCCATCAGCGCCGCAATCCCCTGACCGTTCGGCGGAATCTCGTGGACGGTATAGCCACGGTACTGCATACTGATTGGTGTTACCCATTCCGAACGGTGGCGGGCCAGATCATCTGCCCGTAACAGACCGCCGGTAGCGCGCGCAAAGCGGTCAATCGCTTCGGCAATTTCACCCTGATAGAAGACATCAGCGCCATGACGGGCGATCAGGCGCAGGGTACGGGCGTGACCAGGGCTGACGAAACGCTCACCCGGTCGCGGTGCCCGTCCATCAATACTAAACGTGGGCAAGAAACCGGCAAACTCAGGCCCGTGACGGTTGTGCGCGGCTGCAACCCCTCGTGCCCAGAAGTAAGCGACCATCGGTGGTGTTGGCGCGCCTTCAGCGGCATAACTGATGGCTGGGGCCAGGACCTGCGCGAGCGGCAAACGCCCAAACCGGTCGTGCATATCTCCCCACATGCGCACAACGCCCGGCACGGTTACCGGCAACCAGCCATAAACTGGCATATCGGTATGCCCGGCAGCGCTCAGTGCGTCAAGACTCAACCTGGCCGGTGCTGCTCCCGAACCATTGATGCCGTACAGATGATCGCCAGCCCAAATCAGGGCGAAACCATCACCCCCCAGCCCATTTGAGGTTGGTTCCAGCACGGTTAGCGCCGCGGCAGTGGCAATAGCTGCATCAACCGCATTCCCACCAGCCTGCAATATGTGCATACCGGCTTGAGATGCCAGGGGGTGACTGCTGGCAACCACTCCGCGCTCGGCAATCACCGGTACTCGCCGTCCGGGATAAGGAAAATGGTGCAGGTTGAGATCCATGGCAAGGCTCCTTCGCGCTCGACAGACAGATTGTGAAAAGATATTTGATTATACAATGAACTGTGTTCCGGCTTGACAGAAGAACTTATTTCATCCAAAGCTGTGCTGTCTGCCTCCAGCCTGTTGACCAGGCGTGTGAACGCTTGTCAATCGCCAACGCCGGCATATCCTGCTCTCAGTCTGCCGGTACGAAAGTGAGGAGGGCTGCCGACAATCTCCGCTGCCATCACGTGCTGGATGAATTGCCTTGCCCGCTCGTCATGCGCATGTCGCGACGTTTGGCGTGCGGCAGCCGTGCTCACGATCAGGCGCGTGTCACGCCATTGACCCTGCTGGTCACGGGGATGCTGTGTGCGATCATCACGATCATAGACCGATTTCCTCTGTGTCCTCTGCGTCTCTGTGGTGAAACCGGCACAGCGAGAAGTGACGCCCACCCCTCCAATAATGCGCGTTCGATACGGATCAAACATCAGGCGAACCACCGCATACTCAGGCACTTCGCGTCGGTGAACATCAATCCAGGGCATCCCGCACCCTCAGCACGACATAAATTTGGCAAAATTCAACGAACTGTGTTATAATACCGACGCTTATATCAGGAACGCCGGGCTGCGCCGGCCCGTGCGCGATTACACGAGGAGGAACCGCTCGTGGCGCTTGAAAAAGAAGAAAAATCGCAGATCATCAACGGCTATCAGATCCACGAAACTGATACCGGTTCGCCCGAAGTACAGGTAGCGCTACTGACCGAGCGCATCAACCAGTTGATTGAACATCTTCGCGTTCATACTCACGATCACCACTCGCGTCGTGGTTTGCTGAAGCTTGTCGGGCGACGGCGGCGGCTGCTCAACTATCTGCAATCGAAAGATCGCGAACGCTATCGCAACGTCATTAATCGCCTCGGTCTGCGTCGCTAGTATGATAGAGGCAACCGTCAGTGTAAGATAAGGGTATGCAGGGCGCCAGCGGCATCCGCCGCCCGGCGCTCTTTGCTTGTTGGTTGTCAGGCGCGGTGGTTCGGGATTGGTGCGTGCGCGTGTGACTCTCCATGCGTATACACCAGTGCCGAACTCCGCGCACCGGTCGCAACCGGCGACCGGATACCGTTGATTGGGTGCAAGGGCACCCTGGTCTGGTAAGGAGTAATAGGAGTTTATGACAGAACGGAATATCTATTCGGTAAGTGCGGAGATTGCCGGCCGAACGCTCACCCTGGAAGCCGGGCGTTTTGCCGAACAGGCTGATGGTGCTGTTGTAGCCCGGTATGGCGATACGATGCTGTTGGCCACCGTCGTTTGCGCCAAAGAAGCTCGTGAAGGAACCGATTTCTTCCCGCTGACCGTTGATTACGAAGAGAAGATGTACGCGGTCGGCAAAATTCCGGGTAATTTCTTCAAGCGCGAAGGTCGGCCCACCACCACGGCGATTCTCATCTCCCGCTTGACCGACCGCCCCCTGCGGCCACTTTTCCCCAAAGGTTTTTACAACGAGGTTCAGGTCATTATCACGACGTTCTCGATTGATATGGAGAACGATCCGGGGCCGTTGGCAATAATTGCCGCTTCCGCAGCGCTGTGTATCAGCGATATTCCCTTCGCCGGCCCGGTTGGTGCGGTGCAGATGGGGCATCTGAACGGTCAGTTGGTGGTCAATCCCAAGATGAATGAGATTGCCGATAGCCGGCTCGATCTGGTGGTGGCCGGTACCAAAGATGCAGTGCTGATGGTTGAAGCCGGCGCTTACGAGTTGACCGAAGACGAGATGCTTCAGGCCGTGATTGATGGCCATGCGGTCTGCAAGCAGATCTGTGATCTACAAGAGCAACTGGTTCAGCTTTGTGGCAAACCGAAGCGTCCCTTCACGCCGCCGGTGGTTGACACCTCGCTCGAAGAGGCCATCAGTGCGTGGATGGGTGACCGGCTGCGCAAAGCGGTACGCAGTCCAATCAAGCAAGAACGTGAAGCTCAAACGGAAGCGCTGAAGGCTGAAGTGATTGCCCACTTTACTGCTGATGAACCGGAAGAAGAGATCGCGAACCGCACCAAAGAGGTCACAAAGGCGTTTGAGAAGCTTCTGAAAGATGAAGTGCGTAACGCTATTCTCGATGAAGGTATCCGGGTCGATGGCCGGGCGCTCGATGAAATTCGTCCGATCAGTATCGAAGTCGGGGTGATCCCTCGTGTGCATGGCTCGGCGGTCTTTACCCGCGGTCAGACCCAGGTGTTGACGATTACCACCCTCGGTTCGCCCGGCGACGAGCAGAAAGTGGACGATCTCGGTATCGAGACTTCCAAACGCTACATTCATCACTACAATTTCCCACCTTTTAGCACGGGCGAAGTGCGGCGGATTGGGACACCACGACGGCGTGATATTGGTCACGGTGCATTGGCCGAACGCTCGCTGTACGCCGTGTTGCCTGATGAGAAGGATTTTCCCTACACGATCCGGCTGGTATCTGAGGTGCTCTCCTCGAATGGCTCGTCATCAATGGCGTCGGTCTGTGGTTCATCGCTGAGCCTGATGGATGCCGGTGTACCGATCAAGGCGCCGGTTGCCGGTGTGGCCATGGGTCTGATTACCGGCGAAGATGGCCGCTGGCGCGTGTTGACCGATATTCAGGGCCTGGAAGATGCCCTCGGCGATATGGACTTCAAAGTGGCCGGTACGGCAAAAGGTGTTACCGGTTTGCAGATGGATATCAAGACAACCGGTATCACCTATGAGATTATGCGCGAGGCGTTTGCACAGGCCCGTGCCGGTCGCCTGTTCATTCTTGATAAGATGAACGAGGTGATCAGTGCACCACGGCCAGAGCTGTCAATCTATGCACCGCGCATTATGACGATCCAGATTCCGGTTGATAAGATTGGCGCCCTGATTGGCCCCGGCGGTAAGACGATCCGCAATATCTGTGAGACGACCGGTGCGCAGATTGATATTGAAGACGATGGCCGTGTCTTTATCACAACCCCTGATGGTGCCGCAGCCAGGCAGGCGATCAGCATGATCGAGGGGTTGACCCGCGAAGCCAAGGTTGGTGACATTTTCCTCGGTAAAGTGGTCAGCATTAAGCCTTTTGGGGCGTTTGTGAATATCTTGCCCGGTAAAGACGGCATGGTTCACGTCTCGGAGCTTGATGAAAAGCGGGTCGAGAACGTTGAGGATGTGGTCTCGCTCGGCGATGAAATCAATGTGATGGTGATCGATATTGATCGCACCACAGGGAAGATTAGTCTTAGCCGACGGGCAGTGCTGACCGGCGAAACGCCCGAAGAGCGCAAAGCTGCTGGTGCCGCACCACGCCCGCGTCCACGCGAAGAACAGCGTGGTGGTCGCGATGAGCCGCGAAGCCTGCGTGACGAGCTGCGTGGACCGCGCCGTGAAGGTGACCGGCCACGCCCGCGCCGCCGGGATGATTAGATGGAGAGGAGGGTGTGATGCCACAAAGCTCCGTGTGAAATCGCGGTAATTGCTTTGTGGCTCACATTGCGGTTAGAGTGGCTGTGAGCAGTTTGCAAATTCTGCTTTTGATTTGTAATGACAACTCAAACTACTCTTCTTACCCATTGTGAGCTCGGGGGTTCTGGCCCTCGTCTCATCCATATCGCGCCTGCCAATGGCTTTCCACCAGAAGCCTACGTCCCTCTCGCCGCCGGGCTTGCGTCCTTTGGGCGCATTCTGGGATACCGGCCACGTCCGCTGCGTGTCGATGGGGATGCGCAGCCGGGAGGGACATGGCGCGATTTGGCTGCTGATTTGATTGCCGATCTTCAGGCGGTGACCGGCGAACCGGTGGTTGGTATCGGCCATTCACTTGGTGGTATTCTGACATTGTACGCCGCAGTAGAACGGCCTGAACTCTTCCAGCGGATTGTGTTGATCGATCCGGTGCTCTTTCGCCGACGCTTGCAGATACTGATCTGGTTGTTACGTCAGAGTGGTCAGGGATACCGCTTTCCCCTGGCTCAGGGTGCTTTACGCCGGCGCGATCACTTTGCCAGCGTTGATGAGGCCCGACAGCGCTGGCAGGGTCGTGGGGTGTTCGCCGATTTTACCCCTGACGCACTCGAAGGATATCTGCAGGGTGGGTTACGTCCGCATGGCCGGGGCTACACACTGGCCTGGCCAAAACGTTGGGAAGCTCATATTTTTGCGTCTTCCCCACTTGATGCCTGGCGTGATTTACGACGTTTGCGCATCCCACTCATGATTGTGCGGGGGACACGATCTGACCTGATTACCGATTCGGTCTGGCAACGGTTGCAGCGAATGCTGCCGCACGCTACTTTCGCCGAGGTAGAAGCCGGACATATGCTCCCAATGGAGCGCCCTGAAGAGGTGGCCGGGCTGATTGCCCGCTGGTTAGCGCAGCCAATCCCTCACCGCTGAATCGGCGCTGATGCGTGACATCCTGGTGCCACTGTCTGTCGCTTTGACCCGCCGGCGAGACACCTTCCTCTGACGTTGGAAGAAAAACCCGATTCTGGCGTACCCTTTGCGCGGTGTAGACGGTTATATATATGTACGGTCTACACTGACTCAAATGCTGCCGGCAGTGTTATATCAGTGGTATTGGCTATGGTCACTCAGCAACATCCCTCTACCTCAAACCTGCCATCTGAAGCCACCGTCATTTTGCGCGATGTTTTTGGTTTCAGTACGTTCCGCCCTCATCAAGAGCAGATTATCGGCCGTGTATTGCGTGGCGAATCGACCCTGGCCGTCTTACCGACCGGTGCCGGCAAGTCGTTGACCTATCAGTTACCGGCCCAGCTTTTACCACAGGCCACAGTGGTGATTAGCCCTTTGATCGCGTTAATGAAGGATCAGGTAGACCGGTTACCACCTGCCGTCCAGGAACGGGCAACCATCATCAACTCCACCCTTACCGCAGGAGAGGTGCGCGACCGCTTACGGGCAATTGCTGCCGGTAAGTACAAACTGGTTTATGTCGCTCCCGAACGCCTGCGACAACGCTCATTCCTTTTTGCGCTTCGTCACTGTGGCGTGTCCCGTCTTGTGATCGACGAGGCGCACTGTATCAGCTTATGGGGACAAAATTTTCGCCCTGATTATTTGTTCATCAACCGGGCGATGAACGAACTCGGCCAACCGCCAGTTCTGGCTGTGACAGCTACGGCTGCCTCTGATACGATCCATACGCTGCAAACGATGATCGGCCCGCTGACGGTCGTTCAGGCACCTGTCTTTCGCCCTAACCTGTTTTTTCAGGTGATCCAGGTGCGACCAGGGATGTCAAAGGCACGTAGTCTGATTGAACTCTGCCGGAAGATCAATGGCTCAATCATCGTGTATGCCCGTGCGCGCCAGACTTGTGAAGACCTGGCGCTGGAGCTGCGTTCTGCCGGTGTTGCTGCCGATCACTATCACGCTCTGCATCCTGATCGAGCAGGTGTGCAAGAGCGGTTCATGAACGGAAAGACGCGGGTTCTGGTTGCGACAGTCGCGTTTGGGATGGGGGTTGACAAAGCCGATATTCGTGCTGTCATCCACTACAATCTTCCCGCCTCACTCGAAGCCTACTACCAGGAGGCGGGCCGGGCCGGGCGTGATGGCTTGCCGGCGCGCTGTATTCTCTTTTTCAGCGAGAATGATGCTCGTGTATTGCGGACCTGGTTGCAATCAACGACAATTACCCGCGAGAATCTGCGTGAGTTGTACCGTCAAGTCAGGCGTACAATCACCTATCCCGCAGGTGTGATTGATCTTGATGCGTTACAATCCCAGTTTGGTCCCGCTGGTGAAGTGCTGACGCGAGTCGGGATCAGTGTCTTGGAACAGGTAGGTCTGCTCAAACGTCATTTCGACCTGCCGCTGGCAGCGGTGGTCGAACGAACCGGGACGGTAGCTGCCACAGACTGGTTACACCATCTTCCACGGGAAGCGATTGAAATCGATCTCATGCTCCTTGCCCATCAGCACAACATTCCGGTAGCTCACATTGAAGCAGTGTTGTTAGAAGCGCAAGCCGCTGGCCTGCTACGTTACCGACCGGGACTACGCCTGCCGCTCATTGAACTCTTGTCACCGCCAGCCGACGCAGGCGAGCGTGTCGAGGGCTGGCTGGAAAGGTTCCGGCAATATCAGGAGCAGCGGATTGAGTCCATGGTCGATTACGCTCGCAGTCAGCGTTGCCGACACCAGATACTGGCAGCGTATTTTGGTCAACAACTTGCCGCCTGTCGTATCGGTTGCGACGTCTGCTCCTCATCACGGGCACTTAAAGTTGGCAGGCGCGAGTGGCATTAAGTGATGTCAGTCCCAGAGCGTGGAACCGCCGAATCGGCGTTGCCGATCCCACAGAGTTGGAACACGGTTCGGCGAGGATACCGTTGCCCGTGGTGCGTGGTGGGGAGTGCGGCAGCCACGCTGCTGCGCCAGTCGTGATCACGATCAAGGGCGGGGTGCAGCGGTTTCCCCATCGGTCACGGGGACGATGTGCGTGCAGAGCACGTCTGTCAGGTCTGGCTGACTGCGTGTGAGGAGGTGCGGATCGTGGCGCAGGCTTCCAGCCTGTCGACCGTGGTACAGGTGATGGACGGGTGCGTGCCAGATCAAACCCTCGGCGAGCGGCAAACGCTATCACCGGACTGATGCACCGCAATGAGTGGCATCAGGAGTGACGCACAGTATCAATCAAGATTTGGTAGAGTGGGTGTGGCGTTACTATATGCTTCCGGTACGGAGGTCGGTGGATGCAGCGGCGTGGCTGCCGCATTCCAAAGCTACGCTAACCGGCTTCGGTCAAATACCAGCGGCCATCAACCCGAACTACCGGCAACCCGCCTGTTTCGCGTCCGATCAAGCGCAGCAGGGCACCGTTGCGTTCAAGAATGACGTTATCTTCCGCATCGCGCCAGCGCA
>FWWL01007340.1_pt1 | contig 15100 bp, 18 predicted proteins | sample 2228331 | NCBI WGS metagenome assembly FWWL01 (sample SAMEA103939775, study PRJEB20133) | metagenome
TAACTGCCGCTAATTCTTTCTTTCGTAAATCTGAAATCATAACTGTGGTGGGATTACAGCAAGAGGGCATTAGGAAAATTCCGTGAATATTTATTTGGCAACATTGTTTTTCAAGTTCATCTGGCAACATCCCGAATTGATCTCCGAGAATGGGGACTAATTGAACATGGAATATTTTTGCCAACTCGATAAGATTTGAATACGTGTAAAAGTCGGTTGCAATTCTATTGCCATGTTCAAACAATGCAGCAATGGTAATCGCCAACGCATTTTGGGCACCAGAAACAATTGCTATATGTTCTTGGTCAGAATGAATACCGAAGGACTCCATCCAATTTAGAGCTGCCGTTTTTTGATGTAGCATACCAGTCGGATCGTTTTAATTAAGTAGTTGTTCCAAATAACTCTTGTTCACAACCTTTTGAATAGTGTCTGTTACAATATCATTGGTTTGCTCAAAAGATGCCACAAATCCAAGCTCAATGCAGTTTGCTGTCTTATGTGTGGAAATGGTTACAGAACGAGTGGCATTTGGAGAGACAAAAGTTCCACTTCCCGTGACAGCATAAATCAATCCCTTCAGTTCGCATATTTTGTAGGCACGGGTAATAGTGGTGAAGTTTACGTCAAGAAAATCTGCCAGTTCCCTTTGCGGGGGTAACTTTGTCCCAGGTGCTAAATAGGCATTTATTATATCCTGCTCAAGTAATGATGCAATCGAATAATAAAAAGGACGCTTTAATGCTTCCTTATCGAATCGACATTTATCATGAGCAAAATCTGATAGCAACCATGGAGGCAGTATCTTATCGTAAGGATCATTATTTATTGAAGTTGATGAAGATACTTAGTGGTGCTATCGTAAATTTTTTATTCAACTATCGTGGATCAATACAAAAGGAGCCACGTCGCGGCTCCTTTTGTTTATCTATCGGACAGAACAGTTGAAACTGCATTAATTCAGTTATTTTAAGGTCTGAAGATCTTTCAAAAGTTCGGCTAAACGATCCCAAGTCTCAGTAATTCCTTTCTCCATACCCATTTCCAAGACGGTTTTGAGATCTTCGGCGGAAGCGTATTTAGACCGGCTGACGAGTTTCGTCTTTCCTTCGTGCTCTACAAAAGTTATTGTATTCTGAGATGAGGGCATCCTTCTGCTTCATTGCCTTCGGCATCCGAGAAGTAGTCAACACAGACAATCTTCTCCGCCTCTACGATTTCCAAGTAGACCGCTTTGCCCCAAGATTCGAATCCGTAAAAATCCCCTTGGTTCTCATCGATACACTTCATGCAGTAATGCCAGATGCCGCCCGGACGAAAATCAACGTTGCAAACTGTAAGTGTCCAGCCGCGAGGTCCCCACCAGTGCTTCAGATGCTCAGCCTCTGAGAACGCTTTGAATACAAGTTCACGCGGCGCATCAAAAACACGCTCCAGAATAAGCTCCTGACCATCTACCTTCGATGACATGTTGTTTGTTGCAGTATTTTTAGACATTTGTATTTCCTCCTAATTTATAATTTTCTTACTTGTTGGAAAAACTCTGCTGTTGCAAGTGTAGTATTCTCTGTAACTTAAAGATGTGTTTCTAAGTAAATCAATACGACCCTCCTTCGTAATTATTTCAAATAATCATCTGTAATCGATTTGGTTCAGCAAGAGCAGTGAAAGTCGAATTCATATTTTTAATATACCTTCAACAGAATATTCCTGTCAAGGAATATTTAAAATTTTTTTATATTTATTAGAGAAGTGATCAGCTTTATATTGAATTACGGGTATCGTTAGTTATACAAGCTACATAATCTAGGGAAGTTAAAAATCAACGCCTGATTTTCGGCGTCAGCCCTCTATTAAGTAGATTTATAATTATGATAGTACGAGGCTAGATTTTAGGAGGATAGAATGATTAAAGTCGAAAATAAACTAGAGTACTATCAAGCTTTGGTTGACAAAAAAAAGGAGGATAACATGACAACACAATTAGAACATGCCGAATTATTGACCAAGCTTCATATGAAGGGTAACCCTTTGATTATATTTAATATTTGGGATGCAGGTAGTGCAAAGACTCTAGAAGGGATTGGTGCAAAGGTGATTGCTACTGGAAGCTGGTCAGTGGCAGCAGCACATGGCTGTGAAGATGGTGAGAAACTATCATTTACTTTAGCAATTGATAATCTAAAAAGGATTGTTGAAAGTGTAAATTTGCCTGTGACAATAGATATAGAGGGCGGGTATGGGCAAAGTCCAAATGAAGTGCTAGAGACAGTAACAAAAGTGATTGAAGTTGGTGCTGTGGGAATAAACATTGAGGATCAGATTGTTGGTGAAGACGAGCTGTATTCCATTGAAGAACAATGTGTTCGTATCAAAGCAGCCCGTCAAGCAGCAGATCATGCGTCAATCCCGATATTTATAAATGCCCGAACAGATGTTTTTCTCAAAGTTGATCCATCCGAACAAACTAATAGGCACTTGGAAGAAGCTATTAACCGCGCGTCAGCTTACGCAAAGGCTGGGGCTAACGGATTTTTTGTGCCCGGTATGTGGGACCTAAATCATATTAATAAAATTTGCGAGTTTTCGCCCATACCAGTAAATATAATGATAACATCTCATACTCCTTCACCTAAGCAACTTGCAGAAATCGGCGTCGCTCGAATTAGCTATGGTCCAGGTCCATATATACAGGTAATGGATACATTGAAAGAAGCTGGACACAAGGCATTATTACTTTCTTAACATAGAACACAAAAGCCCAAACTCATTGCAGGATAGTAAACCTATCTTTATCCATAAGAAAAAAGAGACCGCCAATCGGGCAGTTAAGTAAAAAAGATGATCTTTGAGAATGGGTTAGTAAAGTTTTTATTAACTGCTGAATTATGTGGATGGAAATCGAAAAAGATAGTAAGGGATAATAAAAATAAATGGATAAAGTGAGGCAATCGTAGTATGGGACAAAGAAATCAATTCGAACCTGGTGATAAAGCACCGAATAATGGTGTTTACATCGAAACAAGTGAAGTGAACTATCCAATACCAACCGGAATTAGTGATCCTCAAATAATCGAATTAAAGAAGGGTGAGACGTTTTCGGATACAAAAAATAAAAATCGAAAGTGGACATACAAAAATTAGAAGATGATTCAATGGTGAATAAGGACTAAGAAGCCCCTGTAAAGTGGACACACAGAAAATAGATTGTGTAAAATCACTTTAGGGGCTTCTGTTTATTTATTGAGCTATTTGTCAGTTATGGAATCTGAGTTTAAACAAAAAGAATAAACTTTTTTTACTCTAATAAGAGTATTGTTGTCCATTATTTTCTTCTAAACCGTACCCCATTTGCCTTATTAATTGTTGAGCAGAATATAAACTTTGTTCCGTATGTTCTTGCCATTTAATAATAGTCTGGATAAACGATTTATATTCGTTAGGTGCATTACCTCTCATTACTTTCAACCACTTCATTACTTCTTGATCCTCTTTTAATCCATTTCGAATACAAGATGTTAATGTTTTAACAATTGAATCATGAATTTCACCATGTAGTAGACGTAGAGCAGAACCAACGGCTGTAACACGATGATAAGAAGCAGGAATTAGGTGTTCATGCATCTGAGTGTTACCCTCTAAGTTTTGTGTTGTTGGAATATGAAAGAGTTGAGTGCTCATAGAACATACCATTTGCTCTCCATACAAGCTACTATTTAATAATTCTAATACAGACGACCAATCTTGTCTGAAACCATAATAATTCAATACAATCACCTACTAACTATAAAATTTAGTGTATAGTATGTCGACTTAAGGGCATATGTTTATGATTAAAGAGCCCAAAAAAAGGATTCATCTTCTTATTTTGGTCCTGCAACAAACAATTATTAGAATAGGATGATAATTCGAAAAATTTATGTTGACGGAAAGCCCTTCCATCTATTAGGATATTGATAGAAACTTAATTAACAATCCTAATTAAGGGGGAAAAATGAATGAAGGGGAAATGGCTAGTCTATATTCTAATTACCGCGTTGATGAGTACTTTGCTGCTTGCTGGTTGTGCTACGAATGATGCTAGTGAGAACGGAGAAGTGACAATTAAGTATTGGCAGTATTTTTTTGAATCTAAAGAGAAAGCGCTTACAGAGTTAATTGCGAAGTTCGAGACTGAGAATCCTGGTATCAAGGTTGTACAGGAAACATTCCCGTATGATCAGTTCAACCAGAAGATTGCAGCTGCGATGAAGGCGAATACGGGTCCAGAGGTTGTTAATTTATTCTATGGTTGGATTCCTAAGTATGTAGAAGAAGGATACCTTCAACCGATTCCTAAGGACTTAATGTCCAATGCAGATATTGAAAAAACATTCGTACCAATGATTACGGAATCGAAATTAGATGACAAGTATTATGCGCTTCCGACTGCGGTTAGAACACTCGCCTTCTTCTGGAACAAAGATCTGTTCAAGGCAGCGAACCTTGATCCAGAGAAAGCTCCGCAGACATGGGACGAAGTATTAGACTATGCGAAGACATTAACAAAGCGTGATTCTGCTGGAACGCTCGAACAGTCCGGTTATGGCTGGAACGTTGGTGGTCAGGATTACCATCTATTCATTCAAGTATTGCTTCGCCAATGGGGTGTTGACCCTTATAGTGAGAATAATAAAAAGGTTCAATGGAACTCCTCCCAATCGGGATATGATGCATTTACGTGGTGGCTCGACTTGACGAAGGAACATAAGGTCGGTGAAGAAGCATTTTTAGGTACATATGATAAGGCGTTTCTCGCTGGTAAGACAGCGATGATGACGGATGGATCATTCCGCTTAGGAGCCCTTAAGGACGCAACGTTCCAATGGGGAGTAGCACCGCTTCCGGTTAAGGAACCAGGTGGGGAAGAGAGTACATACGGCTCTTTCTGGGCAAATGGAATTACGAAGAACGTAGAAGGCAAAAAGTTGGATGCATCGATTAAGTTCATGAAATTCATGACGTCAGAAGATACGATGCGCTACTGGTTGGAGAATGTAGGGGAAATTCCAGCATCGAATGTACTAGCTGAAGATAAAGTGCTTCAAGCGGACCCTGTTTTCGGACCATTTATGAAAGGATTGCCTAATGCTCATGCTACGTTCTTCGTTGATGAGACAGGAGAAAGAAAGATTGTGATTGATGGAATCAACGAGATTCTATTAAATAATATGGATATAAATAAGGCACTTGATGACATCGTATCGAAGGAACAGAAGCTTCGTGACGACTATTATAGCAATAAGTAAACATTGGAGGAGGGGGAAACCCCTCCTTACTTCCAACCAAAAGGAGGGAGATAGATTGGCCAATGCACAGGTTAACACGATTGCTACAAACCCAACACCTAAAAAACCGTGGATGACGTTAAGGCGTAAAAATATGCTTATCGCGTACGGGTTTGTCGTAGTACCACTTTTGTTTTTTCTAGCTATTCGTATATTTCCAACGTTATATGCCTTCGGGATGAGCTTTGAAACGGAAGAAAAAGATCCATTCTATGCTAATTATATCAAGATGATGAGTGACCCAGTTTTCTGGAAAGCGATGATCAATACGCTTCTCTACGTCATCATCACTGTCCCTCTTCAAATGGCAATTGGATTAGGATTGGCTTTGTTGATTCAGCATCTTAACAAAGGAAAAGGGATTTATCGGTTTATCTATTTCATCCCTTATGTGACATCTGCCGTAGCCGTCTCTTGGGTATGGCGTTATATGTATTTCAAGGATCTTGGGCTATTTAACGAAATTCTGAAGTTCTTCCACATTCCGATTCAACCGTTTCTTACCCATCCAAGTCAGGCACTTATGGCTGTTGCGGTTACAATCGTTTGGCAAGCTGTAGGGTTTAGTATGCTCATATTCTTAGCAGGACTGGAATCGATTCCGAAGCTGTATTATGAAGCGGCTTCGATTGATGGAGCGAACAAGCGTAATACATTTTTCCGGATTACGTTTCCGTTATTAAACCCGACAATCGTTTTTCTTGCCGTAACGGGGGTCATCAATTCCCTTCAAACCTTTACTCAAGTTATCAATATGACCGGTAGTGACGTTGGGGCAGGAGGACCTCTGAATAGTACATTAACTCTCGTCGTTTACATTTTCAATACGGCCTTTCTAAACTTCGATATGGCTTACGGAACGGCAATGACGGTGATCCTGTTTCTTATCATTCTACTCATTACGATTATTCAGCTTCGGTTGTTTAGCCGTACGATCGAACATTAACGAGGGACGAGGTGGACTGACTAATGAAAGCGCAAAGGAAAAAAAGAAAAAAGGGTCAAACCCTCGTTCACGTCCTCTTATCACTGGGAGTGATTCTCGTCGTATTTCCTTTCATATGGATGGTACTGACATCCTTTAAACCACTTTCTGAAATCTATAACTTTGTCTTTTTGCCTAAAGAGTGGACGATGAAGAATTATACAGCGCTGTTACAAAGCACGTCATTTATTCGGTGGTTTTTCAATAGTGTGATTGTTGCGGTCATCGTAACGTTGAGTGAAGTGATCTTTAATTCACTGATCGCCTATCCGCTTGCGAAGATGTATTTTCCAGGCAGAAATATTATTTTCGTACTCGTGTTAAGTACGTTAATGGTGCCGACCGAGATGCTTGTTATTCCATGGTACGTAATGTCCAGTGAGATGGGATGGATTAATACGTATTGGGGAATTCTGTTTCCGGGATTAATGTCTGGCTTCGGTGTATTCTTGCTTCGTCAATTCATGATGGGTATTCCGAATGATATGTTGGATGCCGCTAGAATTGATGGGATGAGTGAGCTACGTATTTGGTGGAGTGTTATTCTTCCACAGATTAGGAATGCGTTATCTGCACTAGCGGTCCTCGTGTTTCTCGGCAACTGGAATGCATACCTCTGGCCCGTCATTGTTATCGAGAGTGAGAAAATGCGGACGTTACCAGTCGGAATATCGCTATTCGCAGCTGGGGATAATGGGAGTCAATGGACGCTTATAATGGCAGCTTCCTCCTTGGCCGTCATTCCGATCCTCATTGTGTTTGCTATATTCCAACGCAAAATCATTGAGGGGATTTCCCTAACGGGTATGAAATAGGTGAGACGACGTGAAAAGAGTAACTGGAAAGCCAAGCTTGATGAAGCTCGTAAATAAAAATGTCATTCTAGAAATCTTGGAAGCTACCGATCCGATATCACGAGCGGACATTGCTAAAAAATCTAATATAAGCGCTCCAACTGTTTCCTTAATTATTGATTGTTTAATAAAGGAAGGTCTCGTCACTGAAGTGGGTGAGGGAGAGTCTTCGGGAGGGCGGAAGCCAACACTGATCGCTTTCAATGCCACATCCCGTTACGTTATCGGAGTTGAATTGAAATCAGGTGCCGTTAATTGTTTGGCGACAGACCTAAGAGGTAAAGCTCTAATCAATCGTCGATATGAATGGGATGGTAATAGGCTATTTATTGTTGAATTAGTCAGTATCATTCAAGGATTTCTCGACGTGTGCAGAAGCCAGTTGAATGGAAGTGTGAAGGGAATTGGCATATCCGTTCCAGGAGTTACCGATATAAAGAAGGGTATTGCGATCCAGTCGACTGAATTGGGATGGGATAGAGTACCGATAAGAGACGAGCTCGAGAAAGCGTTCAACATCCCTATTGTTGTTGATAACGACGTCAACATGGCAACGTTAGGGGAGCATTGGCGTGGCGCAGGAAGAAACTTTAATGATCTCGTGTTTGTCTCGATTGGAAATGGGATCGGTGCAGGTATCTTGCTGAATGGAGAGCTGTTTCGCGGATCTACGTTCTCCTCGGGGGAGATCGGCTTTATGGTCGTTTCACCGCACACTTTATCTCAGCTCCAAGAAGGTTATGGACCGCTTGAAAATCATTACGGGGAAAAGGCGATTGAAAGCATGATTTCCATGCTCTCGCCTGAAGATCAAGAACGAAAAATTACGGAGGCTACCCACTATCTCGTTTATGCGATCGTGAATGTAGTCTGTGTCATTAACCCGAAAAAGGTCATTCTCGACTTACATGGTGTCTTGAATGAAAGGTTCGATATATTTAAAGCATTAATTCAGAAATATAGCCCATCAGAGGTTCAAATTGATCGCTCCTCATTAAATAACGAAGCCACACTGTTGGGAGCAGTCTACAGTCTCATATGTTCTCAGCAGTCATCTGTTTCGTTTAGGCACCAATAGTAGATAAGGAGGACTCTACATGTCTTTATTTCCCGCTCCAAGCTATTCAAAATGTGTACTGGAGCCAATATTTGAGCACATGAAGCACAATATGTATCTTTCAATGACTGAACTAAACGATTCGCACGCCATCATGCTGATGGAGCAGGGTTTGATCAGTGAAGCGGAATGTAAGTCTATCATAAATGCCCTCCACGATATTTCCGAGGAGGGGATACGTAATTCCGTCTATGACGGCAGCGTTGAAGATCTGTTTTTCTTTATCGAACATAAAATTACAGCTGCAATTGGTGAAGAGGTTGCAGGTAAATTAGCAACCGCTAGAAGCCGCAATGACATGGATCTAACGATTTACAGGATGATTTTACGTGAAAAAATCCTGTCGCTTGTAACTCAAATGCACCATCTACAGGAAACTTTCATCGCACTTATTGATGAACATAAAGATACGGTTATGACGGGCTATACGCATACCCAGCCCGCACAAGCGACAACATTCGGTCATTATTTACTAGCGCAACTCGATGTTACTCAGCGTGATGGAGAGCGTTTTGTCGCATTATACGGGCGGGTTAATCGCAGCCCGATGGGAGCAGCGGCATTTACGACGACGGGGTTTCCGATTAATCGGGACCGGGTTCGGGAGCTACTAGGCTTCGATTCCCTTGTAGAAAACTCATATGATGCCATCGCCGGTGGAGATTATATTACTGAAGCCGCATCTGTTCTAGCTCTATTTGCAGTGAACATGGGTCGGTTTGTTCAAGATCTGCTTCAATGGGCAACCGTTGAGTTCGGTAGCATCCGTGTCGGAGATGCGTTCGTTCAGATTAGCTCGATCATGCCTCAAAAGCGAAACCATGTGTCTCTTGAACATAGCCGCGCCCTATTCAGTGCTGTCTATGGTGAAGCAATGGCCGTCATCTCGATGGTTCATAACACACCGTTTGGAGATATCGTCGATACGGAAGATGATCTTCAACCCCATTTATGGAATGCATATGATAGGGCAAGTAATGTAATTTGTTTAATGTCAGAAGTGCTGCGCACCATCCAGGTGAACAAGGCGATGTTGAAGGAACGGGTAAAGCAGAACTTTTCTACTGTAACTGAACTAGCGGACACGCTTGTAAGAAACTATGGGTTATCTTTTCGAACAGCTCATCACATTGTTAGTAAAGTTTCAAAAGAATGTTATGCGAATGGGTGGTCTGCAGAGAAAATTACAGTTGAGATGATTGAAAAGGCACATTTTGATGTCACAGGAAATAGGAAAGAGTATGATGCATCAATACTAGACTCACTTGATCCGGACCAATTCGTCCGTTTGCGTTCCATTAAAGGGGGACCGGCTCCGTCGGAAGTAAGTCGAATGGTAAAGCAAAGATCGACCAGTATCATGAATCAATACGAATGGTTAGTATCCGAACGATCATTCATTGATGAATCCACTATGAAACGAAATAGTATCGTAGCCTCTCTTATAGGGAGGAAGGAACACTTGTGAAGTATGTTATTGGGATCGATGGCGGTGGGACGAAGACTAAAGGAGTTATACTGGGGGAAGACAAACAGGTCTACGCAGCTTCAGAGTGTGAATCTACTAACTATCAGACGCTCGGTATCGAGACAGCTGTGTCAAGGCTGAAAGAACTTATCTATCTTCTTTTACAAAAGTCCAACATAAATGAGAGTTATATTGTAAATATCTCCTGCTGCTTGTCTGGGATCGACTCCGATCATGATCAACAATTAATGGAGAATCATTTAACTGAAATGATTGGTCGCCATTCGAATCATTTAGCTGCCAATATCAATGTATATAATGACGGCATTGCAGCCCTATATTCCGTTGACGGTAGCGGGAATGGAGCTATTGTAGTGGCAGGAACCGGTTGTGTGGCGTTTGGTAAGGATGCGAAGGGAACGGTTTATCGAATAGGCGGATGGGGTCACGTCATTGGGGATTTAGGAAGTGGGTTCGATATCGGGAGAAGAGCGGTCATCTCTGTTGTAGGAGCTGCCGAGGGGATTGCTGCGAGTACTTTATTAACTTCATTAATATTGGAACACGTAGGAGCCAAAGATGAATCTGAACTGATTGCATGGTCTAATCATAGAGATAGGTCTCCAAGAGATTTTGCATCGCTCGTACCTATCGTTACGCTTTGTGCGCAACGATTAGACACTGTTTCCCTTCAAATTCTTCGGGATACTGCAATTGAGCTTGGTAAGTTAGCTAATTATTTGTTTAACAAGGGAACATGGGTGACAAAGCGACTGTCGATTGTTGGTGGATTATCTGGTCTTTGGGATCTGATTAAGGAGCCTTTAATGCAAACCGTTAATGTCACTCATTCAGATGTTGCCTGGTTAAAGCCGAGATATTCACCCGTGATGGGGGCGGCGTTTGTCGCACTCCACATATTTAAAAGGGGATGATTTAGATGGCACAAAAAATATTGGATTGCCATGTTCATTTTCATGCAAAGACGAATTCATTTAACAGGGAAGTCCATCCAGCGATTAAAGCGTATCAACAAGAATTAAGAGCTGTGTGGAGAGAGAAATATGGATTTCCAGAGCCTGAAAAAGAGCATCCGGGTGATGAAGTCATCCTGCAACGGTGGATTGACGAGACAACGAAGCATAACTTGTCAAAGGTTGTATTTCTCACTGGAGGAGGCAACGATAGGCTAGCCAATATTATAAAAGGACATAAAGATAAATTTATTGGTTTTGCCCATCACGACCCTTGCCTAGATGGAGCAGCAGAAGAACTTCAAAGAGCGATTGAAGAACTAGGGTTATCTGGATTTAAAGCTTTTGGACCATTAATGACAACTTCATTTGATGATCCGAAGCTTAAACCGCTATGGCGATATTTGGCAGATCATCGTCTCCCAACGTTAATTCATTTTGGTGTACAAGGAGGACCGGGGGGAATTGTAGACCATCCATGTATAAATCCACTTTCACTTTCAAGGATTGTACAAGAATATGTTGACATTCCGTTCATTCTCCCTCACTTCGGTGCTGGGTATTGGCAGGAATTATTGCACTTGGCTTGGTCTAGCCCGAATGTTCACGTCGATACTTCGGGTTCGAACGATTGGGTTAGATGGATGCCTTATTCGTTAACATTAAAAGATTTATTCGCTAAGGCGTTCGACACAATTGGGACAAAACGAGTCGTTTTCGGCTCTGATGCTTTATGGTTTCCTCGGGGGTTTCCGTCGGTATATCTTACTGAGCAGCTTACGATATGTGATGAACTCGGATTAACGCAAGAAGAGAAAGACCTCGTATTCCATAATAATGCTGCAAGAGTGTTAGGGATTCAAAGCCCCAATACAGCAGCAATATAGAAGGTAAACTATATGAAAAAACAAAAGATTGTTGTAATAGGTGTCGGAAGTGCTATTTTTGGATTGAGTTGCATTAAAGATGCTTTTACTACGAAGGAGCTGTGGGGAAGTGAGCTCGTTTTTGTTGATATCGATTCTCCATCTCTTGAGAAAATGGTAATGGCTGCACATCGTATTAATGAAGAGATAGGAGCAGGCTACAAAATCTCTCATACCGTCGATCGGCTCCAAGCTCTTCCGGAAGCGGATTTTGTTATTACTTCTATCGCTGTTGAAAGAGCGAGACTTTGGAAAGAAGATTTTAGAGTTCCGCAAAAATATGGAATTATGCACGTTTTAGGTGAGAACGCTGGTCCTGGTGCAGTATTCCATACGTTGAGAAATGTACCGATCCTGCTTGATATTTGTAGGGATATTGAACAGTTATGCCCCAAAGCATTATTGATTAATTTCACCAATCCAGAAAGCCGGATTTGCCTGGCGATTCAAAAGTATACAAAGGTAAAAGTAGTTGGCCTTTGTCACCAGATTAAGAGGGGAATATCGAACATCGCCCAAATTATGGACTTGGAACCAAATGATCTCGACGTTAAAGCATGGGGGTTAAACCATTTTACTTGGATGGTTGATATTAGAAGAAAATCATCAGGTGAGAATGTATATCCTTTACTTCGGGAAAAGGAAAAGACGTATAAACCAGAGTTCGAGAAACTATCCCGTTATCTATTTAGGAAATTCGGAATGTATCCAACATCAGGAGACGGTCATCTGGGGGAATACTTTCCGTATGCCCATGAAATGATGAGTACGAACGGTTACGATTATGATCAATATGAAATCCGACGAAGGACAGTCGCGGAGTTAGTAGAGCGTATCGGAAACGGTACGGCTGTTCTGGATGAACAACTTCTATCCCCATCTGGAGAAAAAGCATTTGATATAATAAAGGGGATAACGTATAACACTAACCAATTGATTGAATCAGCTAATATTATGAATGAAGGATATATAACCAATCTGCCTAAAGATGCAATTGTCGAGGTTCCAATTGTCGTAAGTGGCAGTGGGGTACGAGGAATAGGTATTGGAGAATTGCCAAGAGGAATTGCTACACTTTGCCTCAATCAAATCAACGTCCAACATCTTGTTGTTGATGCAGCGGTCACAGGAAGTAGAGAATTAGCCCTTCAAGCACTATTGGTCGACCCAAACGTTCCAAGTGCTCTTGCTGCTGAAAATATTTTTAACGAGCTGATGGAAATTAATAAACCGTATCTACCTCAATTTCGATAGTTTGGATTAGAATGTTTAATTTAATTTTTGATCACTTTGGTTTCACCCATTAACAATTTCGATAGATTAGTTTGATGTTTTATTTTTCAAATAGGTGACGATCCAACGACAAATGAGTCCTAGTAATATGTAAATTGGAAAAGAATAAAGGTGTTTCCAAGTGATTTGTTTATAAATCCCCATCCATTGGAGTAATGGTTCACCAATAAAAGCGTGACTACCTGCTACTATGATTGTTAATAGAAAAAATTTTTTAGTGTTATTAATAGACCATTGATAAATCAGCATAAATGGTACAATAACTAAAGCTACATTGAAAGGATAAAATTGTGGATACAGATATGGAGATATACGAACAGGATAAGTCCAAGCCATTGCATTGCTACCTATTGAGTCAAGAATAGATGCAATCGTTCCAAAGATTAATCCAAAAGTCATGATTTCAAATATTTTATTCTTATCTACAAGCATCCACCAAATTATAGCAGGGATTATCGAAAAAAATATTAATAACCACCATTGAGGGGTAAGGTAATTGTGCTCATACCAGTACGATTTCAGTGTATTATAAAAGGTTTTTTCTAAATTCAAAACTTGTTCCAATGAAGGACTTGTAAAGAAAATGCCCATTTTTGATATATAATTCAAATTTCTTCACTCCCTCTGCTTTAATTGTATCGCTTATATATTGTAACCAAGTATTTATTTTGAATTGATGTATGTCCCGTCATTGGTCTTATTATGTTTTACATGATAGTAAATTATAACTGATTAAATAATTATCAACAGAAGTGGCTAATTCGGCCACTTTTATCTTTTTGTATGCGTTTATTTGGTGCGATCAACAGCTATGGAGATCGAATTAAGATATCAGGTGTGGACGATCAATACCCGGATGATGCCTATATTGCAGACGTTGTTGATACGGCGGAAGAGGCTTTTAACAAAGCACGTACTTTCGTTGAAGATCTTTATCTGCGAAATCAATTAACATTGAGAAGTTAATATTAAATAAGTGATTAATAAATCGAATGGTAATCTTCATACAAGTCCATACACGGGTATTATGTTGATAGAAAACGAAAAAGATAGTAAGGGATTATAAAAATAAATGGATAAGGTGAGGCGATCGTAGTATGGGACAAAGAAATCAATTCGAACCTGGTGATAAAGCACCGAATAATGGTGTTTATATCGAAACCAGCGAAGTGAATTATCCAATACCAACCGGAATTAGTGATCCTCAAGAAATCAAATTAAAGAGGGGTGAGACGTTTCCAGAAACAAAAAATCAAAACCGTAAGTGGACATATAAAAATTAGAAAATGATTCGAATAGTGAAAAAGGTTTACCAACGATATAATGAAGCCGAATGGCTTCTTTTTTTTGGAGCTTTCAGGATGTTTGTTAATAAAGGTTTTTTGGGGAGTTTGGCGAAATTATCTCTTAACGCGTTTATAAATGATATTTTTATTTCTATCATAATATCTGTTTATGGCGCTAGTACCTTTAATATTGAATGGAGATGGTAAAGATGAACAATAAAAAGATGAGTGTTTTATTTATAGAAGTTTTTGATATGAAGAAAGTTGTGGTGAGACGAAATTAAATGGAGAAAGGAACTTAACTATGAGTAAAAAAGAATTTTTGTTAGACCAGTTGGCAGTATGCCGAAACACCGAAAGTTGGATCAAACCTTTGAGTATGGCTTTAGAGGGACTAAGTATGGAGGATGTATTGTGGAGACATAATGAAGCCTCCCATACAATTGGTGAGATCGCAAATCACCTTTATTTCTATAATGAACGGTGGTTAAAACGCTTTAGGGGAGAACCTCTTACTGAAATTGTCGTAAACAATGCTTCTACGTTTAAGCCAGTCGATAATCTTTCAGATACAAGTTGGAAAAATCTAGTTCTCCAGTTGGATATAGGATTGTCTAAGTGGCAGCAAGTCATTGAAGATTCTACCGAATCAAAACTTCATGAACGAATTCCGACATTTCCAGTGGATGCGGTATGGTGGGAGGCATTATCAAACCTTTGCACGCATAACGTATATCATATTGGACAAATCATTTACATTCGTAAAGCACAAGGTTCTTGGAAGAGTAAAGAAGAGTAAAGAAGAGTAAAGTAGAGTAAAGAAGAAAGGGTACCTTTGAGGTTAGCCAAGTCAAGTAGACGGTAATATTT
>FWWL01007341.1_pt1 | contig 15099 bp, 16 predicted proteins | sample 2228331 | NCBI WGS metagenome assembly FWWL01 (sample SAMEA103939775, study PRJEB20133) | metagenome
CGAGAAGAGGTATTTATTTGGTGGAGGCGGCGGGAATCGAACCCGCGTCCAGAAGTCCTACACACAGGCATCTACATGCTTAGTCTGCATATTAGTTTTCGGATCATGGTTTGCCTGCAGACAGGCATCCACAACCCTACATCCCGTGTGTCTCATCTATGGCTACGGGATCCTTACCATAGACCAGCCTGATAACCCGCACCACACTGAGACTCAGGCGATCTCAGTGTGGTGTGCTGCCTTGTTAATTAAGCAGCGAGTGCCAGTTCGTTGTTGGCGTTTGTGTTCTTCCCATCTTTTAAGGTGGTGATGGGGCCACCGCATGCAACCTGTGCCTCGAAAACCCCTGTCGAATCCGTTCGCCCCCTTTCAGGAGTCCATGCTCATCTTCTGAGAGCCTTCTGGATTTCCCTCAAGGCTTCTCTTTTCTTTATTGCCTCTCTCTTTTCAAAGAGCCTTTTACCCTTCGCAATCCCTATCTCGACCTTTACGAGATTCTTATCATTGAAATATATCTTCAATGGTATCAGTGTATAACCCCTCTCCTGTGTTCTCCCTCTGAGTCTGTCTATTTCCTTTCTTTTAAGAAGGAGCTTTCTCGTTCTCAGAGGCTCATGATTCTGAATATTACCATGGCTGTACGGTCCAATATGACAGTTCAGGAGATATACCTCGTTATTTTTTATTATAACATAACTATCCTTGAGATTACCCCTGCCCTCTCTAAGGGCTTTGACCTCTGTTCCAAGGAGGGCTATACCTGCCTCCATTCTTTCTTCGATAAAGTAGTCATGGTAAGCCTTTCTATTTTCACATACTATCTTCATATTTAAGAATATCCTATTCAGGACCAAAAGTTCAAAGACTTTCTCATCAAAAACATGGTTTATCAAGGCATTTTCCCCTTATATTAGTTATTAAAAAATACAATTTGACATATCCTTAGATGGGTGCTATATTTTAAATAGGATGAGGTTGGTCCTGATTAAAGGACCTTTTAAAAACAATGTAACCTGAAGAAAGGAGGTTACAATGGCAGAGAAAAGAGACATAAGGACATATTGTAAGACCATTTATGATGAACTTGAGGATATGAGAATGAGACTCTGTTCACTTGGTGAAGGAATTGAGATAGAAGGCTCGACAGGTTTAATGTTGAGAAGGCATATAGATGAACTGGTTAATGCAATAGACTGGAAGCTGGAGATATTCTCGAAGGTCTGTCCTGTACCCGGGTTTGAGGAGACTCACGCATCTGTAATCCCTACTGAAGAGGAATTTACTCCTGGTTATGTTGGAGGATGATATGTGAAAGGGGGTGTCTTATGACACCCCCTTATTTAATAAGGCATCTGGGATCCGGTCCATTGAGTTTCCTATAGAATATATAACTTATTGCAGGACATCCACCTCTGCATCTGTTATGAATTGGACATGAGAGTTCGGGACATGTATTTTTTTTGAATCTTTTGAAGAATCCGAGGACGGGATTTTGAAGTATTTCATCAAGATTATTCTCGAGTAGATTTCCGAGTCTGAATTCAGGAAATCGGAAGAAGAGATAACATGGATAGACAGAACCATCGGGCATTATCGATATCTTTTCACTTCCTGCAGGACATCTCCAGGTAATCTTTTTTTGAGTTAAAAAACCTTCGCAGTATACAGGATTTATATTATTGTAAATTCTTTTCAATCTATTGAATTCTGAATAAAACTCATGGAATGGCATACAGTCATCAAGGTCATCTGTTGATACAGGGTCCATGTATATCAGGTAAAAAGGTATTGACTTTTTGATAAAAGGATATGCTTCTTCAGGAATGAGATTCTTCTTGCGTGCAAGTGATTTTACAAGAAAACCATTTCGGATAATAATATCAGATAGTTTTTCTATCTGTTCCCTCTGGAGACAACCACCATCATTGTTTATTGATATACCAATTTTGAGTTTTGTTCTGTATATGGATAGTTCTTCGATTATCTCTGTATCTGTGCCATTCGTACTTAAATAGATGGTATCAAAATACTCTTTACTTTTTTTAATGATACTGAACAGTTCTCCATGTAATGTGGGTTCTCCGCCGAGTATATCGATTTCATGGATGCCTTTATTTCTTATCTTCTTGCTGATGATTTCGAAGGCTGTGGTTGAAATGTCGTTCTTTTTATCTATATTTCTGTTGAAGCAGAAATCACATTTTTTATTACATCTTAGGGTAATAAAGATCTGGCAATATTTCATTAAATATATTTTAGCATTTAAATATTATAATTAATTTACGAAAAATAGAAGTTTGAGGAGTCCATTAGAGTGCAGTGTTGACTCGCGGTCGTATTTGTGTTTTAATTAAAGATAAAAAGGAAGGAGGGGATTTTATGAGTCAGAGTGTTATAGATATTTCTCCGGATGGATGGAAAAGATTTCAGAAGATTCTGAAGACAGGTATTATAGTTTCTGGTGCATTTATCGCTTTTCTTATACTGAACCCATTTGTGATAGTTGGAGCAGGTGAGAGGGGTGTTGTCCTTAATTTTGGAGCAGTACAGGATTATGTTTATGATGAGGGATTGCACCTGAGGATACCTATTGCTCAGAAGGTTGTGATAATGGATGTGAAGGTCCATAAATCACAAACAGATGCAGAGGCAGCGTCGAAGGATCTTCAGGATACTCATTCAACCATTGCTGTTAATTATCATATATTGCCTGAAAAGGCAAACTGGGTCTATCAGAATATAGGAAAAGAATATAAAGAGAGGATTATCGATCCCGCTGTTCAGGAGGTGGTGAAGGCAGTTACGGCAAGGTATACAGCGGTGGAACTCATAACACAGAGAGAAAAGGTAAGGGCAGAGATAATGGAATTACTTAAAAAGAGATTGATTGCTTACAATATCGTGGTTGATGATTTCTCGATCGTAAACTTTAAATTTTCACAGCAATTTACTCAGGCAATCGAGGCAAAACAGACAGCGGAACAACTTGCACTCAAGGCACAGAGGGACCTTGAGAGGATAAGGATTGAGGCGGAGCAGAAGATTACACAGGCGAGGGCAGAGGCAGAGGCACTCAGACTTCAGAAACAGAATGTTACTCCAGAACTTGTTAAACTGAGGAAGATCGAGGCTTCATTGAAGGCAATCGAAAAATGGGATGGAAAATTACCCAGAGTAACATCAGGTGCCATACCATTTATTGATCTCAAGGATATCGAAAAGGATTGATTCGAAATAAAAGAGAAATTTTAAGCTGGTGTCTCTTTGATTTTGCAAATTCCAGTTATTCTGCGGTAATAAGTTCTGTTGTTTTTCCTGTTTTTTATACCTCCTTAATCGTAGGGAATTCATCAGGAATGGGAGATTTATGGTGGGGAAGGGCTGTGTCTTTGAGCATGGCATCTGTTGCGATCCTCTCTCCTTTTCTTGGAGGTATTGCTGACTATGGTGGCCTTAGAAAGAGGATGATGTTCTTCTTTATGTCTCTCTGTGTAATATCAGTGGCATGTTTTTCGTTTCTGAGACCTGGTGATGTAATACAGGGTTTTATCCTTATAATTCTTGCAAATACAGGATTTGAGGGATGCTTTGTATTTTATAATTCATTTTTACCATTGATAGTCCATAGAAGATATACAGGCAGGGTCTCGTCATGGGGATATGGTACGGGTTATGCAGGTTCCATTCTTTCTCTGTTGATTGCACTTTTTCTTGTTGAAAGAAAAGAATATTCTCTTATATGGATTATGGTATCTCTTTTTTTCTTAATTTTTTCCATACCTGCCTTCCTGTATCTTCCTCCTGACAGAAGAAGATCAGGCATAATCGAGTCAGCAAGGAAAGGATTTGATGTTGTATGGAATACATTCAAGAACCTCTGGAAGGATAGAAGGGTGAGGAGATTCCTTATATCCTATTTCTTTTATATAGATGGGGTGAATACAGTTATTATATTTTCAAGCATTTATGCTGCTTCGACCCTCGGTTTTACTCAGAAGGAACTTGTAATACTTTTTATACTTGTTCAATTTACTGCACTTCTTGGAGCATATCTCTTTTCAGTGCCTGTGGATTTATGGGGACCAAAAAAGATAATAGAACTATCCATTCTTCTCTGGATAGGTATTTCCTTTGGAGCCTTTTTTGTATATGAAAAGATTTCTTTCTTTATTATTGCACTTCTGGCAGGAGTGGGGCTGGGCACGATTCAGGCGTCTTCGAGGGCACTCTTTTCTAATCTTATTGCTCATGGACATGAGTCAGAGTATTTTGGAGTTTATTCTCTTGCCGGGAAAGCATCTGCAATAACAGGTCCATTCCTGTTCGGATTGATTTCACCCATTTATGGTGAAAGGCCAGGGATAGCGGTAATTTCTATCCTTTTTATAATCGGACTCGTAATCATTCGTAAATTAAAGATGGATGATGAACGGTAAGATATTCGATTTTTTGAGTCTCTTTATTGATGTGATAAATGTATTATATAAAAAGATTTAATCCTTAAAAATCTTGACAACAAGCTTTTTTTATGTTCAAATAAAAAAAAGATATCGTTTGATTTGAGGTTAAAAACATTGCCTGTATGACCATACATCTGAGGTCATAGAGGAGAGTGAAAAGAGATTGTAAAAAGGAGGTATTTATGAAAGTGCCTGTCGACAGTATTTATGAAGGTCTTTTGTCAAGAGGTGTGACGAGAAGGGATTTTATAAGGTTCTGCACCACTATGGCTGCGACCCTTGCTCTTCCTTCAACTTTTGTACCCAAGATAGTTGATGCCCTTGAAAAGAAGAAGAGACCGACTGTTGTGTGGCTTGAGTTTCAGGACTGTGCTGGTGATACCGAATCACTTCTCAGGGCATCAAAGCCCGGTGTGGCACAACTTGTTCTCGATATTATTTCACTCGATTATCATGAGACAATCATGGCGCCTTCAGGAAAGATGGCTGAAAAATCTCTTATGGATGTTGTGAAGAATCTTAAGGGTCAGTATGTGGCAATAGTTGAAGGAGCGATACCCACGAAGGATGATGGAGTTTACTGTTGTATTGGAGGAAAGACAGCCCTGAGCATCGCCCGTGAGGTATGTGGTAATGCAGCATTTACGATTGCTGTTGGTTCATGTGCATCATGGGGTGGTATTCCATCTGCTAATCCAAATCCAACAGGTGCGGTTAGTGTGAGTAAAGCTGTTTCAGGTGTGAAGGTAATCAATCTTCCTGGATGTCCAATGAATGTGGAGAACCTTACAGCGACAATAGTGCATTTTCTCACTTTCGGTTCACTTCCTGCAACTGATACGAAGGGGAGACCATATTTTGCTCATGGTAAGAGGATACATGATAATTGTGAGAGAAGGGCACACTTTGATGCAGGACAGTTTGTCCGTAAATGGGGTGACGAAGGACACAGACTCGGATGGTGTCTTTATGAGATGGGATGTAAAGGACCCGAGGCATATTTTAACTGCCCTTCTGTTAAGTGGAATGAGGGTGTATCATGGCCGGTTCAGGGTGGACATGGATGTATAGGTTGTGCAGCAGAGGATAACTGGGATAAACTCTCACCGTTCTATAAGAGGCTTCCAAAGGTTCCTGGTTTTGGTGTCGAATCTACTGCGGATAAGATCGGTCTTGGTGTTGCAGTTGCCACAGCAGCAGGTGTGGCAGTTCATGCTATAGCAAAGGCAGTAAAAGGTGACAAGGAAAAATCTGAATAAATAAAGGAGGTATGTTATATGGCAAAGATAGCTATTGATCCAATAACAAGGATTGAGGGTCATCTGAGGATCGAAGCGCAGGTTGAAGGTGGCAGGGTTGTTGACGCATGGTCATCGAGTACAATGTTCAGGGGTATAGAGATTATACTTAAAGGGAGAGACCCGAGAGAGGCGTGGTTATTTACACAGCGAATATGAGGGGTTTGAACGACGGTTCATGCAACCGCCTCGGTGAGAGCGGTCGAAAATGCCCTTGGAATAATAATACCGAATAATGCAAGGATTATAAGGAACCTTATATCAGGTATCCAGTATGTTCAGGATCATGTAATTCACTTCTACCACCTTCATGCCCTTGACTGGGTTGATATTGTGAGTGCCCTCAAGGCTGATCCTGAAAAGACATCCAGACTTGCTCAGTCCATATCAGACTGGCATAATTCATCAGCCACATATTTTAAAGGTGTACAGCAGAAGATAAAGACATTTGTTGAATCAGGTCAACTCGGTATATTTGCTAATGCCTACTGGGGACATCCTGCATATAAACTTCCGCCTGAGGCAAATCTGATGGCAGTCGCACATTACCTCGAAGCCCTTGACTGGCAGAGAGATGTAATAAGGATGCAGGCACTTCTTGGTGCGAAGAATCCACATGCCCAGACATACCTTGTGGGTGGTATGTCTATACCTGTTGATCCTAACAGTCAGAATGCATTGAATGCCAATAGCATAGCCTTCATGCACGGACTTGCAAAGAAGGCACTCGAGTTTGTGCAGAAGGTTTACATACCTGATCTTCTTGCGGTTGCGTCATTCTATAAGGATTGGGCAAATTATGGTGGAGGAGTGGGTAATTTCCTTTCGTACGGGCAGTTTCCTCTCGATAATGAGAGTAACACACCGAATACCTATTTCCCGAGAGGTGTCATAAAGAACAGGGACCTATCTAAGGTTTACCCTGTTGACCATACGAAGATTACAGAGTATGTGACACATTCATGGTATGAATACAGTGATGGAGATAAAAAATCAAGGCATCCATGGGATGGTGAGACAGTACCAAGGTATACAGGTCCGAAACCACCCTATGAATTCTTGAATACTGATGGAAAGTATTCATGGCTGAAGGCACCAAGGTATGAGGATATGCCAATGGAGGTAGGACCACTCGCAAGGATGCTCGTTGCATATGCTTCAGGACATAAGAGGGTGAAGGAGGTTATAGATGGTGTACTAAAACACCTTGGTGTCGGACCATCTGCTTTATTCTCGACACTCGGAAGGATTGCTGCAAGAGGTGTTGAGACACTTGTAACTGCAGAGATGCTTCCTCAGTGGATAGACGAACTTGCTGAGAATATGAAGAGGGGGGATCTCAAGATTCATAACAGTGAAAAGTGGGAACCATCCACATGGCCAAAAGAGGCACAGGGGTATGGATTTTACGAAGCACCCCGTGGTGCACTCGGACACTGGGTGAAGATAAAGGATGGTAAGATACTGAATTATCAGTGTGTGGTTCCCAGTACATGGAATGGTTCACCAAGGGATGCAAAGGGACAGAGAGGGCCATATGAGGCAGCACTCATAGGAACACCCGTACATGATCCCCAGAGACCTGTGGAGATACTGAGGACAGTACATTCATTTGATCCGTGCATGGCATGTGCTGTTCATGTGGTTGATGCCAGTGGTACAGAGATAACAAAGATAAGAATAGTTTAAAGGAGGTGAACATGCTCAGACGGGTCTATGTGTGGGAATTTCCTGTGAGACTGACGCACTGGATAAATCTTCTGTCCATCGTGATGTTATCGATAACGGGTTACTATATAGGTAATCCGTTCATGCATGCCCATTCATCGGAGCAGTATATAATGGGATGGATGAGATTTCTCCATTTCAGTTTTGCATATCTTTTTACGATGAGTTTTCTATTGAGGATTTACTGGGCATTTGCAGGAAATAATTATGCACGATGGAGTGTCTTCAATCCATTTTCAAAGGATAAATTCAGGGACCTCCTTGAGATAACGAGATACTATCTCCTGTTAAGAAAGGATGTACCACCTGCATTGAAAAAGGCAGGGCATACTGCATGTGCCACATATGTCTATCTTGCTCTGTTTTTGCTCTTCATAATTCAGATACTTACTGGTTTTGCCCTTTATTCTCAAAGCCATGTGGGAGCACTATGGAAGATACTTGGTGGGTGGATGCTCGTTCTGTTTGTTGATAATACATTGAGACTCTATCATCATCTCATAATGTGGTTGATTATATGTTTTGCGATTGCCCATGTGTATATAAGCTGGTTTGTGGAGAGAGGAGAGAAGAGCGGTGTTATAAGTTCAATGTTCAGTGGTTATAAGGTTATTGAAGATTGAGTATAGCAATAGTTGGTATCGGAAATATCCTTCTTAGGGATGAGGGAGTGGGTGTATATGTTATAAACAGGTTGAGAGAAGAATATACATTCACTCCCGAAATAGATTTAATAGATGGTGGAACCAAAGGGCTTGATCTTATTCCATTCATTGAAGATAAGGAAAGATTGATCTTTGTTGATGCAGTTGATTTTAAAAAAGAGCCAGGATATGTCGGTATTCTTGAAGATGGTGAGATTCCTTCCATCATGCATTCAAAACTCTCTGTGCACCACATAGGACTTGGTGAGGTTATACTGGCACTCAGTATGATGGAAAGAAAGGTGAAGGAGATTGTGCTTATAGGAGTTCAGCCACTTTCTATAGAGACAGGGCTTGAACTCTCTGATGTTATAAAGGAGAAGACAGGACTTATAATAGATAATATTATCCATAGACTGAAAGACTGGAATGTGAAGGTTATTAAGAAATAAGAAATAGGTGTGAGGTTTTATCCATGTGTCTTGCGGTGCCATCGATGGTGATAGAGAAGGATGGTTTGATCGCCACTGTTGATTCAGGTGGTACAAGATTGAGGGTGAGTCTTCTTTTGCTTCCTGAGGAGGTTCAGCCCGGTGATTATGTACTTGTGCATGCTGGTTTTGCTATACAGAAGGTCGATAAGGACTCAGCAGAAGAATCCAGAAGGCTTATTGAGGAGATAGTTCAGAGAATGGATGAAGAAGAGACCTGATTGTTTTTCAATATATTGTATTATTACCTTCCTGTAACCTCAAAATATTGATTATTTTTTAGAATCCATTTTACCCCTTGACATATCTCTTATTTTTTACTATATTGGTGGTAATAAGTGGTAAAAAATGGTAAAGAAGATGAAGGGATTTTCAGGAAAGTACTATTATAACCTCGATGACAGAGGAAGGGTGATGATTCCTGTCCAGTTCAGGGAGATCATATCCGCACATTATTCACATGAACTTTACATAACTAATGCTGCATTCGATAAGTGTCTTCAGGTGTATCCCCATGAGGAATGGATGAGTTTACTCGAAAAGGTGAGGAGTTTGCCCAAGATGTATGAAGAGGTGAGGTTCTTCATGAGGAGGGTTATTGCACCTGCAATCAATTGTGAACTCGATAAGCAGGGAAGGATACTTATTCCTTCAGCTTTCAGGGAGGATGCGGGATTGAATGGTGAGGTGGTTATAGTGGGACAGATAGACAGAATCGAGATATGGGATAAAAAAGAATGGGATAATGCAACAGATCCATCAAAGATTGACAGGCAGAGATTTATCGAGAGGCTTGGGGAATTAGGGTTATGAATTCTTTAGATGAAATAGATCTTACCTCTAAAAAATACCATATCCCTGTGATGGTTGAGGAAACCATGAGTCTCCTTATGTCGAACCCGGATGGTGTATATCTTGATGCAACAGTCGGAACAGGAGGACATGCTGAAAGGCTTTTAAAGGAACTTTCTCAGGAAGGTCTTCTTATATGCACTGATAGAGATGAGGATGCTCTCAGAATCTCGAGTGAAAGACTGAGGGCAAGGAATCTTGTTTTTTTGAAGACAAGGTTTTCACAGATATCGAAGAAACTTGCTGATATAGGTATTTATGGACTCGATGGTGCGATATTTGATCTCGGTGTATCCCTTTATCAGCTTAAATCTGATCAGAGAGGATTCGGAATACATTCTGATTCAAGACTCGATATGAGGATGGATAGAACACAGAACCTGACAGCATGGGATGTGGTTAATAGATATCCTGAGGATAGACTACTGAGAATCATAACTGAATATGGTGAGGAGAGGTTCGCAAAGAGGATTGTGAGGGCAATCATGTTCCAGAGAAGAAAGACCCCGATAAATACCTGTAGGAACTTGGCAGAGATTATAAGCAAGGCTGTACCTCTCAGGGGAAAGATACATCCTGCAACAAGGACTTTTCAGGCTATAAGGATAGAGGTGAATGATGAATTGAGGGAGATCAGGGATGGTATTACTTCTGTCTTTGAAATGCTCAGACCTGGTGGAAGACTCTGTGTTATTTCGTACCACTCACTGGAAGACAGGATTGTGAAGAATCTCTTCAGGTCTTTCGAGAAAGATGGCAGGGGAAGGGTGCTCACCAGAAAACCATTAACACCTCGAGAGGAGGAATTGAGGTTGAATCCATCTTCAAGGAGTGCAAAGTTAAGGGGGGTGATAAGATTATGATTTATTCCAGATCAAGAAATGTGTTATCATTATATGAACTCTTTTTCTGGTCCATACTCATCGTTCTCGGAATCCTCGCTATTGTGTGGTTAAGGTCTTCCATAGCCGGGCTCGAGTACAGTATAGGTGAACTCGAAAAGACAAAAGTCGAACTCGTGAAAGAGAAAAAACAACTCCTTGCAGAAAAGGCAGAGTTATCGTCCTTTGCAAGGCTCAGAAAGATGGTCTTTTCAGAGGGAGAATATATTTTTCCTGACAGGAGATATATAAGTTTCCATAAAAGAGGTGATATGGGTGTGAGGACATTACCTGTTGCTGATAGGGTGAGAATCGATAGTCTGTTAAGTGACTGATGTTCCAGAGGGCGATAATATTACAGACTGCTCTGATCGTTCTCTTTGTTATTATAGGGATAAGGCTCTTTGATCTGATGATTCTCAGTCATGGAAGGTTTAAAGAGAGGGCATTATCCCAGCATTATAGAAATGAGAAAAAGGAGGTTACAAGGGGACTGATCCTTGACAGGAGAGGAAGGGAACTCGCTATCAATATCGATGTGGAATCGATTTATGCAAGACCAAAGGATGTACAGTTTATCAGAAGGACTGCCGAGATCCTTTCTCCTTACCTTGAGAAGAGACCTGAATTAATTCTTGCAAAACTCTCTTCTAATGATAAATTTGTCTGGCTCGAAAGAAAGGTTATGCCTCAGAGGACCGGTCCTCTAAAGGAACTTGAATTGAAGGGAATAGGTTTCATACCCGATACAAAGAGGTATTATCCAGGAAATACCTTTGCCTCCAATGTGATAGGTGCTGTGGACATAGATAACAAAGGTATAGAGGGGATTGAGCTCCAGTATGACTCATATCTGAGATCTCCTCAGGTAAGGAAGATTACCTTGAGGGATGCAAATGGCAGATTACTCTCGGAAGGGATAGAGACCCCTTCAAAGGGCAATAATATTATTCTGACAATAGATGAGACTTTACAGTTTATTGCAGAGGAGGAACTCGAAAAAGCCATCTTCATGTGGAAAGCAAAATGGGGTGTGATTGTTATGATGGATCCTTTTACAGGTGAGATCCTTGCTATGGCAGTGAGACCCACATTTAATCCTAATAATATTTCATCCTCAAAGGATTATGAAAGGAGGAACAGAGCTATTACTGATAGTTTTGAGCCAGGGTCGATATTTAAGATCGTAACAGCCGTCGGAGCCCTTGAAGAGGGAATCGTCACACCAGAGACCAGGATAGATTGTAGACCAGGTTATATCATTATCGCCGGGAAAAAGATAAAGGATGTTCATCCAGATGGGATTATGACATTTCGCGATGTCCTCATAAAGTCATCGAATGTGGGAATCATAAAGGTAGCAAAGAGACTCTCACCTGAGAGAATTTATATCTATGCCAGAAAACTCGGTTTTGGTTCAAAGACAGGAATAGACCTCCCAGGAGAGGTTCAGGGAATATTGAAAGATGTAAAGAGATGGTCATCCACATCCATAGGTGCCATTCCCATAGGATATGAGGTTGCTGTAACTCCCTTACAGATCCTCAGGGCATATGCTGTGATAGCCAATGGTGGAAGACTGGTGAAACCCTATATTGTATCTCAGGTTACCACCCCTCAGGGTGATGTGCTTTTTCGTATAAAGCCTGAATATGAGCAAGTGATATCGAAATCAACCGCGGATATACTCAAAGGAATACTTACAGGTGTAACTTCAGAGGGTACTGGTACGCTTGCCAGTATTTCGGGAAATCGTGTTGCAGGAAAGACAGGAACCGCAAGGCTATATGATCCAGAGAAGAAGAGATATCTCGAAAGGTATGTGAGTTCATTCGTCGGTTTTGTTCCTGCGGATAATCCAAGGATCGTCGCTATTGTTGTTATAGGTGAGCCTAAAAAAGCATATTATGGAGGTGATGTTGCTGCACCTGTGTTCAGGTCTGTACTTGAGGCTTCTCTTTCCTATCTGAGAATACCGCTGGACAGTTTTGCTGTTGATTATAAGGAAGAGGGTAAAAAATAACAATGAAGCTCGGTGAACTGTTAAGACCATCTTCTTACTTCAGGATCCCTGATTTTATCGATCCTGAAACCGTGGTGAATGGGATTGCCTTTGATTCCAGGGCAGTGAAACCAGGGTATATATTTGTTGCTATAAAAGGTGAGAAGACTGATGGGCATCTTTATATTGAGGATGCCCTCAATAGAGGTGCGATTCTCATTATTGCAGAAAGGGAGATATCTTTCAGAGAAGGGATAAGACCTGTGATTTATGTGAAGAATTCAAGGGATGCCCTTGCAAGACTTGCGACGAATTTTTATGGACAGCCATCTGAGAAATTGTTTCTGATTGGTGTTACAGGTACAAATGGCAAGACCACAACAACATATTTATTAAAGTCCATACTCGATGTGGCAGGTTTTAAGACTGGTCTTGTAGGAACCATTAACTATATAATAGGTGATGAGGTGATCGAATCGAGCCATACGACTCCTGAATCTGTGGATCTGCAGGCTCTTTTAAGAAAGATGGTCGATGCCTCAATAAGCCATGCTGTCATGGAGGTATCATCCCATGCACTCCAGTTAAGAAGGGTTGAGTATACTCTCTTCAGAAGGGCTGTGTTCACCAATCTCACAAGGGACCATCTCGATTTCCATAAAAACATGTCTATGTATTTCAGGGCAAAGAAGAGATTATTCAGTGATCTCCTTGCACCTGATGGTACTGGCATCATAAATATTGATGATGATTATGGAAAGAAACTTACTGCATCAATAAATAATGTCATTACCTACGGGATAATGTCAGGAGACTGCAGGGCACTCAATATAGAGAATTCAATCAAAGGTCTTGTATTCGACATAAGTTACAGGGATATAAGATTCAGGGTCAGGTCGAGTCTGGTAGGAATTATTAATGTATACAATATCCTTGGAGCTGCACTTACTGCCCTCTCTATGGAGATACCACCGGATGTGATTCAGGAGGGTATAAGGGGTTTGAAGAGTGTAAAAGGTAGATTCCAGATTATTGATGAGGGACAGGACTTTTTATGTATTGTTGATTATGCCCATACAGATGATGCCCTGAAGAGACTTATCCTTACTGCGAGGGAGATACTCCAGGCCTCCAATGAAAGGGAGGATGGTCCAAGGATTATTACACTCTTTGGTTGTGGTGGTGACAGGGATAGATCGAAGAGACCGCTTATGGGTGAGATAGCGACAAAACTGAGTGATTATGTAATTATAACGAGTGATAATCCGAGATCAGAGAATCCTCTGAAGATCATAGATGATATTCTCTCAGGTGTTACAGGGGATAACTATACAGTCATACCTGATAGAAAGGACGCGATAAAGTATGCGGTTGATATGGCAAGGAGTGGAGATATAGTTATTGTGGCGGGTAAGGGACATGAGGAGTATCAGGAGATAAATGGTAAGAGATATCCTTTCAGTGATGAAGAATATCTGAGAAGATTTATAACTGAAAAACTTATGTCAGGAGAGAGAAAGGGATGATTTATCTGAGGGAAATTCTTGAGGCAACAGAAGGCATAATTCTCAGTGGAGAGATTAATGGTGATGAGGTGTTTACGGGTGTCTCGATAGATTCGAGAACCATAAATAATGGTGAGGTCTTTTTTGCAATCAGAGGTAAGAGATTCGATGGTCATGATTTTGTTATTGATGCACTGAAAAGGTCGAAGGTTGCGGTGGTCAGTTCGTCTGAAAAGGAGAGATTTTTAGATATTCCATTTGAAGATAAAGTCATTATCTCTGTCAGTGATACACATGATGCCCTGAAGGCACTTGCCACAAATCTGAGAAAGAGGAGGATAAGGAATCTTATAGGCATTACAGGTTCGAATGGAAAGACCACCACAAAGGAGATGCTCTTTTCGATACTGAAAAGAGCAGGTACAGCAATGAGGAATGAGGGAAATCTCAATAATGAATATGGTCTTCCTTTGAGTATCATAAATTCAGATATATCGGATTATGCTGTGCTTGAGATGGGTGCATCCCGTCCTGGAGATATAAGGATACTCTGTGAGATAGCACTGCCTGATTATGGTCTTATAACGAACATAGGTCGTGCCCATCTTGAAGGTTTCGGTGATATTGAGTCAGTCGCAAGGACAAAACTCGAACTCGCATCTTATGTTAAGAAGATTTTCCTTAATAAAGATAATGAACTGCTGATGAGAGTCTGGAAAGATATATACGGTGAGAAAGAGAATGCTATCACATTCGGTATTAAGAATAATGCGGATGTGATGGCTTGTGATATAAGGATTGATGGACTCTCATCGTGTTTCAGGATGGTATTCGGAGATAGAGATCTTGAGGTGAGATTGAATGTTCCAGGGATGCCAAATATCTACAATGCCCTTGCATCATCGGCAGTCGCACTTTTCCTCGGAATACAGGATGATATATTGATGGAGGGACTTTCCTCATTCAGGGGCGTGGGAATGAGATTTCAGGTCTTCGAGAAGAATGGAGTGAGGTATTTCGTGGATGCTTATAATGCCAATCCTGATTCCATGAAAGAGGCTCTGGTGGAGTTCATGAGATTGAAGAATAAGAGGACCGTTGCTGTTCTGGGTGATATGCTTGAACTCGGCAGGTACTCAGAGGAATTCCACAGAGAGATCGGAAGATTGCTCAGGTCTTATGGAGTGGATATATTTATTGCGGTCGGAAATGAGATGAGATTTGCTGCAGAAGAATTC
>FWWL01007342.1_pt1 | contig 15098 bp, 10 predicted proteins | sample 2228331 | NCBI WGS metagenome assembly FWWL01 (sample SAMEA103939775, study PRJEB20133) | metagenome
CCTCAAACTCATTCATCGCCTGCCGCGCATTTGCCTCATAGGTTGCCGAACTGGCAGGGTCGATCTCGCTGAGTGCGGCAGCGATTGTCGGCAGGGTGGCTTTCCAGAGGTGCACGTCGAACCAGATGTGGGGATCGGGGTGAGGATCATCTGGCGCGGCCTTGAGAAGAAGTGATTCCGTGAGTCCACGCGTTACTGCCACAGTGCGCACGCGCCGCCCAACTTTCTCGAGAACTTCGCCCATTCTGGCTTCCAGATGGAGCCCATGATAGAATACAATGTCCGCTTGGGCAATGCGCAGCACGTCGCCTTCGCTGGCTTTGTAGAGGTGGGGGTCGACACCGGGACCCATCAGTGAGTGGACGGAAATTCTGGTGCCACCGACGCGTTTCACCGCGTCGGCAACAATCGTCGTTGTCGCAATCACGCGCAGCCTTTGCTCGTCGTTTTTCTCTACGGGGACACGCTGGCAGCCCGACATAAGAAAAACGACAAACGTTACTAGCGTAAAAGCGCTGAGTACGACTCTCACGGAAGAACGGCTCATTGGCTGGGCGTTTCTCCCCAATCGAAGACGAGGCCGAGAACACTCGAGGGAGCTTTCGCCAAATCTTCGTAGGCTTGAGCGCATTGTGCAATGGGCACAACCTTTGTGACGAGCTGGTCTGTCTTGACCCGATTCTCGGCCACCAACCGGACAAACTCCCGCAGGTTCCGTCCTTCCGTCCAGCGAACGTAGGCGTAAGGATAGTCCGCGGGGCCTGCTTCATACTGCGGATCATAGCGACCAGGTCCTCCTGCCCGCGAAACGACCAGCGTCGCTTCCTTTTCGAATAGCGCCTCGCGAGGCAAGACGGCCTCGACATGTCCCACAATGACCAGGCGACCACGCAACCGCAAAAGCGCGACGCACTGCTCGAACAGATCGTTGCCGCATGCGTTGCTGGCGAGAAAAACAGCATCCGCCCCCTCACGGGAGCTTTCTCCCCGGACGATTTCTTCCAGCTCATTCCTGCGTTGTGTCGCATGGATACCGCATGCGCGCGCCACATCACAGCGTTCGGCGTTGATGTCGCTCGCGACGACACGCCCGCCTGCGATGGCCGCTAATTGGGCAACGAGATTTCCCAGCACTCCCAAGCCCACCACCGCGACCACCTCGCCAAGCTCAATTTGCCCCAAGCGTAGAGCATGGAGCGCAATCGTACCGAGACCGCAAAAACTGTAGCTTGGCGAGACTCTTGCGGATTCTACCACCGTCGCCAACCGCGCTGGGACATCGAGGATGCTGGCATGGCTGACGTAAGGCGCTCCATAGCAAGCCACGCAAGTGCCCACTCCGAAACAGTCCACGCCTTCCCCGACGCCGATCACTTCGCCCACAGCTTGGTACCCCAGTGGCTTGGGATCGCTCTTTTCAAGAAGGCTGCGGCGAATAATGGAGAGTTCCGTCCCCGAGCTGACGCCGCTGTAGCGCGTGCGAATTCTGACGTGTCTCGGGGGCAGCGCGCCTAGGCGACGCTCACTCAGCTCGATGCGCCCTTCTCGCACAAAGACCTCGCGAACAATCATGACCTCCGCAGTCCTTTCCATCAATTTGCCGTTTTCAATCTGTAGCCAAGATTTGTGAAACGTAAATAGAAAAGCCCTGCGGGCGGCCGCTCAAAAGAAGTTTCGCAATTTATTTACATGTGGAATGACGGCAGGTGCACAAGAGGCTTGCGAAGCTGGGGGTCGCCGTGCTAAACGTTTGCATTCAGCAACAAGGAGGATGCTGCCAATGTCAAGATGGCGTGCCGGAAAGTCGTTTCTGGGGAGAGAGACGTGGAGCCTTGTCGCCTTGGTGCTTTTGTGGTTGCCTGCTCCAGGCGAGGCCCAGACAACAACAGAGAGACCGCAAGCGCGCTTTGTGGTGCCCATCGCTCGCATTGACCGCACTTACCTCAAGAACGAGGCGACCGTTCAAGGGACGATCACGTCCTACAAGCCGTCGTGGCGGGAAACGGCTCCGCATTCTTTTGTGCTCTCCGATGGGACTGGCAATCTCCGCATTGCTGTCTGGCCCAACGTCTGGGAGAAAATTCCTTTCAAGGAGCAACTCAAGCAGGAGGGGCAAGAGATCACAGCTCGTGTGACCATTGCTGAGTTCCGCGGTGCGTTGGAAGGGCATTTGGACAAAGCAGATCAGATTTGGCTGGGGCTGGCAGCCCCCGAGCTCGCCAAACCGCTCATCCCCACTTCAGCTCAAACCAAGGCCACCATGACAGCTCTGCCGCTGAATTGGAAAAGGACAATCAATGAGGCGCTGGAGGAAGCTAAGAAGACGAACAAGAATATCGTTATTCTTTTCGCGAACCCCGAGTCGGATAACGGACGCTATGTCGAAGAGAAAATTTTTGGCGATCCGCTAGTCCGGGCACGTTTGGCGGAGAAGTACGTGCCGGTACGCATTGATATGCGGACCGATGCCGAACTTGCTCGTCGTCTCCAGGCCTTCCGCGCAGGAACAGTGGGCTTCTACAACTCCAACGGTCAGTCTCTGCGGCAGCACCTTGTTCCGCGAAACGCTGAGGAGTTGCTCGAGGCAATGAAATAACAAGTCCAAGACGTGACTGGCCTGTCTGAACTTTCGTAACCGAAGGTCAGCAAATCCGTATTGAGGCATTGTGAGCGGCAGCGGTGCGTGCGAGTGGGGTGCGCGTCTCAAGAGTTGTGCGCCACGCCGTGCCGCACAATTTCTTCCTCTTCGCCGCGGTAAAAGACGACATTGTTCTCCGTTTCCCAGAGCCGAATCTCATAAAGCTCGCAGATTCCCTGCAATCGTTTCTCCAAGATGCGCCAGAAACTGACCACCAGGTTTTCGCTTGTGGGAATAATATCGCGCAGAAAGTCCACATCGGTGTTGAGGTTCTTGTGGTCTACCTTGTCCACGATCTCTTCGACGATGATCTGCTTGAGCTCTTTGAGGTCGATGACCATGCCCGTTCGCGGATTCATTTTCCCGCGGATCGTCACTTCGAGGGTGTAGTTGTGGCCGTGGCCGCTCGGGTTGGCACAACGCCCATAAATAGCCAGATTCTCTTCATCGCTCAAGGCAGCGTTGTAGAGACGATGGCTTGCAGAGAACTCAACTTTGCGACGCAGGTAGACCATAAGCGCTTCTCTCCGCCCGAAAGGCGCATCTTGTGAAAAAACAACCGAACTCGCGCGCATCGCTGCCAAAATCATTGCGTTTGCGTTGCGCACCACCGCAATATACTCCCTCAAAGAAGATTTGAGTCATGGGAAGGAAACTCATGTCGCGGTGGCGGCGGTGCGTTAAGCTGTTTGTTTTTTTCGTGGTACTGGTTGCGATGGATTTGTTCTCCACCTTGGGATGGGGGCAAGCTTCACGTTCGGATTTTGCCATTGGCCCTTCGCGCAAGGCCGACGAGGTCTACACCCGTCACGCTGCCCAGCGGCGCCAGACATATGAACTCAGCCCTTTCATTGTCACTCACATTGTCCCTCAGCCTACACCGGTCGCCGATTCCGCTCCGCAGCGTTTCTCGGATCTTGAGTATTCACGTCTCATCCTCTCCACACTCGTCTTACCTCCTCTTCAACCACTCAGCGAGCGCGAGCCCCGTCGGTCCATCATTCGCACGGAAACGACGCCGGAAGGACTTGTGCGCTATGCTGAGGCCGAGGCCGAAGTCATCGACGTCCTCAACCGCTGCGTCCTGCTTTTCGAAACAGGTGAGCAAGTGCGTCTGCGCGGAGTGCGTTGCTACAGCTCGCGCGATCCTGATCGAGTCATTGCCTACTACATGCGCGAAGCGACCCGCCGCCTGCGGGAAATGACGCGTGGGCAAAAAGTGCGCATTCAGCTCGATGATCCTCTGCGCGATTTGGATGGCAATATCTTAGGAGTTGTGATGACCCCCTCGGGCGTCGAACTCAACCGTTTCGTGCTTGAGCAGGGCTACGGCTACGTCGAACCATCGGACTTTTATCCTTATCACGACCTCACGCCTTACTACAAAGCGGAGTCTAAAGCTAGGCAGGCATTCCGCGGCATCTGGTCTCATCAAAAGTAGGTGATCGCGTCGTACTTACGAACGATTGTCTCTAGAAAAAGGCTCACCGCCCGCGGGTCAAAATGACGCCCCGATTGTGACTGGATGTATTCAAGAGCCTGCTCTCGCGTCCAGGCTGCCCGATACGGGCGCTCGCTGAGAAGAGCATCCCACACGTCGACGACCGCAAAGAGTCGTGCCGCGAGCGGGATTTTTTCACCCTTGAGCCCCTGGGGATACCCCGAGCCGTCCCACTTCTCGTGGTGGCAGTAAGGAATGTCGATGGCGGGCCGCAGAAACTCGATGGGCCACATCAGCTCACGAGCAAACTCGGGATGTTTTCGCATGATGCTCCATTCCTCTTCCGTCAGAGGACCTTGTTTGTGAAGGATAGAGTCGGGGACCCCAATCTTGCCGATGTCATGCAAGAGGGCCCCGTGCTCAACGTGAATGAGCGCATCCCCACTTACTCCAGCTGCTCGGGCCATAGCCATGGCGTAGGCCAGGACTCTCTGAGTGTGCCCCTCGGTTTCCTTGTCTCGGAGTTCGAGAGCTCGAACGAGAAGATCTCTCGTAGCTCGATTGCTGGCGTCAAGCCTCTCCTTTTGCTGAGCGAGGTCCGCAACATGTTGTGCGAGCTCGAAGCCAATGGCAGCCTGGCCCGTGAGGGTCTCGAGCATGAGGAACCATTGTGGCCCAGGGTAAAGGCGTGCGCGCGCATAGACTTCCAGGATGCCCAAACACCCATCTCGCGCGACCACGGGTTCACCGCAGTACCAAATGAGCCCCTGACTGAGCGCAAAATCGGTCAACGCTGTTTCTTCCGTTTTGTGCGCCAGGGGTTCAAACACCATTCGGCGCATGGAGCTCACAATTTGCTCCCTCACACCGCCAGGGCGGGGGAGAAACTCCTGGTAGGGGAAACGGGTGAATCCCTTGTGCCCGACGACGCGCGCAGCTCCCTCTCCGTTCCAGAGAACGAAGCAGGCGGCGTCGATATGCAAAGTGCTCAAAGCCTCCTCAAGCACCTGCTCGGCAACGGCTTCGTATCGAGGTTGGTGAATGATCTGGAGGTCGATCCGGCGCAGGGCATCGAGTTGTTCCAGGCGTTGCTGAGCGGCGCGGTAGGCAAGGCGTGCTCCCATCTCGGCGCCCACGAATCGCCCTATGTCTTGGATGAGCTGATGCCGCCATCCGGAGAAAACACCGCTCCCTGTGGAATAGACCGATAAGTTGCCCAGGATTTGTCCTTGAGCGATAAGAGGTACCGCCATGCCACAGCGTAAACCGTGACGTTTCAGCTTTGGCAGCCAAGGCGTGATAGCGGGATCTATGTAGAAATCATGATAGCATTGCACCTGGCCTGTCACAATAGCGCGACCAGACGGCCCGTTGGAGAGGGGGGAGTTATCCCACCTCACTTGAACTTCGTCCACGAACGTGTTTTCGCGGGGCCACCGCGCCAATGGGCGCACGCAGCCATCGGGTTGTTTGAGGCCAACCCACGCGACTGTTGCCCCCACAACTTCCACACATTTTTTGCAGGCTTTCTCGGCCAGTTGTTCAGGTTCGAGCTCCTGGGCCAGCTCGACAGCGAGATCTCGTAATGTTTCCAGCGTCTTGGTCTGCTGTTTGAGGAGCTGTTCCTCGAAGATTCGCCGCGTCACGTCCGTCCACGTCACGATAACTTCCGTCGGCCGTTCATCGGTTTCTTCCGTGACTCGTGCGAAGTCGAGAATCCAAAGCTCGCGTCCCCACTTGGAACGCACGCGATACTCGATCTGGAACTGCCCTCTGGCCAAAACCTCGCGGCTCTGGCGCAGAATCCGTTCTCGGTCCTCAGGCACGATGATTTCTTGCCACCACTCTGGACGCATCGCGTCTTCGACGCTGTAGCCGAGAACTTCTTCAACACTGGGGCTCACCCAAACTGGGACAAAATCGTCCCGCTCCGCATCGTAGCGAAGAACGTGAAGCACTATGGGGGCGCTTTTTAAAACGTGATCGAGTCGCTGTTTCGCTTGCCGCAAATCCTTCTCCTGCTCGACCTGCTTGGTCATGTCGGTAAGCCCAAAAATGAGGGTCTGGTGAGCCGCTGGCGCAATGTAAGTCGAAAAGAATCGCCCCCCCAGATTCGGTGACTGGCTGATCCACTGCTGGGGCTGCCCTGTTTTGAGCACTTCCCCAAGTTTTTCAAACCATGCCGTTTCAAAATCGGGAAGCGCCTCTTTGAGAGATCTCTGGGCAAGCTTCTCGGCAGGAATGTCGAATATCTCTCCAGCTTTTTCACTAGCGCAGAGTACGCGGTAATCCGCGGGGGGGTCCTCCCCGAGGCTCACGGGCGCCAGCACAAGAACCGCATGAGGAAGAGAGGAGAGAAAATCGGGGAGCTCCAAAGCACATGGGCGGACCACGACGTAGGAGTGAGCAGTGCTCCGATACGTCGAAGGGATAGAGATAAGGTCAAGTCGGTAAAAAGAGCCCCTAACGTTGACGTGGGCTGAAGTCTGTACGTCCCCCCTAGCTTGGAGCTTCTCGAGCTTCTCGGCAATGTCCGAAGTAAGCACCTCGCCGATGGGTTGCCCAAAAAGTTCCTCCGGTGTGCGCCCTAAAAGGCCAAGAACGTCCCCCCCCGCCCATGCGATCGTACCGCCTTCACCGACGGCGAGTAGGGCACATTGTCCCTGCCCACGCTCTTTCATACCAGGCTTTGGTCCCCTGAAAGAATTTTCAGTGATTGGTTGGCTTTGTTCTTCAAGTGACCGAGTTTTTCAACAAGAAAGCGTTTCCCGCGAGAGGAGCCCCAGCTGCACGTGATCTGCTTACCCCGAATGGTCCTAAGCCGAACACAAGTCCCACAAGAGTCAAGAGGAGGGTCAGGGAACTGACGGCTGCCCCCACTCCAAACCAAGGCGTCGAGTACCTGAGCTCCACAATGTGGTCGCCTGCGGGGACAGCAAGGGCAGTGAGCGGCCCATGGGCTCGCACGAGCTTTGTTTCCACGCCGTCAACCGTCGCTTTCCAGCCGTGGTACCAGGTCTTTGAAACGACAAGCCACCCCTGGTCGTTACTGCTTGTTTTAAAACGCCAGAGCTCTGGCCAAGGATGCTCAACCTCAACCCTTCCTACAAAATGAGCCGGATTGGAGGCGTTGCGGGCGGCCACCTCCTCGCGAGCCTCGAAAGCCTGTTTTTCCACCCAGACGAGCCGTTGCGGATCCCAGGCTGGATCGCGCAGCTTCTCGCGAATCCAACGATAGTCGCTCTTATAACTTACGGGTTCCGCCTTGGGGACTAGCCATGCCCAACCAAGGGGAGACGGACGTCGATAATAGATCCACTGCTGTGGGTTCCGCGACTCACAACGATAATAGCCGAAGGCTTCAATCGCTGTATGGTCAATGGGCGGTCCCTCCGTCGCTTCTTCGACAAGGCCTGCCACGGCAAGCCAGCGGGGCGCGGCCAGCTTGGCCTCGACCCTCACCTTGCGCACGGGGAGTGTGGTGGGAGGATCAAATTTTGCCACAAAATACGTGGTGGAAGAAGTAACGTCGCGTCCCCTTTCTGTGAAAGCCCGTGCTGGCGCGTTGTGGGCCGGAGTCAGGGTAAGGTCGGGGTCATCGCACGTCCACTCAGCTGTTTCATGTCCCAGCCGGATGGGATAGCTTGTTATCACGTTGTTATCTTTCGTCAACAACGTTAGCAGTCCGACTGTGGTTCCATCGGCTTCATGCATCACGCCCATCGCAGCGCTGAGAAGATACAGGTGGCGCGGCGCAGTGGTTGCGAGGGAAAACTCGAGAGCTGACCGATGCTCGACGCTCGCAGTGGCGAGATAAACGCTACCCGTTGCCGTGGTCACAGCGACGTTGTGAGAACTCGCCGGTAATGAGACGACGGCGCGATTCCCAGGAGCCACCACGTGGCTGACGTTCCACACATCGAGCAAGTTTTCGCGCGAACGCAGTCCTCGCGAAGGCTCTTCAGGAGGGAAATGGTGGTCGTACCAGCGCAAAATCATGGGGTTGTAACCCATGGTCATCGGAATGCCTGACGCTTCCCCCGTGTTCTTTTCCCAGGGGCCGGGGACAAGCGCGTGGAGTCGGCCAGTCACCGTCTCTCCCAAAAGAGCATGCATAGGGGTGATCGCCGACTGAAATCCTCTGTCCCCTACGCGAATGTTTTTGAAAAACCCATAGACCCCCAACTCTCCCCATAGGAGGAGAGGCGCGAGAAGACCCAGCAACAACTTCCGCCGTCTCACCGAGGCGGCTGCCCCTATCCAAAGGAGAGCGGCGAGGAAAAAGCCAGTTCCCACCAAAACCTGGTGGCTAATGTCCGCAAGGAAATCCCCTTCGCTTCGATGGACCCCGACGCGGAATTGCGGATTGATCACCAAGAGCATTTCCAAAGCCTGCAGGAGATCATCATTGAGCCAATAGGCCCACACGAACAAAGCGATGACATAGGCGCAGCCGACAAGAGCGAGCAGGATGGCGGCAATGGCTCCCCAACGGCGCCATGGCCAGGGTGGGAGTGTGAAAAGAGCATCGACAGCCCGTGCGAGGAGCAGCGCCCCCGCAAGGTATCCCACCCACATGAGGCGTGGTGGAATGCGGATTTGTTTGAAGCCGGGGACGTTCCGATACATCCAATGGTAAAGACCGATATCCTGCCCCATGGCGGCGACAATGACGAACACGAACGTTCCCGCCAGAATCCAGCTCGACGGACGCCTGGCATGGGTCAAAAAACCGAAAAGCATGAGGAGCGGCGCTACCAATCCCACCCAAAAGTGAAACTCCCACGCCCCATCAATCCCCCAAGTGCTCCAGCAAAGTTCCCACCTGTTTTCCAGCGGCACGCGCCAAAAGAGCGGCTGGTAGAGGCCAGGCAGAAAAAGCCCGAGCAGCTGACGCGCAGGAAGTGAATAAGCCCTGGCGGCCTCAAACGAAAGCTTCTCGCGGGTTGTGTGGCGAAGGAGTTCGAGGGTCGGCAACACTTGTACGGTTGCCAAAGCCACAGCAATTATAAAGAGGAGGGCCACGTCAATAAGGCCGCGCACAAGGAGTTTCCCAGAGCGCGCCGCAAGCGCATGTTGGGCGACAAGGTAGAAAGCGAGAGCGCCAGCGGCGTAGAACCCAAACAGCGCTGTTTGCCAATGTCCTGCCAGAATACTTGATGCAAAAAACAGCGTCGCCAGCCACCACGCGCGGCGTGATTGGCGCCTCAGAGCCAGGGCCAGGAACACCATTCCCCACACCGCCGCCGCAATGGCGCTCGTAATCACCGTGTGGGACAGATGATTCACCATGTAGCCGTTGAGCGCAAAAAAGACGCCCGCTGCCACAGCTCCAAGGCGGCCTGCCCCCAGCACTCGGGCTAGTGCCACAACGCCAAGGCCACTGGCAAGCACGAAAGAAAAAGCAAGGGCATCGAAGCGCGCTGAGGAGTCGGGAATCCACCCCGAGAGTTCCATCATCAAGTAAGGTGGAAAGAAAACTGCTGTTTGGGGATCGCTCAGGAAGGGGAATCCGCCGAAGGTCACGTCGCTCCAGTGGGGGAGACGCCCCTCTTGGATCACGCGTGTGGCGTAAACGCGGTGTGGGACGGTAAAGTCGAGTCCGTCGCCGAGAATGAAGCTTGCTGGCCCGATCCATCGCGGCCAATAGAAGCCGGCGATCAGCAGCGCCGTGGCAAGATAGGCAACGACCTCACGAGAAACGCTCTGCCACCAAGAATTGTTTCGTGCTCTTTTCCCCATCAGATTCGACTGTGTAGATAAGATTGTAAAATGTGATAAAATTATCACCTATTCCATGGCGTTGGCATAGGACCCGACTCTACGCAAACAACATCTTGGGAAAAGGATTTCGCTCGTCGAAAACTCCCCGTCACGTAGAAAGTTGCGCGTCGACTCATGACCATGAGCAGGACATTGCGTTTCGGTTCGTTCCCACCAGACTGAGAGTCTAACGCGCAGCAGGTGCCGTGACCCGAGTCTGGGAGAGTGGACCTTGACATTCCCCCTGAGGCAGGGGACCTTATCCTGTACCACGTGAGAGGTCGTTGGGCGGCCAGTGGGTGGGCTGCGAAACGGTCAGGGCGTCTCTCTGCTCACAATTGTGGGAAGAGATCTGGGAGAGGCGCCGTTCTTTGCAATAGGGCAGCGTGCCAGCCACTTTCTAAGCCCCTCCCACGTCTCGCTTTGGCCGGGTCTTCGCGTGGTGGCGAAAAGGTCAAAAGGAGAACAGCCATGGAGCTGCTGAAAAGCATAGCGGAACTCGTGTCGCTTGGTCATGCGGACGCATCTTCCAAGTATCCCCCTTCTCTCGTCGGCCAGCCAGGAGTTGCCGAAAAAGTGGAAGACGCTCTGGAGGCTGGGATCGAGCCCCAACGAATTCTGCGGGATGGACTGATGGCGGGCATGGAGGTTGTGGGGCGCCGCTTTGCCAGCGGTGAGATTTTTGTCCCGGAAGTTCTCATGGCGTCGAAAGCCATGAAAGCAGGGATGGAAAAGCTTCGTCCTCACCTCACAGAGGCCACTTCGGTGCGGCGCGGCGTTTTTGTGCTCGGGACGGTGCTCGGCGATGTGCATGACATCGGCAAAAATCTTGTCAAGATGATTATTGAAGGCGCCGGTTGGGAAGTTATCGACCTTGGGACGAGCGTCCCTCCAGATCGGTTTGTCGAAGCAGTCCGCCAGCACAAACCCGTTGCCGTGGGATTGTCAGCTCTTCTCACAACAACCATGCAGCAGATGCCCGTCGTGATTGAAGCATTGCACCAGGCCGAACTCGACGTGCCGGTTCTCGTTGGCGGGGCTCCTGTGCACGAAACCTACGCGCGAAGCATTGGCGCCATCTACGGAAAAGACCCTCAAGCCGCAGTGGAATTCCTTTCGACACGCGCCCGACAATAGAGAAATCATTCTCGATATGATGGCGTATGGCGCGGTCTATGTGGCATTTTGGTGTGTGAGTTGGTTTACAAGGAACGCAAAAACGCATGTTATAGAGAATAACTTCTCGAATGGAGGAATAGAATCACGATGAATCGAGAAAAAAATCTCGATAAAGAGAAGAGAGTGGCTCGAGGAGAGCGCCAGGTGATCGCTACCACCATGCAGGACAGAGAAACGGTGACAAGGGGAGTTCCCACTCCCTCTGTCCGGCGTCTCCCGCTCTATCTCCGACTCCTGCGCGATTACCGGGCGCAGGGCCATAGGGTGATCTCGTGCACACGGCTGGCGCACGACCTGCGGTTTGATCCCACGCAAGTGCGCAAGGATCTGGCTCTGACGCAAGTCAGCGGCCGCCCAAAGGTCGGCTACCCTGTGGAGGAGCTCATTGCCGCTATCGAGGATTTCCTCGGCTGGCGAACCCCCACTCCCGCGGTCCTGGTTGGCGTGGGAAGCCTGGGAACGGCTCTCCTCGGCTACAGCTTCTCGCTCTACGGGTTACAAATCGTCGGCGCGTTTGACGCGTCTCCCGAAAAGGTCGGCCAGGTTGTTCATGGTCACGAAGTCATGCCCATCGGCTACCTGACAAATTTTGTGCGCAGGCGGGGCATTCGCCTGGGGATTCTCACCGTTCCCGCCAGTGCTGCCCAAAGCGTGGCGGAGATGATGGTGGCCGGCGGAGTGACCGCCATCTGGAATTTCACCAGTGCGGCCATTCGCCTGCCAGAGGATGTTCTTGTCGAACGGGCGGATTTCTCAGCGAGCTTGGCCGTCCTCACCCGCGCCCTCACCCACGGAGGCGCTCCCACGCCCGACGCGACTGATCATAAGGAGGGTCCATAGAGTCGCCATGACTGTTTGCCAGTGCGTCCAACAGGCCACAGACCAAGCGCGTTTTCTGGAAGTTTGTCGCATCCTTGAGCGTTTTGAGCGCAATCCACGTTTTCTCGTTCCCATCCTGCAGCATGTGCAGGAAGTTTACCGTTACCTCCCCGCAGAAATCCTCGAGTTTGTCGCCACCTCGTTAGGCATACCGGCTGCCCAAGTCTATGGCGTCGCGACCTTTTACGCCCATTTTACTCTCGAGCCCAAGGGAAAGCACCAAATCAAGATCTGTGATGGCACAGCTTGCCACGTCAAAGGCTCCACTGCCATCCTCGACGCCTTGCGCGAGCGGCTGCAGCTGCGCGGCGGCGCCAACACCACCGACGACATGCTTTTTACTGTCGAGACAGTTTCCTGCCTCGGAGCCTGCGGTCTGGCTCCCGCCATGGTCGTCGATGAAGAAGTGCATGGCAATCTCACCCCGGCCCAGGCCGTGGAGATCATCGATCAAATTGCACGCGAGGAGGACGGACAATGACGGTTGAGGCGCCCCAGGTTAACCTTGATGCCATCGCTCAAGGTTATGAGCGAGCGATGGCCCACGTTCGCCAGCGTATCGTTGTGTGTGCAGGGACAGGTTGTGTTGCCAGTGGTTCGCTCAAGGTCTTTGAGGCGTTTTCTCAAGAGCTCGAACGTTGGGGGCTCGATGTGGCTCTTGAGCTCGAGATAGAGGAGGGGGGCCACCAGCATGGTGCGGCCGGTTGCTATCTTGTGTCGCGCAGTGGCTGCCAAGGCTTTTGCCAGATGGGCCCCCTCGTCACGATTCTCCCGCAAAATGTTTTCTATGTGCGGGTCAAGCCAGGGGACGTTCCCGAAATCGTCCAGAAAACCCTTTTGGGCGGCGAGAGCATCGATCGCCTTCTCTACGTTGACCCACGCACGAAAAAGCGGGCGCTCAACACCGAAGGAATTCCCTTCTACCGACGTCAGCACCGCCTTCTCCTTGCGCAATGCGGACGGATCGACCCCGAAAGCATTACGGAGTACATCGCCCAGGGGGGCTACGCGGCTGCGCGCAAGGCTTTTACCGAGCTGACCCAGGAGCGGATTTGTCAGATCGTGACCGAATCGGGGCTGCGCGGTCGCGGTGGGGGCGGCTTTCCAACCGGCGTCAAGTGGGAGGCGGCGCGCAAACAGCCAGGCCATGTCAAGTACGTCATTTGCAACGGCGACGAGGGCGACCCAGGCGCGTTCATGGACCGCAGCGTCATGGAGGGCAATCCTCATGCTGTCATTGAAGGCATGATGATAGCCGCGCGTGCCATCGGCGCCCATCAGGGTTATATCTACGTTCGAGCCGAGTACCCGCTAGCCGTCAAGCGTCTCCGCCGTGCTGTGCAAGATGCTCGCGAGTTGGGCCTGCTCGGATCCAACCTCTTTGCCAGCGGCTACGACTTCGACATTGAAATCATGGAAGGGGCGGGTGCCTTCGTCTGTGGCGAAGAGACAGCGCTTATCGCCTCCATCGAAGGTCAGCGCGGTATGCCGCGACCCAAACCGCCTTTCCCCGCTCAATCAGGTCTCTGGGGAAAACCCACCATCATCAACAATGTTGAGACTCTTGCGACGGTTCCGCTCATTATCCGCCACGGGCCGCAGGAGTTCCGCAAGCTTGGTACTCCGTCAAGCCCCGGGACCAAGACGTTTGCTCTCACGGGCCATGTCCCTAATTCCGGCCTCATCGAGGTTCCTTTCGGGGCCACGCTTCGTCAGATCATTTTTGAGATCGGTGGTGGCGTCACTGACGCGAAGGGCCGCATCCGCGATGATGCTTTCAAGGCCGTGCAAATTGGTGGCCCTTCCGGCGGATGCCTCACGCACGAACACCTCGATTTGCCACTCGACTTCGATAGTCTGCGAGGAGTGGGCGCGATGGTGGGGTCCGGCGGGCTGGTCGTCATGAATAACCAGACCTGCATGGTGCAAGTGGCCCGCTTCTTCATGCAGTTCACCCAAAACGAGAGTTGTGGCAAATGTGTCCTCTGCCGCGAGGGCACCAAGCAGATGCTCGCCTTGCTCGACGAGATCATTGAGGGGCGAGCCACACCCGAAACGCTTGATCTGCTCGAACTCGTCGCACGTACGGTTCAGAAGGGCTCTCTCTGTGGATTGGGCAAGACGGCTCCCAACCCTGTTCTATCAACGCTTCGGCACTTCCGCGACGAGTACGAAGCCCACGTTGTGCGCAAGCGTTGTCCAGCAGGGCAGTGCAAAGCGCTGGCTGTTCCCACGATTATCGAGGAACGCTGCCGTGGTTGCGGCCTCTGCGTGCGCAAGTGCCCCGTGGGCGCCATCAGCGGCGAGCGAAAGAAGCCCCACGTCATCGACACTGAGCGATGCATCCGCTGCGGCGCCTGCTTCGAGGCCTGCAAACTCGACGCAATTGCCTACGCCTAACTCTCTCGAACGGAGGAAAGATACGCATGACGCCCCAAAGCCAAAACAAGATGATCATCGACGGTTGCGAGATCAGCTTTGGCCGTGAACGCAACGTTCTCGAGGTCTGCCGAAAAGCTAACATCGATATTCCGACATTTTGTTATCATTCCCACCTGAGCGTGTATGGCGCGTGCAGGCTTTGCCTGGTGGAGATCGAGGGGGTTGGCATTGTCACGTCGTGCACAACCGCGCCGCGCGAGGGGATGCGCGTGCGCACGAATACTCCCGAGATTCGCGAAATGCGCCGCGTGGCCGTGGAGCTTCTTCTGGCCAACCACGATCGCGATTGTCCTACATGCCCCAAGAATGCTGTCTGCAAATTGCAGAGCCTGGCCCGCCGCTTGGGTGTGCGTGAGGTGCGCTTCCGTTCGACCAATCCCGGGCTCACCCCCGACCTTTCTTCGCCATCTCTCGAACGCAATCCGAATCGCTGCATCCTTTGCGGCGACTGCGTGCGTGTCTGCCGTGAAATCCAGAGCGTTGGCGCTCTCGACTTTGCTTTCCGCGGCGCGAAAACTCGCGTCGCGCCTGCCTTTGGCCGTGCATTGGGCGACAGCGAGTGCGTCCACTGTGGCCAGTGTGCAGCAGTCTGCCCGACAGGTGCCATCGTCCCGCGGCACAACGTCGACGACGTCTTTGCTGCCTTGGCCGATCCTCATAAGAAGGTCATTGCCCAACTTGCGCCGGCAGTGCGCGTTGCCGTCGGCGAAGTTTTCGGCATGCCGGCAGGGAGTGTGGCCACAGGTCAGATTACAG
>FWWL01003794.1_pt1 | contig 15097 bp, 14 predicted proteins | sample 2228331 | NCBI WGS metagenome assembly FWWL01 (sample SAMEA103939775, study PRJEB20133) | metagenome
AAAAACTCAAGAAAGGGTTAACTCAGGGTCTGCCAGTAGAGAAGTACAAAACGATTACATATGAAGATGAAAATCAATTGGTGTGGCTGTTCCTGAATAGGTCTGTTATTACCAGAGCAGAAAACATATCACCTAAGCCGATGGTTTCTCTGCTATCTCTTAGTGCTCTGCTACATATCTTGGCAGATTTCTTCAGTATGGGAAATAACCTTGGGTCTGAAGCATGAAGATGATCTTTTGAGTGCGTAAAGTAGTTTTTGATTAGGCCAATCAGCCCAGCTTTTTCTAGAGCAGAGTACTCCTCATTAGACATTCCAAACAAATCTACGAAAGGAGAAAGACCCAATATAGCTTGTTGAAAGACATTCTGTTCCTGAAAGTGCGCCAATTCACAGAACTTGAATTTTGCTTTGAGCATTCCTGCGAAGGAGAGGAAAGAAGAAAGCTCTCTTGTGGTCAATAAGTGGGATCCAGATATCACTGCTATATCGTAGGACTTCATGTCATGAATATCTATCTTGAAAGGGAGCTGCGGAGTAACGATAACTCTCCTCAACTCCGTTTCAAAGACGAGGTGCGGGAGCGCTTCATCTATTTGTTCACCTCGTTTGTTCAGTGAGATGATGTTAACAAAAGAACGTAATTCTTCAGGTACCCTGCCGGGCCAAGGTGTGAAGAGCGTCGCATTGCATCTTAGTTCTTTGCACAGCACGTTGAGAATGTTTCCGACGTTACCACCGATGCGAAGCTTTGGTTCGCCAAAATTATCGACTACTGTTTTAAACGCTCTTCTGTAGAGCTCAACGTCTATTATCTTCTCGCATTGTTGAGCTGTTTCAAACATATCTTGGAACTCTCTACCTGAGAGTACTTTTGAAAGGTCGCACTCGTTAGTTTTAAAAACAGCGTCGTAGTTTGCGTTGAAAAAGCCGCAAATCTCAGGCTTTTTCATCAGGACCACAAACTGTGAAGTAGATCCTCTTATTTTTTTTGCCTCTGTTTTCAAAATCTAGAATTTTGAAGACACCTATTTCTCTTGTGTTCTTAACGTGGGTTCCTCCATCAAACTGCAGGTCTATGTCACCTATCCGAACGAGCCTCAGTTCTTCTAAGTCTTCTGGTATGCCTTTTGCCAGACGCGTGAGTTCTGAAACGTTTTGGATGTCTTTCCGCTTTACGAATTTTATTTCTATCTCGTGTCCTTTTTTGATCTCATCATTGACGCTCTTTTCGAGTTCAGGAAGCAGTTCTCTTGTTATGCCTGCATCAAAGTCTATTCTTGATCTATCGATGTCGAGCTGGTTACCTGTTATCCTACCAGAGTAATTTTGGTAAATGATTGCAGATAATATATGGGTTGCGGTGTGTACGCGCATCAGAAAATATCTTCTCTCCCAATCGAGCTTGCACTTTACGATGCTGTCTTTCTGAATACCTGGCTTGTCTACGATGATGGTGTATCTATTGTATAGGTAGAGTGCTTCCAAGACTTCGTAAACTTTATCTGTGGTAAATATCTTTCCCTTATCGCTCGGCTGGCCTCCAGATGAGGGATAAAAGTGGCTTCTGTCTAAATAGACTCTGTTGCCCTCGGCATCTACAACGTAAGCGTCAAACTCTTTGGCGTAAGAATCGTGGAGGTAGAGAAGTTCAGTCATGGCAGTACCTTTTTCACTTGTTGGTTTTCTTTGGGATTAATCTGCTCTGGTTACTGGAATCTATCTGAGACAGAGGTAACTTATTTCCCAGCTCCTGGTTTTGGAATAACTTCTCTTCCCTTATGAAGATTTGGTGTTTTTGGTCGTTTCTTGAAGACTCTTTGAGGCCTTGCATACAGTCACAGATGTAATAAGGTCTGCTAAATTATAAATGCTTTTTGGTAGCTCTTCTCCTGTGAGCACGAGCTCGACGTCAAAGGGCCTAGAAGATATTATTTCCTTGAGATCTTCTTCAGATACTTTTGCGTCCAAAAATCTTTCCAGCCAAACTATTGAGTACTCTTTGCTTGTTAGTATGTCTTTGATTCGTTGAATGTCTTTATGAGCTGTTTCTTCTTTGCTCAAGTCCAATAAGCGCATCCAGCGAAACTTTTTGAGCGTTTCGGAGAATTCTGTTTCAAAGAACTGCACGCAAATAGAATTTATATTGTGGCCATAAGCCCTTGCCACGAGCCCAAGCACTATGGGGCTTACATCTTCTGGTTTCCCGATATAGACCTCTACTATTCCTCTTTTAAGTTTCTGAGAAGGCATGTGCTACCTCCTGAATGCCTTCAGGTAGTTCCCTAGTTCTTCTATTGTAAGAAGTTGAATCCTTTTGTTCTTAATGAGGATCTTCAGGAGCTGATCGACCTCGTTTGTTGAATAGAGGGAGTTCCTGAAAGAGATCTTTTCTTCTATGTCTTCGAAAAGGATTATCGTTTCTTCAGTGTTTGCGTGGTTTATCACTGCCTGATTTGAGAGAGCGGAGTCATACGCAAAGACGCCAATTTCCTTTACAGGCAGTTTTATTATTAAATGGGGCATGCTTCTAGACAGGTTCACCGTAAACATGAATGCGTAGTTCAGACAGAGCTCTCTCACTATCCTAATCGTTCCCAAGACCTTGAGAGAGAGCTTTGATTCAGCTTCCCACTTTAAGGGTGCATAGTAGTTCTTGAACTTTCCGATCAGGTTGTATTCCCTGAGCTGTTCCATTAGCAACTCTATGTTGTAGTCTGTGGTAAGTATCTTTCTCCCTTGGTAGTCTATATTTGCAAGGGTTTTTCTGATCTCTTCTACAGTGAGGGGCATGTACGTCCAATTGTACTGCCTGTTTATCTTTTCAAAGAGGAGCAGGCAGAAATCTCTGTTCAGCTTAACTGTATGAAGCTTGTGGAGCGGAAAGTCAGGAATGTCTATGTAGTATATCTTTTCTTCAGGTCTTCTGAAGAGCCTTGCAATGATGATCAATATGCCGAAAAAGCCAAGCAGAGAGAGATAAACAGGGTCTTCGTACCAGTTGTAGGGCTTTACGTAGGTGACTTCGAAAGGAATGGAATAAGCATTTTCGTTAAAGGAAAAGTTGAAAACATATACGCCTGGTTCGAACGGTTCTGTCTGGATGATTATATATCTGGTCACCTGACTGAATTCAAAAGTTCCGAGTTGCTTTTTGTTTAGGGAGATTGTTACCTTTCGGAAAGGATAAAACTTTTCATCGTCATGGTTCTTTGTCGTTATGCTGAAGTTGAGTTTTCCGTTCTTCCAGTCGTCTGAAGTGCTGTGGCTGTTTATTTTAATGGGTTCTATGTATACCAACGTTTCTCCTACTGGTCTGGTTTGTTCCTTGTCCTTGCTTACTACTGCTATGTATCCTCCCGGAGGAAGGTCTACTCTGATTGGTTCGCCGTAAATTCTTTGGGTTACCAAGAAGGCCTTCTGGAGGTGGTAGGAATAAACAAGCTTGTTCTTTTCGTAGAAGTTTATCCAGAGCGAGGTTTTTTCATTGCTCTCATAACCTTCTTTGAAATCTACAACCAAGAAGGGTTGAACATCAGATACGAGCCCGGAAGGTATGAAAGTATATATCGATTTTTCAGGCATACGGATGAATACTTCTCCTCTGTATTTTCTGTATGCAGAAGAAATGATGAGCTTTGTGTAAAATGAGTCAGTTTTTTTGCTGAGAGCATCTATTTTTATGACGTAGTCAATGTGCGTGTATTCTGAAGATACTGGTTCGCTGGAGAGTATGGTTTCTTCAAGGTTTATTTCACCTCTTTTCACGAATAGCTTATCCAGCCAATTGAAGTTGGTTATTATTTTTACAGTGTCTTCTACTGCGTCATCTATTTTCTCCCAACCACCGCTCAGGCCTATGGGGAGGAATATTATTTTGCCGCCATCCTGAGATACGAACATCTGGATGTCTTCTGGCATGGTGAGAACTACGCTTTTTTCGCGTGATTCTACGCAGTACTGCGAGGACTTGAAAGATAACGATTTGTAGCGGTTCAGCGCATCGCATCGTTGATCTCTTCTTGAGAGGAAGGAAAAGACGTTTTGTTCAGGCCAAACCGATTGAATAGATACGTAGTTCCCTTTGCTGTCCAAGAGGGTGTTGAAATCTTCTCCGATGTATAGAATTATGACGCCGTTTTTCATGAGCTTTTTGAATAGCTTTCCTCCTTGTTCGAAGAACTCTGTGGGCATGCGCATCGTTGGAACTATGAGGAACGCGCGGTCGCTTATCATGTCCAGCTCATCTACAGTTATCTCGTTGAGGACGAGCCCCATGTCCTCAAAGGCGCGCTTGAGCCTTCCTGTATAGTCTCTGTAGTCTGATAAGAAGGAAGATGCACGTACTGAGTCAAAGCGCAGGAGATAGAACTGCTTCGGCATGCTTTCTCTGAAACCGACGAGCGTATAGTTTGTTTGGTTCATCTTACTGGAATTGATCGACACCAGGCTGTAGAGAACATTCATCGGAGCTGTTTCGACACCATAAGGTACCAATGCGTGCTCTTTTTCTTCGACTTCTATGAACGGCGTTGAGAACTCGTCTACATATGTTACGTTTATATTAGTGAGCAGCATCCCAACATGTGCCACAAAGAGACCGAATAGAAGGATGAAAACGCCAAAGAATTTTACTGCAAATTTTTGCGTGTTGATAAGCGCTTTGTTTTGCTCGGGTTCTTTTTTTTTCTTTTCCTCAGTAAGCGGTTTTTTTTCTTCTTTATGCTTGGAGAAGAGCCCTAATTCCTGAAGGCTTTCTTTTATCTCGTAGACCATCTTTTGACCGTGGCTGAGCTTTGAGATATCTGTATAGCCAAAAAACCTCTTCGCAGAAAATTTTTTTGCGATGCTAAAGGTAAATTTTCGCTTGAGTATCTTAATGTTAAAAGGCTTCTGCTTGATCTCTACCATCTAATCCTAACCCAACAGCTGAATATATTCTATGATGCGGGCGAGATTAAAAAAGCATGCCAGTGAACGGGCCCGGTGGGATTTGAACCCACGGCTTCCTGGTTAAAAGCCAGGCACTCTAGGCCAAGCTGAGTTACGGGCCCAGCACTAAAATAAATTAAAAGAAAGTGGTTAAGTGTTTTAAAAACATGCTATTCAAACTCGATAGTCGAAGGTGGCTTGTTTGTTATATCGTAGAGAACTCTTCCAATCTCAGGAAGCTCGTTTGTTATCCTGGTGCTCATTTTGCTTAGGAGAGAATAATCTACATGAGAGAAGTTTGCAGTCATACCATCCAAGCTCTCAACAATCCTTATGGCAAGCGTCAGGTTGTAGGCGCGCTCGTCGCCCTTTACGCCTACTGTCTTGACAGGGAGCAGAACAGCGAAGTACTGCCACGGCATGCTATCCAGATTTTTCTCTACCTCTTCCTCAACTATCCTGGTTGCTTCACGAACTAGCCTTACCTTTTCTTTGGTTACTTCACCTAGAACTCTGACTGCAAGCCCCGGACCTGGGAACGGCTGACGATTTAGCATGTGTTCAGGAAAGCCCAGGTATTCAGCAAGCTGGCGCACTTCGTGCTTGTAGAGGTCGCGCAAGGGCTCTATTATCTTGAGGTTCATTTTTTCAGGCAAACCACCTACATTGTGGTGGCTCTTTATGGTCTTCCTGCCCTTGCCTGATTCAATCCAGTCAGGAGCAATGGTTCCCTGCACAAGGTATTCTGGGTTGAAAGGCTTGGAGCTTGTCTCAAAAACCTGTATGAAGAGCCTGCCGATAACTGAGCGCTTCTGCTCAGGGTCCTCTATTCCGCGAAGCTCGCAAAAAAACTCCTCAGATGCATCTACCACAGTTAAGTTGAGGCCAAAGTGCTCTGCGAGGAGTTCAACTTCTTTTCTGTCTCTGTGGCGCATCAATCCAGTGTCTACGAAGTAGCACATCAGGTTTTCTTTACCAACTGCTCTGCTCACAAGCACGGTTGCCACAGAGCTGTCAATGCCTCCTGAGAGAGCAGAGATGATACGGGAGTTTTTGTACTTGGCAAGCTCTGAAACTGTTTTTGAATAGAACTTTTCTACGTTCATGAGATCACAAGAGACATGCTTTCTTTGAGGCAATACGGGTCTTTATTACCTTGATGTGGCTTATAGGTCTGTTAGAGAATAGGGTGAATCCGAACATTGCCATCCCGGCATGAGGGTTTGATGCCAGATACCTGAAGAACAGAGAGTTGAGCTCAGCGAGGCCTGTGCTGAATGCGATGGTTCTGTTTGCTCTTATGAGCGCTTCTAGCGTCTGACGCTCCATGAATTCTTTCATTGCCTTTCTGGCTATCATGTTTATCTTTGATTTCCACAGCTCTGTACCTATTATCTGTTTTGTGCTGAGCGGGGCTATCGGAAGGATGTATATCTCATCGCGGATGTGCCTGACTACTGCGTCCCTGAACTTGTGCTTCGGTCTTATGACGAAACCAGCATTGCTCTCGCCATGGACTGTGCTCAAACCTGTGCGGGAAACTATCTCTGCATCGTGGGCTATTTGCACCACGTCTTTCTCAGGCAGGTTTAGGTTGAGTGCGTGGTTGAGGGCGTATGACAGAGAAAGGGCGCCTGCTCCACTCGTTCCCAAGCCGTAGCCTATGGGGAGGTTGCAGTAGTGGTGCACCTTCAAGGAGAAGTTCTTACCGTAAAGCTCTCTAAATTTCTTGACGACTTCAGTGCTTGTAACTGGATTCTCAAGAGATTTGTTGTTCATGAAGAAGGCAGAAGTTAGCTTTGGGCTGTGAGAAACCTCTATCTTTGTGGTCATGCCCTCTTCTATGGCTAGTCCAGCGCCTATCGAGCTGTCCCTGTAAAGAACTGCTATGGCAGAGATATGGCATGGAGAATATGCAATAGCTATTTCACTCATTGCATTTTCATAGCACAACTGTTTTTTTAATATCCTTCTGAATTCTGTGTGAAAAAGTGTAGTTATTCTCATTCTCTTTTTTAAAGCAATTCTTTTAAGCAATTCCAAAGAAAGGTAAAGATAGTGATTTTATGGACACAAAAGAAGATACCTCAAGCACTAACATGGAGCTTAGGATGATAACTCTGGATCTAATGAAGATTGCAGTGAAAAAGAAGAAGAGCTTCAAGCAGGTGGCAAGGGAGTACATAAACAACGTCATCACACTTAAAAAGATGCTTGAGAGAGATATTCTTGATCTTGAGTAGCAAGAGGGGAAGAGTATAAGAGCTCCTGATGTGATCGTTAAAACTACTACTGTGTTCTTCAATCCTTCAAAAGAGTTATTGGCAATAGCTTCAGTATTTGTAGTTGTGCTCTCACTGTTGCTGATTAAAGAGCAGAGCATCATACTTCTTGTTTTCTCTGCATTTGCAGTGTTTTTTCAGCAAGAAGCTAGCAAAAGAAATGTGCTGGTCTTTCTGCTATGCTTTCTACTCGCAACTGCTTCTGTTTACAGCGGAAACGAAAAATTGATTTCAGCAGTTGCTTTGTTGTGCCATGCTGGTTTGAGAGTTGTTTGCAATAGAAACATATTGATATCATTGATTCTAGTTTTAGGAATTATCATTGCGTGGGCAAAATTTGACCTGCCTATATTATTATATAGCACTCAATCGATTCTGTTGGAAATGCTGGTTTGCCTAGGAATAGTTGAGCTGTTTTTGTGGTTTTTAAACAAAGTGTATAATTCTGTTGTTAATGTTTCTGCGACTGAATTATTTTCTGCTTTTCTGCTCTACTGGTACGATGAAAAAACAGAAGCTGCAGAAAGGGTTTTGGAAAAGATAGGCATAATCTCGGTTTTCGAGAACTTTGTTTTTACAGTTTCAGCAAATGAGAGAAAAATACACTATGTTATTCCTGGAATACACTACGGCCTGCTGGGTGGTTTGGGCAGTGGAGATCTTCCAAAGAAGCTGCAGCAAAAGTCAAGCAGGGAGGAGAGCTACGTTGCTCTTCACGGTCCTGCAACTCACGACATGGATCTAGTGAGAAAAGTAGACGTCGAAAGGCTGATAGAAGAAATAGTTCTTCATTCAAAGAAGAGCACAAAGAAGCTCAAAATGCGCTACACAGAGGCAAGGTACAACAATGCAACTTGTAGAATAATCGATTTCAAGGATTTTTGTGTTGTTTTCATGTCCAACTTTCCAAGGACTACTGAAGACATGCTAGTAGATTTTGGGAGGTTTCTTCGAGAGCTCAGCGCGCAGAAGCTCAGCAATCCAATTGTTGTTGACTGCCACGACAGCGATGAAGGAGAACTAGTTATAGTTAGCAGTCTGAATCAGTACGGAAACGATTACGAAACTGCACTGAGGAAAGCGCTCGAGAAGATAGAGAAAGAGAACTATGAGGATTTCAGCTCAGGATGGATCAAGGTAGAGAATCCAGGGGTAAGCGGAATCGGCTCAAACGGAATTTCGCTGTGCGCATTCGAGAGGAAGAAAGATATCATACTCCTTGTGAGTGCAGACTCTAATTCGGTGGATTGCTCGCTTAGAGAAGAGATCGAGAACAGCAGAGCAGAATTGGAAGCTATTTTCGGAAAGAAAGTGGAAGTAATCATGTGCACATCAGATACGCATGAAGTAAACGTGGTAAGGGGAAAGAGTGTACCTCTCAAAGACAGGAGGTTTTTAGAAGTGCTTATAGATGGAGCAAGGAGCCTCAAGAGAGGAGAGTGCTCATTAGGATTCGCGAAGTTTGTTTTTGCGGCAAAAGTGCTGGGAAACACGAGAGAAATGTCCGGATTATTTGCTGGTTCGATAGGGTTCTTTATCACGCTAATAGTCGTTCTTATAGTTCTCATGATTTTCTTGTGAAGAGCGGGCCTGATGGGATTTGAACCCACGACCTTCTGCTTAGAAGGCAGCCGCTCTGTCCAGGCTGAGCTACAGGCCCAATATTGAAATAAAACGAGAAGAACTGTTTTAAATGATACTGGCAAAAAAAAGTTCTACGATTGCCGAATGGTTTAAGACAAAAACTCCAACGTCAGAAAAAGGTCAGGAGCTGTTTTTTTGATTAATCATTTTTCAATTTTTAACAACTTTAGTACGGTAAACTTTTTAAATTTAGCGGATTTGCTATAATACCAATGCAAATAGCAAACAATATGCTATGAGGTGAGAAAGTGAAAGGAATATCTGTAAAGAAGTTGGCGGCGCTTGGAGTTGTGTCCTCTTTGGCGCTGGCTGCTCTGGGCTTTGGAGCAGTTACGTACGATGGGACACCACTTGTGGATGAAAACGGCGTGCCTGTAGCAAAGGTGGTCGTTGGAGAGAAGGCTGCTGCCTCAGACGGTGTGGCTGCTGCAAAAATAGCAGCATATCTGGCAAACAATGCTTTCAAGAAGAGCGTATACAGCGCAGAGCTGAGTGGGCAACCTACATGTAGCGTTTCAGCTCCTCCAGCAAACGGTGCTGGTACCTGCGCAGTAACCAATAAGAGGGTTACACTTGAAGTGCAGCTACCAGGTGAGAGCGGAGGTGCTTACAAGTTTACCACTCTGATTGATGATTATATTGACAGGAGAACAGAAAACAGAGACAGAAGTCAGAGCGGAGAAGATAGGTATGACACAGGTTCGAGCGAACAGGGAACTAACAACAGGTTTGACTTCCCGTTCTATGGGGTTTATGATGATCCTAATCAGTTTGAACCGACTTTCTTGAGCCCAAACATAATGGAAGCAATGCTCAGAGTAACAGGAAATGAGCTGACTGCTCTGAAAACAGAGACTGTGGTAGATGAGAAGTCGGCAAAGAGGTGGGAAGAGAGACAGTACCTATGGGTTGCCGGTTACAACAGATACACAGACAGAGATGACAACGAGAACATAAAGCTTAAGCCAGAGATGTTTGCATACTCTGCTAAGTTCTTTGGTGTGAGCGGAGTTGCAAGAGATGGAGGTATACCTGTATGTACAAACGATGCAGCTACAGATGGATACCTGGCAGGTTGTTCAAATAGCGACACTTCCTACTACTTAGGAAACCACAGAGTAAAGATAAAGTTCCTTGGTGAGGACTGGGTCATAACAGACATAGAAGCTCCAAATGTGAATACCCTCGAGACAGATGGTGAATTCACATTTGGCGGAAGAGTTACGTTGGCCAAGGAATCAAAGTACGCAATTCTGAATGTTGGCGGGGCGCCTTTAGAAGCTGAGGGAATAAAAGTAAGGCTTGGAGATATCTCAGTGCCTGTCGGGTCTAACAACGTAGCTCCTGCAATACTAGATATACTTGATTCCTCAGACCAGGTTATACAGCAGACGCAAGTCAATCCAGGTGAGTCAACAGAAGTTCTGACTCCGAGCGGTTCAAAAGTAAAGATAAGGGTTTATCAAACTGCTCCCGGTTTCACGCTCACGCAGAAGTGGGCAGAGTTAGCAGTGGTAAAGGACGAGAAAATACTCGAACACGGCAAAGAGTTTGACACAACAGACAATGAAGATTATGAGGTTCAGCTCAAGTGGGTCAACAACAACAAGCCATCAGGTGCTACATCTAATTCTACCGCAGCAGCTGCGGATGCGCTGAGGGAGATAGTCGTCTACAGAAAGGACTTTGGAGGAGATGAATACTCTCCGGGCAGTACGATTCCGATGGTAGTAAATCCTGCAAACTTTAAGCTCAAATATCTTGGGCTTGACTTAGACAAGACAAAGGACTACGAAGACCTCAGTTTCAAGATAGAGACTGGAAAATCGCTTGATGCAATAGGTGTAAATAACGCAAGCAATTATGAAGATGATAAGCTTGGGTATCCGACGTGTAATGAAGTCACATCTTTCTCAGGAGATGTGTTGACGATAAAGTCAAAGAGCAAAGAGCTCAAGCTCGTAGCTCCAAGTCAAGTTTCGTACAACACGCTGGTAGACACTGCATATGTGATTCTGGCAAATGGTACAAGTGATAATACTATGATAGCAGATGTGATACTGCCTCTTGAGACCAAGCTTACTTGTGCTGATGGAAACAAGGCGAGCTATGTGTATGCAGCTATAAATCACGGCTTTGGTACTTCTGCTGTTGCACCTAAACCAATCGGCTTCCAGTACAAACCAGCAGGAGAGCTCGGTACTTCATCAGAAGGCGGTTACTTAACTATCACGCCAGATAAAGACGGCTCCAACAACTTTGAAGGCTTGCACGTTACTTTGACAGAGGATTCAGGCAGATGGACCAACGACATGCATAAAAAAGCAGAGTTAAAATTCAGTTATGATAAAGGTTCTGGAAGTTTTGAAAAATATGACTCTTCGTTCGGAGGCAATGTGCTCGACGATGACATAACATATGCTCCTACAAACGAAGTAGACGGGCAGAAGAATTATGGTTCTGGTTCATCCAGGACGCTCAAGGTCAACCAGCTGACGCAGAGAGGTTCGTATCTCAAGATGTCTGACGAGGACGAGGTACACCTAAGAGTAGCAAAAGCATTTGCAAGGTTGCAGTTTGAGATAAGCGCTGCAGGTGAAGCAGCTGCAGCAGTAAACGAGGAAACTCTTGCAGAGGGTGACGAAAGAGAGTGGGCAGGCGTAAGGATAAAGGTAAAGAAGATCTCTGAAGACGTAGGCGCATGCACTGTCGGCACCGGTCCAGGTCCAACATGCCAGGTCGATGCCTCTGGTGTCAGAGCAGTAATCGTTGATGCAATGTCCGGCACCCAGATGAGCACTCTCGAAGCAGTCACTCCTGTTGCAGTCGGCGAGCTGGTGGTGCTTGATTCAAGTGCTCCGAGCGGAACTGTAATAGCTGTAGGTGGTCCTGCGGCCAACACAGTTTCTGCATCTGCGCTTGCTGGCTCCTCAGAGCTCAATGCACCTGGTAAGACTGTGATAACGAGAAAGGGCAACGTCATCGTAGTCGCAGGTTACACTGCATCTGACACGATGAACGCAGTCAACCAGTTCCTGGGCGAGCTGAGAAAAGAGTAAGGCAACCCCTTACCCTCTCTTTTCTTTTTGTTTTTAAAAAGTATTAAAAAATCCATTTCTAATTTCTATGGTTATGTTTGACCAAGACGATAACTTGGAGCTGTTTAAAAGGCTCTTTCTGATTTCTGCTACGGCTGTGCTTCTCTTGTTTGTTTTTGGGCTACTGCTCTTTCCTGAGACCAGCCCGTTTATCGCGCAGAAAAGCGTTCCTACTGCAGGAAGCTTGTTTATAAATGAATCTTTGCGCGTGCAGAAAAAACCTGCTGAAGCACAAAAGAGCATCACTATCAAAGAAGTTTACTACGATGCCTGCAACAGAACGATGACTGCTGTGATAGTGCTCAGGTCTGATGCCGAAGAAGAGGTCGTGCTTGAGGTAGAAAAAGAAAGGGTGAGCTTTATGGCACATCCTGGTGAAACAAAAGTGGTTTTCAATGCCTACTTATCACGAGACGGCTTTCTCTTAGTTAAAACTGCGAAGGACGCTGTTTTTCGCGACGTGAAATGGTTTTCTTTGAGCAGTTGTTAGAAATAAGCACCTGTGCAGTAAGTAGTTTAGCAAGCAGGTTTAAAAGCTGTCTTCGCTGTATATGACTTTTTCTAGAAGCAATTCGTAATGGTATATCTCTTCTTTTTTGAAAAAAAGCGCTATCTCTCGCTCGGCAGATTCTTTTGAGTCGCTTGCGTGTACCAGGTTGCTTGATACGCTCATGCCGTATCTTCCTCTCAAGGATCCGGGGTCTGCCTGCCTCGAGTTCGTTATTCCTATGAGCTTTCTCACGGTTTCTACGGCCTCTTTACCTTCTAGTACCATGAGCATAACAGGTGTAGAGGTCATAAAGCTCACTATGCTGTTGAAAAAAGGCTTATCTCTGAGGTGTGCGTAGTGCTTTTCGCATATATCTCTGTTTAACTGCATCATTTTCATCGCTACTATCTTCAGGCCCTTCTGCTCAAACTCTGATATTATCTTTCCTGCGAGCTGTCTCTGTAGGGCGTCTGGTTTTATGATTATGAGCGTTTTTTCCACGGTATCACTTTTTCTTGGTTATCCATTTGAGGTTTCTTGGGTTTCTTTTCATGTCATGGTTTTTTCTGCACTTTGAAGAGCAGAAAAATATTATACTTCCTGTTCTTCTGACAAAAGCAATTCCTTTTCCTTTCGGGATTTCTTTCTTGCAGAAACTGCACTTCATGCGATCACTTTATTCTGATGTCTTTTGCTTCTCTTTCTGTTTCAAGGAGGATGAGTATGTCTCCGACTTTGACAGGGCCTTTTACGTTTCTCCTCAACACCCTGTTCTTGTCCTTGCCCGCAAGGACTTTGCAGAGCACCTGATAAACTTCTCCAGCAACACCTGTTTTGCCTATTATTTCCACTACTTCTGCAGGCGTACCCTCGTCCATTCAGACCACTCATTCTTTCTTTTTTCTTCCCTTGGGTTTTTCTTGCTTTTCTTCAACCTGTTTTTGAGGTGGTTTTTCCTCACTCCGCTTTTCTTCTTTTGATGATTTTCCTGTGACTCTTTCTATGAGCGTTCTGAGCTTTTCCTTTGCGTTTCCGCCGTCTTCAATGCTTACTGCTGATGTTGGTACTGAAAGGCCGGCAAACTTACCCAGCTCTTCCTTTGTCCTGCAGTAGATGTACGGGACTCCTTTCTGCTCGCAGAGCCCTGGTAAATGCATCATTATCTCTTCAGGGTCTACATCCATTGCCATTGCGATTATTTTTGCGTTTCCCCTCTCTACGGACTTTGTTACCTCGTTTATTCCTTTCTTTACTTTGCCTGTGTCCTTGGCAACGCCCAATACTTCAAAGAACAGGCTCACTATCTCCTGTGGAGTTTCTGACTTTACATAGGCTTTCATGTAGATTACACCTCATATCATAGGCCTGCAAATTAGATAAGGATTAAATGTTTGAGAAGATTTTTAAAAGCTTCTTATCCTGTGGGGATGATCAGAATCTGAGGGAAGAATATCAGCACAAGGCCCAGGAGGAGCATCAGCAAGCTCCCTATTAGATGTGATACCCCTGCGTATTTCTCTCCTGCTTCTTTGAACGCTGAGAGTAGGTATACTGAGAGTGTGAATACTATTATGTCATCAAGCATGAACATGAATAGGTAGGCAAGAAGGTAGAGCTGATACTCCCAGAAGGATAGCTGGCTCTCTGCCAATATTCGCGTGAACAGAGCAGGGAATCCTGCAGAGCATATGAACTCTATTGTGTTTACCGAGACAGCGAGAAACGCAACTGTTAGTATAACGGCTATGCCTGATAATGTCCCAAGGCTCTTTATGGTGTCGATTATCTTCTTCCTCTGCTTCGGGTCTACAACAGAGCATGCAGGGCCTTCTTTGTAGTACTTGTAGAGTCCTGTTAGACCGAAATAGACTGCAACTGCACCGATTATGAGCCGTGTTTCGTTCATGTATGGAAGAATTAGAAAGATGTTCAGCCACGCGGCAAGGATTAGGTAGTAGAAAACAGCCGTGACGAGCAGGAAAGTGCCTACGATTATTATCATTTTGTTTCTGTCTCGCTCTAGAACGACCATTGATATGAGATAAATTAGTACCCACATCGCACAGGGATTGAATCCGTCTAGAAATCCAAGCATTAGGGAGAGTATTATGAGAGGAGAAGAGGTTAAGTCGATTTTTCCTATAAGGGGTATATCAATCACTAATGGTTCTTTTTCTGCATCCGGGGTTATTTGTTCATCCTGCTTTTTTTCCTGGTTTATTATTTCCAATGGATCTGCGCACTTGTTTTCCAAGCAGTAGACTACTGCTTCTTCTAAATCTCTTCCAGTTTTAGCCTCTGACTCCCATCCGACGATTGCTTTTTCGCCAATGAAAAACGTTGGAGTGCCGACAACCGTTAGGTTGTAGCCCTTGGCGAATCTCTCAAATAGCTTGGCATTTTCAGGGAAGTACCAGACCTCATACTTTTTGATGGTTAGTTGAGGATACTTCTCATGCAGCTTTTCGACAAAAGGAGCTGCTTTTGCGCAGTGCGTGCAACCGCTTCCCCAGAAGTAGTACAGAGTTGTATTTTGTGTCTCTGAAAACAAAAACGTGCTTAAGAAAAGGAAAGCAAAAAACGTTATGATGATTGCTTTGGTTCTCTTCTATGTTCGCTTTGTTTTTTACGATGAGGATTCATTAGTGTTCG
>FWWL01007343.1_pt1 | contig 15096 bp, 12 predicted proteins | sample 2228331 | NCBI WGS metagenome assembly FWWL01 (sample SAMEA103939775, study PRJEB20133) | metagenome
CGTCCTACATTGACCACGCTTTGCTCCAGAGGGAAAAGTTCTCCCCCCTGCACAATCAGATAAGCCCGCTTCCCTTTTTGTTGCGTCTGCTCCCGCATTGGGTTAGGCATTGCGCGGGTGCTATTTTCCTGATCGGGCGACTCCCAATCCACCCATACTTCCGTTGGTTTCAAGTTTGGGTCTTCCACAATCTGAACAGAAAAGTGCACCGGAACGCCCTGCTCTCTGGCAACCTGCTGAAGCCAAAACACCAGATCACTCATGACCGCTGTAGCGGCTTGTAGATAGGTTTTCACCATGGGGGATACCCCAATCAACAATAGGATGTTTGACTCACCGGGAGCAACCTGAGACTGGTTTGCCAGAATCAGGGGTAAGACCCGATCCAGTTCCTGGAGAAAGCGACCACGAAAATCCTCACTGGAAGAGTCTACCCATCCTTCCAACCACTGCCTGAGTAAGAATTCAATGCGGTCAAGGGGAAGGTTCATACTTTATAATTATAATATGGCAAGCACTCCAAAAACTCCGATTGGTTTTGAAGAAATCGAACACACTGCGGATTGGGCACTCAGGGTCTGGGCGCCTGATTTGCCAACATTTTTTGAGCAAGCCGCAATCGGAATGTACCAGTTAATGGGCGTTGATATTCTGGACGCACCTGCAGAAGACATGGAGTTGAGCATCGCAGGTGAAGACCCTGAAACCCTGCTGGTTGCATTCCTTTCTGAACTTCTCTACCTGCTGGAAAAAGGCAAAGTTGCCCGAAGATTTCGCGTGACCTTTGGGGAGAAAAACCTCAATGTGAAACTGGAATGCCTGCCTTTGAAATCGATTTCCAAGGAGATTAAAGCAGTTACCTTCCACAATCTGGCTATCCAATCCTCAAACGGGCTTTTGGAAGCCACGATCACATTTGATGTTTGAAGGAGGTGAAAAATGATCACCCTCCAGACGTTTCAGAGAATCAGCGATTACGAGTGGGAAATTCCCCAAACGTTTCGTTCTGGAATGCGGGTACCGGTGCGTATTTTTGCAACCCGCCGTTTACTGGAAAAAGCCCTCCAAGATGCCTCCATTGAACAGGCGGTGAACGTTGCCACCCTACCGGGTCTGGTTGGGCGCGTCCTGGTGATGCCTGACATGCACCAGGGATATGGCTTCCCCATCGGCGGCGTGGCGGCAACCCGCTATCCCGAAGGCGTCATCTCCCCTGGGGGAATCGGCTACGATATCAACTGCGGGGTGCGACTGCTCTCTTCCACAATTCCATTTGAAGAGGTCGAACCCTATCTGGATACACTCGTTGCCGCACTGGACCACCATTGCCCCAGTGGAGTAGGCACTCGTGGAGCGCTTCACTTGAGCGATAAAGAACTGGACCAGGCATGTCGATTGGGTTCTCGTTGGGCACTCAAACAGGGAATGGCAACGGAACAAGACCTGGAGTACACAGAGGAAAATGGCTGCATTGAAGGCGCCGCACCTGAAAAAGTCAGCCCACGCGCAAAAGAACGAGGACGCGAGCAATTGGGAACGCTGGGCGCAGGCAATCACTTCCTGGAGGTTGAAGTCGTTGATCAAATTTTCGATGCCGAAGCCGCGAGTGCCATGGGGCTGTTCGAGGGGTGTTTGGTGCTTTCTATCCATTGTGGATCGCGGGGCTTTGGACATCAAATTTGTTCCGATTACGTACAGGAATTTCAAGGAGCGGTGCGGCGCTACGGCATTCAATTACCTGACCGGGAACTGGTCTGCGCTCCGCTGGACTCCCCCGAAGGACAGGCTTATCTGGGAGCGATGCGCGCCGCCGCCAACTATGCCTTCTTGAATCGCCAGATTCTGGCACATCATGCCCGTCAGGCATTCGAAGAAGTCCTCAGAGGAAAGGTAAAAAACTGGCATTTACGTCAGGTATATGATATTGCCCATAATATCGGGAAGATCGAGACCCACGAGGTCAATGGCGAAAAAGTCAAAGTCTGTGTGCACCGAAAAGGCGCCACACGCGCTTTTGGACCGGGGTCTCAAGCCATTCCGGGGGCTTACCGCTCTATCGGACAACCCGTGCTGGTTCCCGGCAGTATGGGCACAGCCTCGTGGGTCCTGGCGGGCACCGAAACCTCCATGCGGATTTCATTTGGTTCGTCCTGTCATGGCGCCGGACGAGTGATGAGCCGCAACGAAGCCAAACGTCAGGTGCGCGGCGAACATTTGAGGAAGGAACTGGAAGCAGAGGGGATTCACCTTCGCGCCGGATCCCTGTCCGGGCTGGCTGAAGAAGCACCGCAGGCATATAAAGACGTAGATGCCGTTGTCGAGACGGTATGCGGAGCAGGGATCGCCAGAAAGGTTGCCCGTCTGCGACCGGTAGCAGTCGTCAAAGGCTAATCAGGAAAGGTTCGGGCAAGGATCGGAATCAGGGCAGGCTTGCCCGAACCTGCTCAAACCGCACGGTGACGGGCAGTTTTTCATAGGTATAGACCCCAAAGCCCGCAAAACTACCCTGACGCCAATCCGTGTTCTCTACCAAAAACACCTGTCCACGATCATTAAATTGCAAGGAAAGACGGTCTTCCAGACAGGAAAAACGAACACGGTTTCTTTCGCCTATGCGAAAGACTTCGGTAGGGGCTACCCCTTCCAGCAACTGTACATAGGGGTTTTTCTTTTCCCGTTCCTTGCGAGCCCGATCGTAGCGTAAAATCCAAAAAACCCCCGTACCACTGATGCGGGCTTCATACCAGTTGGACATGGTTTCATCTGCGCGACAAACCAGCATGAAACCATTGTCCTTTTGACCATCCACACTCACCTCGGCTTCTACCACCATATCTGGTGGCATGATCGAGCGGTGCAGACGATACAGATACGACTCAGCATCCTGCATTTCAAAAATCAGGGCACCGCTATCCTGACGAATCCGCGAGGTCAATCTTCCACCGGGAGCGCGAGTGGTCAGGACAAACAAGTCTTTCCAGTTCTCCAACCCGGCATCAAAAGTCTCATCAAACCCTGGCGGGAGGGTAGGGGTGGGCGGCTGGGTATAGGTCGGCAGGAAAGTGCTGGTGGGTGGGATCACGGTTTCAGCAGAAACGGTCACTGTGGGAATGGACATAGAGGGGAACAAATCTGGAGTGGGTTCGGAAGACCCAGACAATGGGAGATTACAAGCCAGCAAAGGGAAAATCACCCACGCCAACGCCCACAACCACAACCGGAGATGCTTTTTCATGGATTCTCTCCTGTGCGACTGGCTTTCGTGCTGGACAGATCCCCGATGCGTGCCTGCGTGAGGCGGATCAGGTCCTGCGGTTTGAGACGAATGTTCAAGCCGCGCTGTCCCCCGGAAACGTGGATAAAATCCAGTTTCGTGGCTCTTTCGTCCACCCAGATCTGAAAGCCACGGTTGATCAGCGCCAGCGGAGAAATTCCACCCGCCTGTAAACCGGTCATCTCTTCGGCTTCGCGTTGCGTGGGCACCTGGACTTTCTTTTCTCCCACCAGAGCCGCCAGTTTTTTCTCATCCAGTTCGGAATCTCCTGGAATCACTGCCAGAATGGGTTTTGCGCCCGGAGTCAGGCGCTTGACCACAATTGTCTTGAAGACAATCGCCGGTGAAACCCCTAAAAGGTGAGCCGTCTCTTCAGCGCCCAGTTTCTCCGGCGGAAGTTCAAACGCCTGATAAGGCACTTTTCTGGCATCCAGCATGCGTGTGACGTTATTTACCACCGGCATCATGTTTTACCCCCGCACATAAATTGGGTTGGAATAAATCCATCCCCGCCGTTTTCCCAGATAAGTCAGATAGCATTCCACCCGGTAAATCCCGGGCTGGGTAGTCATATAGGTACAGGCTTCCTGTTCTTCCCACACCTGTACAGGTTCACCATCACGCAACAACACACATTCTGCCCGCTGAGGCAACCGCACCTGAAAAGTGACCCCCGTACCAAGACGCAAATCATCCCCCATCATGGCGGCACCTTCGCTTCCATGAGCATAAAAACGAAATCCTCTGGTTGGAGCAGGGCGATCGTAGCCGATAAAGGCATGTCCGTTTGCCAGGGCGGTCAAAACCATCTGGCGGTCACGGACAAAATCGCCACTCAGGTCCTGATCGAGCAGAAGATGTGTATTCACGCCTTGAAAGTGGAAGGCATACGGAAAAATGACCCGCCGAAGAAAGGCAAATTTCATCGGTAAAGCATGCGCATCGGAGCCGCCAATTGCCACACATTTTTCAGGGCGGTTGACGAGTAAATCATCCCAGCGTTTGAGAGTTTCCGGAAGCGGTCCAGCAGGATAATAATCGGGAAATAACCCGTAGAAGATCCCCTGCCAGCGGTTTTTCACCCGGGCTTTTAACTCGCTAAAGCCATTCCACAGTTCGATTCCCGTGAAGCCAAAGACTTCCCAGTTCTCCCAGGAAATGTCCTGCTCGCCAAAGATGAGCAACTCGGGATCTACTGGATGAGCAATGAAGGTCAATCCACCGGCTTGAGCGGCATTCTCAATCAGTCGTTGAGGATTCTCCGCAAAACCAGCCAGTTCTCGATTTGCGCCGATGATGAGGAGGTGATTTTTTTGTGGAATACGATTACGGTCATGGACTTCTTCACCAACCAGTAAAAGCACTCGCCGTTTTCCAGCAGTATAGTATCCTTCCATTTCCCGCACCCACACATTATGATCGGTCACAATCACCACATCAATCCCGTTTTGCAGGGCAATCTGGCAAATCTCCTTGTGAGTGCCAAAACCATCGGAGTAAGGGGTGTGCATGTGTAAATTGACGACAATTTCGGCAGTCATACTGGTTGACGATTCACTCCGGGAAAAGGTATAATTCGAGCCAGTTCATTCGTTGTGGAGGACAAGCGTGCAAACCTATCTGGATATTGCGTTGATTATAACGTCAATTGCGCTGATCATCAGCGTTATTTTGCAGAGCAAGGGCGTTGGGCTTGGCGGTCTGACCGGAAGCGACAGCAGTACGGTCTTCACCGCACGGCGTGGAATTGAAAAAACCCTTTTCTATGTCACCATCGGATTAAGCGTGCTGTTTTTCATTTTGATTCTGACGGTGACCATCCTTCAGTAAATTCGGTTTGAACCTTTTCTACCTTTTCAAAAAGACCAACACAGATAGGGCATCTCGCAAATAGACGAGATTTGCCCTGTTTGCTTTATAATTCCCGCATATGAGAAAAATACGCTGGCAACTCTTAATCATCTTTCTGGCAGGTCTGGTCGTTGGCATTTTACTGCTCACCGAAAAGCCTGCGCCAACAACACCCCTGAATACACCCGAACCCGAACGCGGGGGAGTGTACACTGAAGCCCTGATCGGTTCATTCCAGCGGCTGAATCCACTGCTGGATCGGTATTCACAGGCTGACCGGGACGTAAATCGGCTCATCTTCAGCGGGCTGATTCGCTTTGACAGTTCCGCCAATCCGCAACCGGACCTGGCGCAGTGGGGCATCTCCGCCGATGGCACCCTTTACAACCTCACCCTGCGCAAGGATGTGCAGTGGCATGATGGCAAACCGTTTACCGCAGATGACGTTCTCTTTACCATCGAGTTGATGCGAAACGGTGGGAATGTCATCCCTGCCGATTTGCAGGAATTCTGGAAAACGGTTGAGGTGGTACGGCTGAGTGAATATGACCTGCAGTTCCGTCTTCCAGCACCCTTTGCACCGTTTTTAGATTACCTGACCTTCGGCATCCTGCCAAAGCATCTGCTGGAAAACAAGAGCATGGATGAATTGATCAATGATCCATTCAACCTCAAACCCGTAGGCACTGGTCCGTATCAGTTTTCCCGGTTGATTGTGGAAAATGGCGTGATTACCGGAGTTGTCCTGTCTGCCAATGATCGGTATTACGGGGAGAAGCCCTACCTCGATGAAATTGTGTTCCGCTATTACCCGGACTCCGCCAGCGCTTTACAAGCCTTCCGTGAAAAACAGGTACAGGGTATCAGCGAAATTTCCCCTGATATTTTGGAAAGTGCTCTGGCAGAACCTGACCTGGCTTTATATTCAGCCCGCCAGCCGATTTTAAGCATCCTCTTGCTCAACCTGAATAATCCTGACGTGTCATTTTTCCAGAACAAAGACATTCGTAAAGCCCTCATGGCAGGGTTAAACCGTCAGGGAATGGTTGATGCGCACCTCAAAGGGCAAGCCATTCTGGCAGATGGTCCCATTTTACCGGGCACCTGGGCGTATTATTCCACCACACCTCTGGAATACGACCCCAAGCAGGCACAAACGCTCTTGCAAAAAGCCGGGTACGTGTTTGCCAATGAAGGCGATGCTGTGCGGGTTAAGGACGAGAAACCTCTTGCCTTTACCTTACTTGTGCCCGACACGCCCTTACATCTCGCTCTGGCAGAGGAAATTCGCAGCAATTGGAGCGCTTTAGGGGTTCAGGTTACCCTTGAACCGCTACCTTACGATCAACTGGTGCAGGAAAATCTAAAAGACCGAGCCTATCAGGCGGCGCTGGTGGATTTGAATCTTTCTCAAACCCCGGACCCGGATCCATATCCCTTCTGGGATCAGGCACAAATCAGCGGAGATGGGCAAAACTACTCACAGTGGGACAACCGGATGGCAAGCGAGTACCTGGAACAGGCACGAGTTACCGCCAACCGGGATGAACGCACAAGGTTCTACCGAAACTTCCAGGTGATCTTCCGGGAGGAACTGCCGGCATTGCCCTTATTCTATCGGGTTTACAACTACGGGGTCAGTCGAGAAATTGGCGGCGTAAGAATCGGACCTTTATTCGACCCCAGCGACCGGTTTGCCCATATCACCGAATGGTATCTGGTCAACCGTCCGAGAGTTGTCGCTTCTCCTCAAGCCACACCTACCCAACCATGAACAATTCCAGTCAATTTCACCTTCAGTACCTGAAACTTGCCGTGCCGGATCTGGAAGCCTATCTGCTTTCCCCAACGGTCTTCTGGCCTTTGCCCTCGGCACCGACTTCGTTGAATGAACCCGGCATGGACCAGATGACACTGGGAGGGGTTATCCTGAGCCTGAAGGTGATTCAAGCCTTCAACCTGCCCGAGGCAATGACTTTTTCCGATCTTGTGGAAGATGTTCGAGAGCGCTGGCGCTCCAACTGGGCAAAGAAAGCCGCGAAAGAATTCAGTCAACGGGTGCGTAACTGGGAACACACTGTGGGAGAACTAACCCGCCAAACTGCCGGACGATTGAATGTGTACCGTGCTCAGGTACGCAATCGGGTGATTCTGGAATTGTTGAAAGATGAAATGCCCCCTGAACGCCCCTCTGAACTGGCTGTGCTGGCTTCTCTGGATACCACCCTGCGTAATCTGTTCGTTCAAGGGGATTTCCTGTGGGATTCATCTCTGCAATCCGTGTTTCCCCAACCCCGATACTGGTTCCTGTACCTCATCAGCGTTCAACCCAGATAGTCCTTTTTCGAGGAGGAACTCCATGTCTCCTTTCTATACCGCCAACGGTGATGATGGCTTTACCGGTCTATTAGGAGAGGGGCGAATAGCAAAAAACGCTCCCCGGATTGAAGCCATCGGTACTCTGGATGAAGCCACTGCGGCAATCGGATTAGCCCGCTCTCTCTCAAAATCGGAGCAGGTGCGTTCGCTGTTAGTCCACTTACAACGAGACCTTTATCACATCATGGCAGAGGTTGCCGCCACTCCGGAAAACGCCAGCCGTTTCCGGAACATTCAGGAGGAACAGGTACAATGGCTGGAACAACAGACAGAAACGATCAGCCAGAGCATAAAGATTCCCAAAGAATTTATCCTTCCGGGGGATTCCCCGGCTGGAGGAGCATTATCGCTGGCGCGTGCAATTGTGCGCCGGGCAGAACGCCGGGTAGTGGCATTGTTCCACGAAGGGGATATTGAAAATCTCGAACTGGTGCGGTATTTGAACCGCCTTTCTTCATTACTGTTTTTACTGGAACTCTTTGAAATCTCTCTTGAAAAACCGAATTCACCTACACTGGCAAAAGAGGAGTCATGACAGGAACCATCATCAACGTTGTCGCCATCCTGTTGGGTTCAGCCCTGGGGACATTTCTCGGGGGGAAAATTCCCGAGAAATTAAAACAAACCGTTGTCTCCGGTATGGGATTGTTCACTTTTGCGCTGGGCATCCAGATGTTCCTGAAAACGGAGAATGCCTTAATCGTGCTGGGAAGTCTGGTAATCGGCGCACTCCTGGGAGAATGGTGGAAGATCGAAGACCTTCTCAGTCAGTTAGGAGGCTGGCTAGAGCGGCGTTTTAACCATGCTGGAAATGAGGAACAACCTGCTCATCAGCGAGAGCGTTTTATTCGCGGCTTTCTTACCGCCTCTTTAGTCTTTGTTGTTGGACCCGTTGCCATTTTAGGGGCTATTCAAGACGGCATCAGCGGAGATTATCGCCTGCTGGCAGTGAAGTCTGTGCTGGATGGGTTTGCATCCCTCGCCTTCTCCTCCTCACTGGGAATTGGAGTGGCATTCTCCGCGCTACCCATCCTGGTATATCAAGGAGCCATCAGCCTGCTTGCGGCACAGGTGCAAGCCATCACCACTCCCGTCATGATGAACGAGATGACCGCTACAGGCGGCGTCCTTTTAATGGGAATTGCGGTCAGTGGTTTGCTGGAAATCAAAAAAATCCGCACGGGGAATTTCCTGCCTGCCCTGATCCTCGCCCCGTTAATGGTGGCGTTACTCTCCCTTATCGGCGTTCAAATATCACTGCCTTAATGCTTATCGGGTGAAAATATGGAACGTGAGAATTCCTCCTCCCCTTCCTCCTCCCGTGCGCTGGTTATAGCGGCACATGGAATCCCTCCCAGCGATTACCCGGGAATGAAAGTTGGATTGTTGATGATGCTGGAAATCCTCAATGAAAAAGTGCATTGGGGATGGCTGGAAAAATGGCGTTCGCGCCTGGACCATGAAGTGCGTACCTGGAAAAGAACTTCGCAAACCGATCCCTATCAAAGCGCGGTGGAAAAGTTAGCCAGCAGGCTGTCCGGACATCTGGGAATGCCCGTGTACGTGGGTTACAATGAATTTTGCGCTCCAACGGTAGCAGAAGCGATTGAACAAGCGCTTTCTCAAGGGGCATCCTCAGTGACTGTGGTTTCCACCATGCTCATTCGAGGAAACACCCATACGGAAAGCGAAATTGCCGAAACCGTCCTTCAGGTGGCGCAGGCGCATCCTGAAGCCAGAATCCTTTATGCTTTTCCCGTTGACGAAGAACTGGTCATCGATTTACTGGCGACTCACGTCCAGCGATTTGAGTAAACTACCCAATCTTCATAAGGGAAGGAAAAGAAAAAGCCGGTTTTTGAACCGGCTTTTTTGTGTGCCTCCAGCGAGATTCGAACTCGCGTTTTAGCCTTGAAAGGGCTGCGTCCTGGTCCCCTAGACGATGGAGGCGCAGGCAGTATTCTACCATCAGTGCCCTGAGCGGTCAAGCGTTTAAGCGGAAATTTTTCGCTCTTTTTTGAGCGCCGCACACACCCGTTGATAATCGCTCAAGAAGGCGGGGAAGAGTTGTGCGGCTTTCGTCAGGTCTCCGGCACGTCCTGCCATTTCCATTTCCAGACAAACTTTCGAGAATGCAACTGCACCCAGATTGCCACTACTCCCCTTGAGGGTATGGGCGGCTTCCCGCACCTGATCAGCGTTCCCCTGACGAATGGCTTCCTCAATGCGCGCCATCAGTCTGGCAGAATCTTCGAGGTAAATGTCAATTAATTCACCCAGGAAGTCCTGATCTCCTTCTCCGAGTTCCCGCAGCCCTTGAAGGATATCCGGATCCAGTGGAGAGGGGTAATCTTCCTCCATGGCGCTAAGTGAAGTCCGGGATTCTTCTGGCACAGATGGAAAGAACGACTCGCTTCCTTGAGAGAGAGAAGATGCCTGACTGGAAGCGCCATAAGAGCGTTCGATTGCTGTCAATACTTCCCCTAACCGCTGAATGGAAACCGGTTTACTGATGTAATCATCCATGCCGGCTTCAATGCAGGCTTCCCGGTCACCCTGCATGGCATTTGCGGTCATGGCGATGATGGGAATATGAAGATTGCGGGATCGCTCGAAATTCCGGATTCGGCGGGTGGCTTCAAAACCGTCCATGACAGGCATCTGACAATCCATCAAAATGGCAATGTAACGTTCGGGATGGTGCATGTACATTTCCAGGGCTTGTTCGCCCGTGGTTACAAGGTCTGCCTGATAACCCAAACGTTTCAACTGGACGGTTGCCAGGCGTTGATTGGCAGAATTATCCTCGGCTAACAGGACAATCTTCTCACCATCTGGTTCAACATTCTGGTGAGGGAACTCAAACTCGGGTTCATCCACCACAACCGAGTAAGAAAGCACCCGCTCACCGGGATGACGATCCTGCAACAGCGAGCGAACGGTATCCATCAGCACAGCCTGACGCACCGGACGCAGGAAGGTCACAACCCGTTCCATTTGCTCAAAGACGGCGCATCGATCACGCTGGTTCAAATCGGCAAGCAGAACAGCCGCATTCAATATCTTTTCATTCAACAGGCGAACCAGAAGATCTTGCGGGAGTGAAATATCCAGAATGCCCACATCAAAATGGGCATCCCGTCCCAGGCATTCCAGAACTTGCTCCACCTCACAAGCCGATTGCACTTCCATTCCCCAACCGGTCAAGGTTCGGGCTAAGAATTCCCTCTCCATCGGATGACGGCTGAGAAGGAACACCCGTTTTCCCGACAAGACTTGCCACTCTGCGGCAGGCTGGAGAACTTCCCGAGCCGTCAACCGGACTGTGAACCAGAACGTGGATCCATGGCCTTCTACACTTTCTACACCAATCTCACCCCCCATCAACTCCACCAGGCTCTTCGAAATGGCAAGCCCCAATCCTGTACCCCCAAAACGGCGGGTCATACTGCCATCAGCCTGTGTAAAGGGCGTGAAGAGGCGTTTCCGTGCGGTCTCGGATAAGCCAATTCCGGTATCGCGCACTTCCACCCGAAGAACAACTTCATCGCCAAGACGTTCATGGAGAGAAACCGTGACGGTCACATGCCCGTTTTCGGTAAATTTCACCCCATTCCCGACCAGATTGATCAGCACCTGCCGCAAGCGCACCGGGTCACCCACAACCAGATTGGGAACATCCGGCGCTACCCAACCCAGTAAGAGCAAATTCTTTTTCTGCACAATCGAGGCAAACATTTCGAGCACGCCATCCACCAGAGGGAGAATCTGGAACTCCACCGACTCCAGCGTCATTCTGCCTGCCTCGATCTTGGAGAAGTCCAGAATGTCGTTAATGATGGAAAGCAGGGACTTCCCCGAATCCCGAATGATGCGAGCAAAATCGGCTTGTTCTTCGTTCAATGGCGTATCGAGCAGAATCTCCGACATGCCGATGACCGCATTAAGCGGTGTGCGAATCTCGTGGCTCATGGTGGCAAGGAACTCGGATTTCAAGCGTGAGGCTTCCAATGCCTGATCTCTGGCGAGCGCCAGTTCATCGCCAATGCGCTGGAGTTGCTTCAAGTACCGGTCGCGCTCGATCTCCGCGCCAATCCATTGAGCCATCAAACGCAGAAATTCATAGTCCGAAGAAGTGAATGCTGTCCGGCGCGCCTTGAGACTGTAAAAGGCAAGGATCCCATAAACTTCGTTACCCACAAATATGGGAGTGCCCAGATAGGCAGCAATTTGATTGAGGAGGTAAGCGGGATGCCCGGCAAAGTCCGACTCTGCCACGTTTTCAATCCCCAGAGGCTCATTGGCACGCAGGGTCTCACGGGTAAAGGTGTGTTCAATTTCCAACAGCATGCCTTCCTGAAAACCCCCTTCAAAAGGATAGACGGCTTCGATGAAGAGGGCGTTTTCCGATAGCCTTCCCACATAAGAAAAATCTACACCAAAGGTTTGCACTCCCACCTGAAGCAGATGATCAATCTTCTGGTCAAAGGGCAGAGATTGTGAGGAAGTAATGTCATGAAGCGAACGCAGCGCCTGCTCATTGCGTCGTAGCATGTACTCGATGCGCTTGAAAGATGTGATATCCACAAACGTGCCGGAAATCATCTCCCGCTGAGTTTCCGGATCGGGAACCCGCTGCATGAAGGCATCCAGCCAGACCGTACGTTCGTCGGGGAGATGCAAATGGATGGTTTGATGATAACGATCCGTCACTTTCTCCCGGAGGATTCGGAACCCTGCACCTAACTCCTGGACCATGCCTTCAGGAGCAGCCTGCCAGAATGGCCGTCCTACGGTTTCCGTAATCTTCAAACCCGTAATGCGCTCCCAGGCAGGATTGAGGAAAGTAAAGCGTCCGGTAAGATCCATCTGGAAAATGATGTCGCGGGCGTTTTCCACCACCAGGCGGTAACGCTGTTCGGCATTGCGAATCAACTCTTCGGCATTCAAACGCTCTTCCGCAATTGCCAGAGAGTTCACCGCCACCTGTATCATGGAAATTTCCAAATCGCTCCAGTCCCGCTGACCTTGCTCGGCGGAAAATCCAATAATCCCTGCCAGTTGCTGGTTGTGGAAGATAGGGAACAGTAACAGGGTATCAACACCCAGCCCATTCAGCGCTGATTGGGCTTTTTCATCCAGTTGATGGGTGTGCGCCATCAGGACTTCACCCTGTTGAAGCGCTTCTATCAGAGGGCGATCCGATTCCAATAGTCGCCAGTTCACCTGGAACAAGTCCCGCCCTGTCCACTCGGAAGGCACTTTTTCCCACATTCCAATCGGGCTGGAGAAAATTCTGCCGTTTCCCGGGATGATCTGGTAGGCAAAAACCCGTTCTGCCTCAGTGATTTCGCCAAGCACCTGCAAGACAAAAGGATAGGGATTACCGCCCACCTCCATTGCCAGCAGGTGAGATTGAATCTTCATCAAGGCTTCCAGATAGCGCTGGCGTTTATCCAGTTGTTCCTCTGCACGGCGCAGGTTTTCCACCTCAACCTGCAGGTCATGATACAGGCGGGTGACCTCATAGGCACGGCTTGCCGCCAGCGCCATACTTTGCGCCAATCGGATTACATCTGGGGTGAGCAAGGTAGGATGCTCGCTTTCCAGAATCACCCAACCGATAATCTCCTCACGCACCAAAAGGGGAATCAACAAAAGAGAAGCGCTGGCTCTCCCCATGAAGAGGCGACGCAGTTGTTCCGATCGAATCTGTGCTGAGATTTCACGGATAAATAAGGGATCCGGCGATCTAAGCCCTCGCAGGAAGATGGGATTTTCTTTGAGAGAGATCACCTTTCCAAGCAAGGAAGGAGCGTCTGATTCCTGTCCATATTCCGCCACAATGTGCATGAAAATACGGTCCTCGCTCAGTAAGGCAACATCGGCAAAGTTCAGGTGTAAGTTCAACACCAGTTCCCGGCAAACCGTCTGAAATACTGCATTGGGTTCCAAGTCAGTGGTGGTAACAGCAATCACCTGATTGAGGAGAGCCGTCTCGCGCAACTGATTTTGAAGGCGCTCTTCCAACCGAAGACGCTCGGTCATGTCCCGTACAAAGGCATAGAAGTAATGACGCTCCCCTATTTGCAGAGGCTGAATGCTGATTTCAATCTCACGTCCACTGCGTAAAGCCAGCGTCTTCTCAAACCCTTCTCCCTTGCGAGCAATTTCACGCAATTCCTGACGCAAGGCACCGCGAATTTCAGGAACCACCCGCGAGAGAAGTAAAGTGGAAATATCCAGAGAATCGTCCGACTCTTCTATTTCCAATAAATGATTGAATTCACGGTTGGTTTCCAAAACTTCCAGCGAACCCGGCGCCAGCAAGGCAAATCCCTCACGGGCTTGCTCAAATAATTGCATGTAAAGCATCTGCCGGGTTTGACTTTCCTGACGTACCTGTTGGGTTTGTTGGATAAGATCTTGCAAAGGAGCACTGATTTGCGCAATATCCACATCCACACCCGTTTGAAGAGAGGAAACCTGATCCTGCAACCGGCTGGCAAACCTTAATTGCTCCCCAAGTTTTTCCAGTGGGCGGAAGATATAAAAGTTCAGCGTAAGTAAATCAATCAATAAAGCGAAAGCGCCTACAACAATCATGCCACCTAAAAGGAACCAGATGGCTTGTTTACCCGCCAGATAAATAGATCGCGGTAAAGTCGCAACCAGAATCCCCTCGGGAGAATCCCCAGCGCCATATAAGGGGTAATACCCCCGCATGATCTGTGTGTTCGGATCCGTATGAACGATAAGATTTTGCCCTTCAAACTCGAACAGGGGTAAAGGTAAGTATTCGTCTGGGACACTGGATGCTAAATAAAACTCAACCGCTACGCCGCTATTGACCCGGATTTGATCCAGTAATTGCTCATTGATTTCCCGTCCAAATAAGATAACCCCCGCCACAGGACCTTCACCAGAAGTATGTAAAACGGGCGCCCCCACTACAAGATAGGAATGCCCATCCACAATCAGCACACGCTGTGCCTGATTTCGACTTTCCAGCCATCGCCAGTAAACGCCATCTTTCCCTACATAAGCCTGCAGGGATTCCCGGACATCCACATACTTTTCCATCTCGAAGTCAAAGCGCCGGGCATACCGGATCAACCCGCCTGTATCACTTAAGACGATGAAATCAATCGAAATATTGCGTAAAGATGGAGTCTGGAGGTTCTCATCGACAAATCCGGGATTTTCACCCCGCAGGAAAGCATAAGTTTCATCCCAGTAACCCCAATCGCTTACCAGAGTGGAAATCTCTCCATGTATTCGCTGAACCTCTTTGGTTACCTGCTCCAAGTCCCGGCGGTTCATTTGATAATCCAGCGAATTGAAATGATTGGACAACACCTCGCTGGTCAGCAGGAAAAAACCTGCTCCCATAGCGATGAGAATCATGGCAGAAATCAGAATGGCTCTAATCTTAACCGTCATATTGCTGAGGTTCCGGTGTGATCAAATCAGGAGAATCGGCAGCGGGTGCATTCACACGGCGAGATACAGGATAAGCGATCATCCGCTCAGGTTCAAACGGTTTCAGCAGTTGCTTCAAACCTGTCACGGAAGTTTCCTGAAGCCACAGG
>FWWL01007344.1_pt1 | contig 15095 bp, 17 predicted proteins | sample 2228331 | NCBI WGS metagenome assembly FWWL01 (sample SAMEA103939775, study PRJEB20133) | metagenome
ACCACCGCCCCCACCACGTCCACCAGGGCGTCCATAGACCCCACCTGGTGCAAGCGCACCTCTTGTATGTCCTCTCCGTGGGCGCGGGCCTCAGCCTCCGCCAAGAGGCGGAAGACCCGCCCCGCCTTCTCCTTATCCTCTCGGGGCAGGGAAGAGGCGGCCAGAAGCCCCAGCACGTCCCGCAGGGGCCGAGGCCCTTGCTGGGCCTCGATCTCCACCATCACCCTGGTAGCCCTCAGGCCCTCCTTGCGCACCGAGCGGGCCGAGATGCGATAGCCAGCCACGGGCAGGCGGGACAGCTCACCCTGCAGGGCCTCTAGGGGGAGGCCGGCGTCCACCAAGGCCCCCAACAACATATCCCCGGCCAGGCCGCCGATGCACTCCAGATAGGCCGCCCGCACCTTCCCCTCACCTCTCCCAGGCGTCCCACACCATGCGGTTGATGAGCCCGGCCAGATAGCCGGCCCCAAACCCGTTGTCCACGTTCACCACCGCTAGCCCAGGGGCGCAGGCGTTGAGCATGGTCAGCAGGGCCGATAGCCCACCCAAGCTGGCCCCATAGCCCGTGGAGGTGGGCACGGCGATGACCGGGGCGGCCACCAGGCCGGCCACCACCCCTGGCAAGGCCCCCTCCATCCCGGCCACAGCCACCACGGCATGGGCCCGCCGCAAGATCTCCAGGTGGCCCAGGAGGCGGTGGAGGCCGGCCACCCCTACGTCGTAGATGCAGGTCACCTCGCTGCCCAGCATCTCCGCCGTCACCCGCGCCTCCTCGGCCACCGGGATGTCGGCGGTGCCGGCGCAGACCACCGTCACCCCCGGGCGGCGCTTCTCCTGGCGGCCCACCGTAATGGCCCGGGCCGAGGGGTGGAACTGGGCCTCCGGCACCGCTGCCCGCACAGCCTGGAAGTGCTCAGGGGTGGCACGGGTGACCAAGGCCCGCCCGGCGGCCCTCACGATGCGGCTCACGATCTGGGCCACCTGCTGGGGCGTCTTCCCCTGGGCCAGCACCACCTCCGGGAACCCCTTGACTAAGGGCCGGTGATGGTCCACGGTGGCAAACCCCAGGGCCTCGAAGGGCAGGTGGCGCAACCTCTCCATGGCCTCGCGGGGGGAGGTGCGCCCCTCCCGCACCTCTTCCAGCAGACGGAGAAGGGAGGCCTCATCCATGGGCATGCCCATTGTAGGCCCAGGGGGCGTTGCCGTAAACGAGGGCGCCCCCCATAATGGCGCCTGATGTCTTGGCGCCTTTGGGGGGCAGTGGGCGGGCTGTTTCTGGCCGGGTTCGTAGCCACTGCCGTCCTCGCCTCTCGCCATCCTCACTTGGAGGCCGACTTGTGGGTCTCTCACCGCCTGCAAGAGCTGGAGGCTGCCCCCTTGGAGCGGGCCTTGGCCCTGGCCAGCGCCTTGGTGGAGTTCCCCTGGAGCGCCCTGCTGCTTATGGGTGTGCTGGCCTTGCTGGCTATGCGGCGCCGATGGCCAGAGGCCGCCCTCTTCCTGGGGGCCCAGGCCCTGCGGCCCCTCAACATCCTGGTGAAGGAGGCCGTGGGCCGTCCCCGCCCCTCCCCCCTGCTGGTAGAGGTGCAGGAGTTTCCCAGCACCCCATCCTTCCCCAGTGGACACGTGCTCAGCTCCCTGCTCTTTTTCGGCCTCCTTTTCCTGTGGGCCAGGCACCTGGCCCCCTCCCCTTGGCAGTGGGTCCTACGCCTCCTGTGCCTCTGGGTCATGGCCTTCACGGCTATGGAGCGCATCCACACCGGCGCCCACTGGTTCAGCGACGTCTACGGGGCCCTCCTGCTGGCCGTGCCCTGGCTGGTCCTGGTTTGCGCCCTGGGGCGCTGGGCCCGGCGCCCTTTGTGAACTTCACCATCGCGTGGTAGACTCCCCAAGGGCCCCATGAACTGGCTAGACATCGTCATCGTCATCATCGTCTTATGGTTCGCCGTTAACGCCTACCGGGCGGGCATCATTAAAGAGGTGGTCACCGCCCTCGCCCTGGTAGGGGGGACGGTGATAGCCGCCTTCTACTATGAAGACCTGGCCCGGGACGTCCTCCCCTTCGCGGGCGAGAGCTGGAAGGCCAAGGTGGTAGCTTTTCTCCTCTTGTTGGGCTCCGTCCTCCTGCTGGGGCAGATAGTGGCCTTTCTTTTGCGGGGCCTGGCCTCCCTGCTCCTCCTAGGATGGGCCGACCGCATGCTGGGGGCGGCCCTGGGCCTGCTCAAGGGCCTTTTGCTAATAGAGGTCCTCCTCATCGTCTTCGTCACCTTTCCCCAGCTGGGCCTGGACGACGACGTGCGTGGCTCCCTGGTGGCCCCCCGCCTGTTGGATGTGGCTCAGATGGCTGTGGGCCTCCTGCCTTCGGAGTTCCAGGCCGCCGTGGAGGCCTTCCCCGCGCATTGAAATGGGCGCCCGGCCTCTGCTAACATCGATGGCGAGGCGGCACCCATGGGCCTGGACAGCGAACCAGTACTAGTGCTCAACCAGAACTATGAGCCTCTCAACGTCTGCACCGTCCGCCGGGCCCTCGTCCTCCTGGACCGCCACAAGGCCGAGCTGGTGGAGAATGGGCGAGGCGTCCTGCACACCCCCACCACCCAGGTGCCGGTGCCCTCCGTCATCCGCCTCCTGCACCTGGTCAAGCGGCCCTATCTGGACGGGCGGGTCACCCGCCGTGACGTATTTCTGCGCGACCGCTACACGTGCCAGTACTGTGGCAAGCGCACTAAGGAGCTCACCCTAGACCACGTGATCCCCCGCCATCGGGGCGGGAACCACGATTGGGATAATGTGGTGGCCGCCTGCCGGGCCTGCAACCTGAAGAAGGCAGGGCGCACGCCTGAGGAGGCCCGCATGCGCCTCCTGCGGCCTCCTCGCCGCCCCCCCAACTTGCGCTACCGCTTCTTCTACCCCTATCTGGTGCACCTAGAGGGGTGGCGCAAGTTCGTCCCCGGCTGGGAGGCCTTTTTGGAGGTCTAGCCGGCCCTGGCCCGCACCCGCACCTCTTTTCCCCCACCCCGTAACCCTATTAAGAGACCGGCACGTAGGGGGCGCACCTGCACTGGGCCCTCTGCCCCCTCCACTGCCAGCGCCTCCACCGCCCCCACCAGCAACAGCTCCAGGCGACGGCCAGTGGGCCCCACCTTTACCTCCAGCCACTGCCCCTCCCGCATCGCCTCCACCTGAAGGGGTCGGCGGGGGTCCCAGACCTGTAGGGCAGCCCTGGACCTGACCCGAATCTCCAGCCGAAGAGGACTCCAGGCCCGTCTACCCACATAGGCCATGGCCGGGGCCAGAGGGAGGATAGAGTCCTCTCGCACATAGAGGGGGAGGCGGTCCAAAGGCATGCGCACCTCCTGCCGCCTTGGCCCCACCACCCTCTCCCCCGTCCACCAGTCGTACCAGGCCCCCGGCGGCAGATAGAGGGAGACACGGCCCTGGGGGGACATGACCGGGGCCACCAAGAGATAAGGGCCCAGCATGAACTCCCAGTCCACCTCCCAGCTGGCCTGGTCCTGAGGGAACTCCAAGAGGAGGGGGCGGGCCAGGGGCATGCCCGTGGCCCGGGCCGCGTGCACCAGGGCCCACAGATAGGGCAGCAGACGATAGCGCAGGCGGGCGAACCGCCGCACCACCCGCACCGCCTCCTCCCCGTAGTACCACGGCTCCCGCCCCCGGATGCCATGGAAGCGGGCCACGGGGGATAGGAGCCCAAACTGGGCCCACCGGATATATAGGTCCCGAGGCGGCGGTTGCAGGTTGTCCGGGTTCCAGAACCCGCCGATGTCGTGGCCCCACAGGGCCACGCCGGACAGGGACAGGGAGAGGCCGGCCCGCAAGGCGGCAGCCATCCCCTCCCAGGTGGAGGGCGTATCCCCTACCCAATGGACAGGATAGCGCTGGCTACCGGCATAGCCGGAGCGGGCGAAGACGAGGCCCTCCCCCCGCTCTTCCTGCACCACCTCGAACACGGCACGGCTATAGAGGAGGGGATAGAGGTTGTGGACCTCCAGGCCCCGGCGGCCATCGCCCATCGCCGCCTCCTTGGGCAGTCCTTCACCGTAATCGGTCTTGAAGACCGCCACCCCCAGGCGCAGATAGGGCCGGTGCAGGTCCTGCCACCAGCGGACGGCCTCTGGGCGGGTGAAGTCCACAGGCGTGGCCTCTGGGCTGTCCAGGGAGGCCATGGGGCCCCCGTCCGGGCCCCGCACCAAGTACCCTTTGCTCCACCCCTCGCGGAAGAGCTCGCTGTCCTGCCAGACATAGGGGTTCTCCCAGAGGCAGAGCTTGAATCCCCGCTCGGCCAACCACCGCACCAGCTCTCCTGGGGGCCCAAAGGCCTCCTCGTCCCACCGGAAGTGACAGCCGTCCCAGGCCCGCCGGGCCCGCCCCTCCAGCCACAGGGGGTCCAGGTGCACCACGTCCCCCGGGATGCCCAGGGCCCGTAGCCTCTCCGCCACCCCCTGCACCTGTGCCCGATCGCGGTACATGCAACGGGAGAACCAGACCCCCAGGGCCCATAGGGGCACCAGGGGAGGGCGGCCTGTGAGCCATATATAGCGTGCCAGCACCTGCCGCGGCCCCTCCCCCAGCATCAGGAACAGGTCGAGGTATGGTTCCTCTACCAGGAGGGAGGCCGTATGCAGGAGGGGCTCGCCCACCTCCCATACCGAGGGCCCCGCGTGGTGCAGGAAGACCCCATAGCCGTGGTCGCTCATAAGGAAGGGGATGGGGAAGTAGGAGAGGGGGCCCAGGATCCCCTTGGGGTCGCGGGCCCAAAGGACGGCCCGCCGCCCCCGCCGGTCTAGGGGCCCGAACTGCTCCCCCAAGCCCACTAGCCGCTCCCCCGGGGCCAAGCTCCAGGAGAGGAAAAGACGGCGACGCCCATCGGGGCCGTGAGCGATGCCCAGGGGTAGGGCCGTGGGCCCCAGGAGGCTCCCCTCCTGAGGTCGCCATCCCCAGGCCCTCCCCCCGGCCCCCCCCCCCCCCAGAGCCCGAGGGCGCCCCTCTAGAAAGACGCGCATGCCCGCCCCCTCGGCCCAGGCCTGCTCGTCCCCGCCCTGCCAGGACAAGGGCACGCGCCCCGGGCTACGTGCCAGCATCGGTGAGTCCCACGGGGGTTCCCCTTGGAGAGAGAGGCAGAGGCGCACCAGGCCCCCCCGCAGGACGAAGGCCTGCATACGGGCCCATGTACCCTCCTCCCCCCGTAACACCACCGCCTTTCCCCCCTCCCCCACCTCCAGCCGGTAGAAGGGCTCGTAGTGCCACCCGGGGCGAGCAAAGATGGGCTCCCAGAGACCGCTCAACTCCCACAGAGGGCCACCAGCCTGCATCTCTTACTTACGCTCCCTCCCTGCTCGCCACTGGTCGCGCATGGCCCGCACCATGGGCAGAGGTCCCAGGGGTGCCATGCCCAACGGACGAGGGCCCAGTCTAGCGGCCACGTCATGTCCAGGTGACGCACTACCCCCGGGCCCTGGGCCTCGGCCAGCGACCGTAGGGCCTCCCCCACGGCCCGCCCCTGCATGCTGGGCTGATGGGGCAGACCCACGGGGTGGCCAAAGCCGAACCCCACCTGCTCCTACAGCCGCGCCAGCACGGGCGCGTTGCAACAGCCGCCCGGTCAGGCCGGGGTCAGCCAAGTCTGCCTCCCGACGGTCTGGCCCAAGGCCTGGTCTCATGTTACCGCATGCTGGGGTGCAGGCCCACGGTGCACCTTGACGCCCTTTATCCCACCATGCTGCTCCAAAAGAGGGGGAACTCCCGGGCCTGGGCGTCCCCTCAGGCCTGACACCGGGGGCAGTAGCTAGTGACCCGCCCCCCGCTGACGGTCTCGGCGATGGGGGTGCGGCAGCGGGGGCAGGGCTGGCCTCCCCGTCGATGCACCTGCATGTGGTCCCGGTACTCCTCGTCGGGCAGGCCCTCCTTCTCCATGCGCTCCAGCACCGTATGGGCGGCGGTGTTGAGCACCTCCCGCATGGCCTGGAACAGGCGCTCCACCTCCTGCTCCCCCAACTCGCCCCCCTTGCGGAAGGGGCTTATGCCGGCCGCGAACAGCACCTCATCGGCGTAGGCGTTGCCGATGCCTGAGACCAACTTCTCTGAGACCATGAGGGCCTTGATCTGGGAGCGCTGGCCCCGCAAGCGCTCCCTCAGGGCCTGGGGGGTAAGGGCCGGGTCCAAGGCATCGGGGCCCTGCTCGGGGCGAGGGGGGAGGACGCGGGCTACTTCCCCTTCCCCCGCCAGCACATAGACGCGGGACATGAGGCGCTCGTCCCACAGCCTCAGCTCCAGGCCGTGATCGAAGGCCAGGGCCAGGGCGGTGCGTGGTCGCCTCTTCTCCTCCCGGGGCACCAGGTGGAAGCGCCCGGTGAGCATGGGGTGCACTAGCACCAAGGGCCCATCGGAAAGGTCCAGGCGCAGGTGCTTGCCCAGGCGGGAGATGGCCACCACCTCCCGTCCTGAGAGGGCGGGCAACAGCCCTCGCCCGGCCTTCACCACCGGCGGGACGAGGGCCTTGGCCTCTACCACCCTGTGTCCCGCCAGCCGGGGGGCCAGGTACGCTGCATAGGCCTCCAGGTCCGGCGCCTCAGGCACAGGCTACCCCCGTCCTACAGGACGGCCCTTCAAGCCCTCCCCGCAACGCCCTCCGCAAGGCTCGTGCAGACCGGCGACAGGTTATAGGAACCTGATGGATAAGGCATTCACCAGCTCCTCAAAGGTCATCGTCCCCGCTCCACTCCACCCAAGATCGAATTCCGCTGGATGCAACCCCAAACTGAGCATATACTTACATGTCTGTCTAGAAAAGCTCCTGGCGATCAAGATCCCTCCCAGACACTCTGACCCCAATTCCTCTACATAATCCCGCAACTGGTGGACATCCTTGAGTGTGGCACCAGATAGCTTTACCTCTATCACCACTTTGCGGGCACTAGCGATCGGCACTCGATCCTTGATCAGAATGTCAACGTGCCCCTGCGGGAGCGCCTTTTCGCCCAGAACCTCAAACCGGTCTCGCTGTGCCGCGTCAAGCCCCACCCTGGCCAGAACGTGGCCCAGATCGTCGGAACAACGGAGTCGGTGACGTATCGCCGATTGGAGCATCACCTCTGAGAGGCGATTCACGAATGGAGGCCTCACTTGACTCTGGTCTTGGGTGAACAGCGGTGTGAATGTGGAATGGTCAGGTAGATCGAGCCTGAGAGGGACGTAATTTTCTGAACGGCGCCCCATTTGGGACACGTTTTGAAGGGTCGTCTGGTCTGCTTGGAAGTGGGTCTTCCGATAGCCAGCGCGCAACAGCAAGTTTTCAGCTATGTAAGCAAATTCGGGGCGGACTAACGATTCGGATAGTTCCCGCTGCAGTGCTAAGTGCAGTCGAAACGGGAAGTGATAAATTCGCCCTGACTCGCGGAACCTGAGAGGCGGCCATGGCGGCAGGTTTTCGAACTCCCTTATGGCTTCCTTGCGGACGACCTCGTAGAGGTTAAACACCCTAGCGCCATACAGAAAGGAGATAAAATCCCCCTCGCTTATTTCGCAGAATGTCCACACACCAGCGCCGCTGTTGGGGAACCCCGCCAGGGCATATTTGATACACAAGTCAAGGTTTTGCCGGTTCGCAACCGCGACCAAGAAGTAATTGGGCGGAAGGGCTCGATGTCCCATTGCCCCTTATGGCTGCCACTTAGGGTAGGAGCCGAGGATGCGGAAGAAGGAGCACTGGCGCTGCACCGCCTCCAACGCCTCCGCCAGCAGCGGCTCCTGGCGGTGGCCATCCACGTCCACCAGGAAGATGTATGTCCCCAACCGATCCCCTGTGGGCCGAGACTCGATCTTGGACAGGTTGATGTGGCGGGAGGAGAACTCGGTGAGGGCCCCCACCAGGAGGCCCGGGCGGTCCTCGGTGGCGAAGGTGAAGGCCAAGGAGGTCTTGTCCCGGCCCGTGGGCGGGTGGTCTTGGCGGGCCAGGGCCACAAAGCGGGTGAGGTTGGGGCGCCGATCCTGGATGGAACGGGCCAGCACCTCCGCCCCGTAGATCTCGGCCGCCCGCAGGGTGCCGATGGCCGCCGCCCCCTCCCGGGCCATCATCTCCTCCACCGCCGCCGCCGTGGACAGGGCGGCCACCACCTCCGCCCGCGGGAAGCAACGCTCCAGGAAGCGGCGGCACTGGGCCAGGGCCTGGGGATGGGAATAGACTACCTGTACCTGGGAGGCCTTAGTGCCTGGGCGCACCAGCAGATGATGTTCGATGGCCAGCACCAGCTCCCGCCGGATCTTGAGGCTCTCCTCGTGCACCAGGACGTCCAGGGTCTCGGGCACCGACCCTTCCAGGGAGTTCTCGATGGGCACCACCCCCTCCTCGGCCATGCCCGCCAGCACAGCGGCGGCCACTGCCGATATGCTGGGCAGGGGCAGGTGCTCCGCCTCGCGGGCATAGAGGAGGGCGGCCTCTTCGCTGAAGGTCCCTGGAGGGCCCAAGTAGGCGATGCGCCTCATCGCTGCAGGGTGAGGGGGCCGTAGGGACTAGCGGGGTGGACAGGCCGGGTGAACACCTCCCGCAGGGCCTCCTCATTCTCCCGCCGCGTGACCACCACCACCTTGTCCCCAGGGCGGAGGACGGTGTCCGGCTCCGGGGGCTTGGGGCTCCCGTCCTCCTCGATGATCAGGACCATAATGGACTGCTGGGGCAAAAGGATGTCCCGCAACCTGCGCCCGGCCACCGCCGCCTGGGGCGGCACCCGCACCTCCACCATCTCCAGGCCCCCACCCCGCATGGACAGGAGGTGGATGAGGGCATGCACCGGCAGCTCCTGCTCGATCTGGGCCAGGATGGCATCGGTGGCGTTCACCGTGTGGTCGATGCCCAGGCGGTGGAATATCTCGGCGTTCTTGGGGTTATTGACCAGGGCCACGGTGCGGGGGACGTGGAAGTGGGCCTTGGCCACCTGGCAGACCACCAGGTTGTCCTCGTCGTCGCCGGTGACGGCCACCACCATGTCCGCCCGGTTGAAGCCGGCCTTCTCCATGGTGGCCACTTCCGAGCCATCGCCGCGCAGCACGATGTCCCCCAGCTCGGCCTCCAGGTGCTCGCAGCGGGCCCGGTCACGCTCGATGATGAGGACCTCATGGCCGTCCTGCATGAGGGCCTTAGCCAGGTGATACCCCACCTTGCCGCCCCCTACCACTATCACGTACATTAGCCATCCCCTCCTTTGCCGCTGGTGGCCGGGGCCAGGGCCTTAAGGAGCATCTCCACCGTCGTGCGGGTGGGGCTCACCGTCTCCAGGCCCAGGGAGCGGTATATCTCCTGGCGGGCAGGGTCATATATGCGGCACATGACCTTGGGGACGCCGAAGATGAACTTGGCCACCTGGGCGGCCATGATGTTGCGGTTGTCCCCCTGCGTCACAGCCACAAACACGTCGGCCTCCGCTATCCCCACCCGGCGTAGCACGTCCTGGTCCACCCCGTTGCCCACCACCCGCCGCCCCTTAAAGTCAGGGGGGAGACGACGGAAGGCATCGGGATTTATGTCCAGCACCGTCACCTGATGGCCTTGATGGTCGAGCTGGGTGGCCAGCTCGGCCCCCACGCGGCCACAGCCCATGATGATAACCTTCATAGCCTACGCAGGGGGCGGCGAATGAGCCACACCTCACAGGGGGCGTGCTGAAGCACGTAACGGGCCACGCGGCCTAGGGGGATTTCGGCGGCCACCGGTCGTGGCTTGCCCTCGGTGGGCCACTCGTAGCCCCCCTCCATCTCCTCCACCTCCACTCCCATGATAACCGCCTCCACCCCTCGCTCGATAGCCTCGTCCACGATGGCATGTCCGGCATCGCGGGCCTGCAACAGCTCCCCCTCCAGCTGGCAATCGAACTGGCGGGCCAGGGCCTCCGCTTGCTGCAGGATACGCTCCCCCTCCTCCACCTGGGGGCCCATGTCCGCGTCCAGAGGCAAGCTGCGGGCCACCTCGATGACGTAGACGGCATACACCTTGCCCCGGTTACGCTTGGCCACGCTACAGGCCAGGGCCAGGGCATCCATACTGGCCTCCGACCCGTCCACCGGCACCAGCACCTCCCGCACCTGTCCCGGGTGTCGCGCCATGGCCTCTACCCCACGCCCACCCAATTATATATGGGGCCCAACAAAAAGGATACGCCTTTTCCCCCACCGGGACAGCCATTATACTTACAGCTCGGAGGGACGAGAGCCGTGCTGGAACGGGGCACCATCGCCGTCAAGCGAGGCCTGGCCCAGATGCTCAAGGGTGGGGTCATCATGGACGTGGTGACCCCCGAGCAGGCCAAGATCGCCGAGGAGGCCGGGGCCTGCGCCGTCATGGCCCTGGAGCGGGTGCCGGCCGACATCCGGGCCGCTGGAGGGGTGGCCCGCATGGCCGACCCTGAGCGCATCATCAAGATCATGGACGCCGTCTCCATCCCCGTCATGGCCAAGTGCCGCATCGGCCACATCGTGGAGGCCCAGGTCCTGGAAGCCATCGGCGTAGACTTCATCGATGAGTCGGAGGTCCTCACCCCCGCCGACGAGTCCCACCACATCAACAAGTGGCCCTTCAAGGTCCCCTTCGTGTGTGGGGCCCGCGACCTGGGCGAAGCCCTCCGCCGCATCGGCGAAGGGGCGGCCATGATCCGCACCAAGGGGGAGGCGGGCACCGGCAACATCGTGGAGGCCGTCCGCCACATGCGGGCCATCATGGACCACATCCGCAAGCTCCAGAACATGCCCGAAGAGGAGCTCATGGCCGAGGCCAAGGCCATGGGCGCCCCCTACGAGCTGGTCAAGGAGACGGCCCGCCTAGGCCGCCTGCCGGTGGTCAACTTCGCCGCCGGGGGTGTGGCCACCCCCGCCGACGCCGCCCTCATGATGCTACTGGGGGCCGACGGCGTGTTTGTGGGCTCGGGCATCTTCAAGTCCGAAGACCCCGAGCGACGGGCGGCGGCCATCGTCAAGGCCGTCACCCATTACCAAGACCCGGCCATCATCGCCGAGGTCTCCCGCGGCTTGGGTGAGCCCATGCGGGGCATCGACATCCGCACCCTGGCCGCCGAAGAGAGGCTGGCCGTGCGCGGGCTTTAGGGGGCCCGTGCTACAATAGAGTGTGGAGATGGCCCGCATAGGCGTCCTCGCCCTACAGGGCGATTTCCTGGAGCACGAGTCCGCCTTGCGCCGCCTGGGCCAGGAGGCCGTCCAAGTGCGCAAGCCTTCCCACCTGGAGGGCCTGGACGGCCTGATCATCCCCGGCGGCGAGTCCACCACTTTCTGCCGCCTCATGCGCGACTTCGGCTTCTACGAGCCCCTGAAGGAGCTCCTGGCCGCCGGCCTCCCCGTGTGGGGCACCTGCGCCGGCCTCATCGTCCTTGCCCGCCATGTGCTGGACCTCCCCTATCCCACCCTGGGGGCCCTGGACGTGGTGGTGGACCGCAACGCCTATGGCCGCCAGGTGGACAGCTTTGAGACCGAGCTGCAGGTGCCGGCCCTGGGGCCAGGGCCCTTCCGGGCCATCTTCATCCGGGCCCCCGTGGTGCAGGCCACTGGGGAGCATGTGGAGGTGCTGGCCCGCCTCCCTACCGGACCTCACATCCCGGCGGTGGGGGCGGGCACCCCGGTGGCCGTGCGCCAGGGACGAGTGCTGGGCACCACCTTCCACCCCGAGCTCACCGACGACCTGCGCTTCCACCGCTACTTCCTAGAGATGGTGGCCGGGAGCGGCGCCCCAAGGCCATGACCTTTGTCCTCCCCCTGAGCCCCTTGCACATCCCCTCCCTGGCCCTGAGCCGCCTGCCCCCCAGCGAGGCCCGCCCTTGGGAGGCCCTGACCTCCCAAGGGCCCGAGCCCCTAGCCCTGGCCCTGGCCCACCTCTGGCCTTGGGGGCGCAGGGCCTGGGTGGCCACCCATGGGCCCCTGGTGCGGGCCCTGGCTACCGCCGTGTCCCGTACCTCCAAGACCTGGGAGATCTCCGGCCTCTGCGCCGACCCCCAGGCGGCCATGCCCCTCCTGCGGTGGGCTGCCCGCCAGCTGGCCCTGCTGGGGGCCGAGCGTCTCCTCCTCCGCCTGCCCGCGGAGGGCCCCCTGGTCGTGGCCGCCCATCGGGCCGGCTTCCTGGTCTTGGCCTGCGAGCACCTCTACCGCCTGGCTGGGGGGGAGGGGACGGCGCCCCCGCCCCTGTCTCCCCTGGGGCCCGAGGACCAACACGCCGCTTTCCACCTCTACCTGACCACCTCTCCGGCCTCGGTGCGGGCCCTACAGGGGCCCACCCTGAGCCACTGGCAGGCGGCCATGGCCGCCAGGGGCCCCACCCGCGACCTGGGCCTCTGGCATGAGGGCCAGCTGGTGGCCTGGGCCCGCCTCCGTTTCACCGCCGGGGAACCGGTGGCCACCGTCATCCTCCATCCGCGGGCGCGGGAGCGGGCACAGGAGGTGGTGGCGGCCGTGGCCGCCGCCGCCCGCCGACCCCTTCACTTCCTAGTCCCCGCCCATCAACAGGCCCTGGCCAGCGCCTTAGAGGCCCTAGGGGCCCAGCCCAGGGGCCAGCTCCTCTCCCTGGTCATGCCCTTGGCCCGGGCCGTGGCCCTCCCCCAGGAGGCGATGCCCGAGCCCTTTGCAGGAAAGGTGGTGGTGAGCTGACCATGCTGCGGGTCACCGACGACCTGGACGCCCTGTTGGACGTCATCCCCCCCGACATCGCCCAGGAGCTGCGGGGTCGGCCCGACAACTACGAGCTGCTGGAGGTGGTCATGGACCTGGGCCGCCGCCCCCAGGCCCGCTACCCGAGGCGGGAGATCGTCCTCAGCGAGCGGGAGGTGACCCCCCAAGACATCGATTACGTGGTGAGCCGGGTGGGGGAGTTCACCTCTGACAACCGGGCGGGCATCGAGCGCACCCTCCACCGCATATCGGCCATCCGCAACCGCCAGGGGCGCATCGTGGGCCTCACCCTGCGCGTGGGGCGGGCCGTGTTCGGCACCGTGCGCATCATCCAGGACCTCCTGGCCACAGGCAAGAGCATCCTCCTCCTGGGGCGGCCGGGGGTGGGCAAGACCACCCTCCTGCGGGAGGCCGCCCGCTACCTGGCCGACGAGCTGCACAAGCGGGTCATCGTGGTGGACACCTCCAACGAGATCGCCGGCGACGGGGACATCCCCCACCCGGGCATCGGCTCCGCCCGCCGCATGCAGGTCCCCTCCCCCTACCTGCAGCACAAGGTGATGATCGAGGCCGTGGAGAACCACATGCCAGAGGTCATCATCATCGACGAGATCGGCACCGAGCAGGAGGCGGCCGCCGCCCGCACCATCGCCGAGCGGGGGGTGCAGCTGGTGGCCACCGCCCACGGCAACACCCTGGACAACCTCATCCTCAACCCCACCCTCTCTGATCTGGTGGGGGGCGTGCAATCGGTGACCCTCTCCGACGAGGAGGCCCGCCGCCGCGGCACCCAGAAGGCCATCTTGGAGCGGCGGGCCCCGCCCACCTTCGACATAGTGGTGGAGATCAAGGGCTTCAACCAGGTGGCCATCCACCGAGATGTGGCCGCCACCGTGGACGCCATCCTCCGCGGCTACCCCGTCCAGCCCGAGCTGCGGGAGCTGAGCCCCGATGGAGAGGTGCGGGTACTACAGGAGGCCCGCCTGGAGGCCCCGCCCCGGCGAGGGGTGCCCCGCCCCTTCGCCTAGGCCGCGGCCTCCGCCGAGCCCCAGCCCCCCGTCCGCCAGCGCCGCATCTACCTCTACGGCGTCTCCCGCGACCGCGCCGAACAGGCCTTGCAGGAGACCAGCTTCCCCGGCCAGGTGGTCCCCTCCCTGGACCAGGCCGACGCCCTCGTCACCCTTCGCAGCCACTACCGCCGTCGCCCCCAGGTGGTGCGGGAGGCTGAGGAGCGGGGCATCCCCATATACGTGGTCAAGAGCAACAGCGTCTACCACCTGGAGCAGGCGTTCATGGCCATGCAGCGGGAGCGGGCTGGCGACCCCCTGGCCGCCGCCCTGCGGGAGGCCGAGGAGGCCATCGGCCAGGTGATGCAACAGGAGGAGCCGGTGGAGCTCTCCCCCCAGAACGCCTATATCCGCCGTCTCCAGCATCTCCTGGCCCAGCGCTACAATCTGGCCAGCGAGAGCGTGGGCCGCGAGCCCTATCGGCGGGTACGCATCCTGCCCCGCCCTCCCGAATAGCATGGCCCCAGGCCTCTTCCTCACCCTGGAAGGGGGGGAGGGGGTGGGCAAGAGCACCCAGGCCTTGGCCCTGGCCCACCTCCTCCGCCAGCGGGGCCATCACCCCCTGGTCACCCGCGAGCCCGGGGGCACCTCTTTGGGGGCCCATCTGCGCCGCCTCCTCCTGGGAGAAGAGGCCTTCCCCCTTTCCCCCTGGGCCGAGCTTTTCCTGTTCGCCGCCGACCGCGCCCAGCACGTGCAGGAGGTCATCGCCCCCGCCCTACGGGAGGGGAAGGTGGTCCTCTGCGAGCGGTTCACCGATTCCACCTTGGCCTATCAGGGCTATGGGCGGGGCCTAGACCTGGACCTGGTGCGTCAGGTCTGCCGTGTGGCCAGTGGAGGCCTCATCCCCCGCCTCACCTTCCTTCTGGACATGGAGCCCGAGCGAGCCCTAGCCCGCAAAGGCCACCCCGACCGTATCGGGCGGGAGGGCCTCCCCTTTCACCGCCGCGTGCGGGAGGGCTTCTTGGCCCTGGCCCAGGAGGAGCCCCAGCGCATCGTGGTGATAGATGCCTCCCTGCCCCAAGAGGAGGTGACGCGGGCCATCTGGGAGCGCCTGGCCCCCCTCCTGGAGGGGGAATAAGCGTTCACTCCCTGCCGGCCTCATGCTAGCATGGGGGTGAGGTGTGCTTATGGCTCGTTCCATCACCGTGCGCGTCCCCGCTACTAGCGCCAACCTGGGCCCAGGCTTTGACTGCCTGGGCCTGGCCCTGGACATGTGGGGCTCCATCTACCTGGAGGCCTGCGACCGCCCCCTTTCTCCCCCCAAGGAGCCCATGGCCTGCCTGGCCGCCGAGGCTGCCCTTCGCCTCTTCCACCACCTGGGGGTCCCTCCCCCGCCGGGGCTCTATGCCCGTT